>ERZ809504.1-NODE-1-length-117388-cov-14.671422_pt1 | contig 117388 bp, 105 predicted proteins | sample MGYA00521273_ERZ809504 | MGnify/ENA primary metagenome ERZ809504 (study PRJEB31581, sample SAMEA3312979) | metagenome | study: EMG produced TPA metagenomics assembly of the PRJEB8939 data set (Metagenomic analyses of Rumen microbiomes reveals...
TATTTAATAATAACCATAAAAAACACATAAAAAATGGAAGATAATACAAAGAAGAATCAGCAGGACCAGACTCAGGACCCTGTACAGGACCAGAACACTCAGAACACAGACCCGGTTCAGGACCAGAATCAGGATCAGAACCAGGATCCTGTAGAGGAGGACAACAAGCCCGGCTTCTTCACGAGAGTGAAAGAGGCTGTATTCGGTTGGATGGTTAGGAACCCGAAAAAGACCTTCCTTATCGGAGGTTTCGCCCTCGGCTTCACAGCCTTCAAAATGGGCCAGCGCTCTGGCGTAAAGAAAGAGCGCAAGAGAGTTGAGAAAGAGGCTGAAGAGAAGGCAGCTCAGGTCTATAACAGAGGCCTGAATGACGGTGAGAGACGCGGTGGTAATGACCGCAACGACCGCTTTAATGACAGAGACAAGGATCGTCAGCACGCCTAATTGCTCATATTCAATGAGCAAATAAAAAAAAATACAGAGATTTACCTAGTGTGAGTCTCTGTATTTTTTTTTCTTCCCAAATCTATTAGCACCAACTATACCAATTCTCTCTCTGGAGCTGATCTTTATATCTTTCCTTCAAGATCTTCTGTGCTTGTTTGGGTGTATTCTTTTGAAGTATGCAATAAACCTCTGCATATTCGTCCCTATTTTCCTTTGGATCAATTACTTTTATATCAAAGTTGAAACCTGAATTTGTTCCACTCGGTTTCATACCAAGATATTGATCGTAATCCTTTATGATAATAAATTTCCTATTAGCTTTCAATGCTTCTACTACTTCTTTCTTCAAGTTGCTGAATGAATACCCTGAAAGTGGAATAAACTCAGAACTCTTCAACATAGACTCTATAGCCCTGCTAGTAAAAGCTTCAACAAAAGTCAAAAACTCATTAGCTATTGTATCTAATACAATGGGGTTGTTGAGTTGGCTCTTGTAAGTCAAGTCAAATCTAAGGAAATTCTCTGGCTTTTCACCTGGATTAATTTGTACCGGGAAATTTGATACTTTCAATTCCGGATTCCCAACAACAGGTAGAAGTTTTGTTCTCGCTAAATCAAGGAACTTATCTGCAAACCTATTGTACATTGAATTCTTCCTTACAAATGCTGAGAATGTATTTCCGGAAGAAGTAAATGTGATGTTATTCATATCGTAAATTTTAGTAATTATTCTTATTTATATTTTTTATATCTCATGTGATAAGATTTTTGAGGGTATTTAAATCCATTAAATGTTCTTCAAAGAACTTAAACGACTTATAAATAGTTAATAATCAATATAAATACAAAAAATGCTATATTTAATTAGATCTTTTGGAAGATGTAAAAACCAATCAGCACTAAAGGTTGGGTTTACAGACGACATAAAGAATAGGGTAAATACATATAAATACCATAATCCATTCTTCGAACTTATTTCTACAAGAGAGGGGAGTTTATTGGATGAAGCTAGAATCCATACATACTTAAAATCACTGGAACATAAACTGGACTTACTAGATGAATGGTTTATAGACTGTGATGAAGTAATTCAGTCATTTCATAAATCATTTGATACAATGAATAGGATTATTTGGAATGATAGAAATAATTTATTCAAGAAAGAGGATTTTTTAAATGAAAATATAATGAATGAATTATACCAAGAATTACATTTATTGCAGAGTCCACTGAAAAAATTAAAGCCTATTGATCAAGAATGGAAGAATGTGATCAATAAGAAATATGTAGCAAATTACTTTAAGAAAAAGAATGATTATATAGAATTTATATAAAAAAAAAGAATACACTTACAGACTAAAATCCGTAAGTGTATTTATATTTTACTGGCTTTATCTATCAGTAACCAATGTGAGAAAGCCAAGGATTAACCCAGTCATCTGGACTATAATAGACGTCATCCTCAACGGTGACTGTCTTTCCTGGAGTTACCTCCGAGGGGTAGGTATCAACTCTATGAAGTTTATACCTCATTTCGCCGGAATCTCCAAACGGAACCATTCCGTCCTTGAGGAAATCTGCCCACATTTTGAGGGTAGGTCCTAAGATTTCCTCGTATTCCTCCTCATGCATGAAGTCATTTGAGTCATTATCGGCTCCGTACATGTCAATCATGCATGCTGCCATTCGGTCTCTGAATTCTTTCAGGACCCCTTTGAACCTGCCATCAAACAATTCTTCACTGATACAATAAATCAATGCCTCGTTGATGTGGCAAGCACAGGTTGGATTTGTAACTCCTTCCAAATAATCTCCAGTTTTGGAGATTGCAAGCATACAAAGATTCATGCTTGCTTCAGGTTTTTCCATCAAAGAGAATGGAATGCCAAATGCTTGTGGACCATATACGAAGGCCCTAATTACAGGCTTGTCATTGTCATCTGTCATAACAACAGGACAATCACGACCAGGACCAATAACTTGTTCCCAGAAATACTCAAGTGTATCTACTACAAGCTTGAGAAATTTGATGGATCTGTATTGATCCTTGTCAGTAATGGATGACTCTACCTCATCCATGTCCCAGTATTTAACAAGGTTCTTCAAATCCTTTGTGGATTCCTGATAATCAACGTCTTTCGACGCTTCTACTACTGTATCCGGATTTGAAAGTATGGATTTAATAAAATCCGTATAAGTCGTAGCTCCTTGGTATTGGAGGGATTCTACTTCTCCTGTGCTAGGGGCTTGATACTTAGCTTGTTCTTGTTTAACAAGCTCTCTAACTTCCCCTTCAGGGAAAGCCTCCGAAGGAATCAAACTAAATCCCTCTGTAATAGAGTAAGCTGCAGGAATGCAGAATACCCTGTTCTTAACCTCACCGTCGTGGGCGAAGGTTACATTCAGATTCACACTATGATCTTGTGTAAACCATCGGTAGTCTTTAGCTGAGACATAGACTACAAGCTTAAGCTGACCCTGATCATTTTTGATGAAGAGGGGTTGGTTGTGTTTCCCAAATAGGAACGTGTCATTGATTGTACTCTGAAGTACACTCAATGCAAAGAGGAAATCAAATATTTCCTGTTCGTTCTGGGCAGCTCTAATGAAGGAGTTACCATAGTGTCTTATAACATCACGGTAATCCCCAGCCAAGTCGTCCAGATTTTTATAAGCTTCCTTTACAAGCTTATCACCTTTCTCAGAGTCAGATATGACTTCGAGAATACCCTCAGAGAGGTTTTTAAACTCCTCTTCAGGGAAATTGGCTTTATAATTACCTATAGCCGAACTAAAAAGACCTGTGAACAGATCTTTCATTACCTCATCTGTGGCCTGAGGTGAAGCCGTTGCAGTAGTGCTCATGATGTTAAAGTAAATTAATTAATAATATTTTTTCTTCGAGCCCTTTCAATAAGCTCGTGTATTGTTTCGCCATCTTTCAGGCGAAGTGTTTTACCTTTGAGGTAAGCTTCCTCACCCCTCGTTAAGGAATCAAAAAACTCCTTTTTGTCGACAAGGGTGGGGTCATTATTTTTTCTCTTTGCCATTTTTTAGTTTTTTTGTTAATTAAAAAATCACGAAAAATAAAAAGGAAGAAAAATATAATTTTGATTGTTATATTTTCTTCCTTCTTTAAGAGTTTTAGGCTTTATTAGAAAGCCTAACTTAATACATTACTCTTTGGGAATGTATAGTTTCATAAGAAATTTCTTAGGATCCGAGGGGAGATCGTTAATTTCATACCTCTCACCAGGTATAAGACCAGTGATTTGATATTCATCCTTCATTCTGTTTATGAAGGTTCGAATGTTTGTTGGTGGGAAATGATAAACATAATTCGCATCTCCTGCTTGTAAACCTTCAGTTTCAAGCCATACCTCAAGGTTATCTTGGGGTTTAGTCGGTTTCTCGTAACCCGGACATGTTCCGAGCGGGGTAAAATGAAGATTTTTACCAGGCAAGAAGTTTTTAATTGTAACCTCAATGCCAAACCAATCAGGCGTCTTTACTGGAATTGGACTACTCATTCTGTCATTTACAGCAGAATTAAAGCCGAGAGAAAGTTTAGCTTTCTCAAAAACCATGATGTTAAGGAGATGTTCCCTTACATCATTCCTTATGGTATTTCCAAATACTCTCATTATCTCTTTATCTTTGATAAGAGATTCAAATTCTTTTAATTTAGGCTCAATAATAGCCATCATTTCATCTGCTGACATTTGATTTTCAACAGTTTGGTATTTCAACCGCAGAATCTCATCTGCGTCAATACCGGTCCTGTCCAATTTAAGTGGAACAGGTACCCTAGCTGCATTACTTTCAGCTATACACTGAATACACATATTAATAATGCGTACTGCATGAGAAGCCAGTTTATTCCTCTTCTCTGGGTTCGCTTTAACAATTTCCTTGCGAACCTGATTCCTCGCAAACTCAGCCGCTTTTACGAAGAAATTCCTTGTAATAAATAAATTACAATTTTGGAAGATCCACCTGAAAATTGGATCAGGGACTTTCTTCCAGAACCGTTCCGGGATGTGAATCATCTCGACAGTGTTACAATCACCTTCTTCAAGGTAATCGACAAATTGATCCAACGATACTAACTTATTATCATTGGTTTCTGTTTCCAAGCATGGTATATGCTTGGAGGGATTGAAGAGTACTGTGGGCTCATAGTAAACCCCATCAGTATCTTCATCTGAGGTTTCGGAAGCTGTTCCGAAAACATGACTGCCTCTTACTGTATAAAAGAGGCAGTTCCTAGACATCGCGATCTCACGATATCTCTCTAATGTGAACTTTTCTGCCATTTTTGTGTTGTGTTTTTAAAGTTATTATTAAAATGTCATGAAAAATAAAAATGAATTATAGATTTACTAGCGTCTATAATTCATTCAGTTATAAGGTTTTAGAGGTTTTATACTGCCTCTAATTTCTTTTTTATTTCTTCTAACGTTGATTCAAACCCAGTATAAAGTATAGCACCGTTGCCAAACCTTTTATTAAATGCATCGATGTATCTAGGCTGATCATCTACTAATATGTCATTAGAACATGCTACGAACGACTTTAAGTAACCCCGATTGACTATTTTTATATCTGCCTCATCAAGCATTGGTAGATTTTTCTTTATCCAATCCCTCTTTCCAGCTTTACCTGCTGGAGTAAATATAGCAGAGAGAATACCTACTGTAACTCCCAAATCCATAACCTCAGTTATTAGCTTCTTACCTTCCTCTAACCAAGGTATACTACTCCACCATTCTTTGCCGTATGTCTTGATCTTCTTCCAATCTACTTTTCCATCCTCTGTCTTTGGTGCAACTGATTCAAAATCAGTCAATACACCGTCCATATCAAACAGAACCCTTGTAAATTTTTTAATCATAATATGTGTTATATAGTTATAATCAAATGTAAGAATTTGAGGAATAAAAAAAAAAACAAGCCTGAGGTCCGCGTGTTTAGCGCATTCATTTGGCTTGTAATAATAGCTTTATAGACAATGTAGGGAAACATTGCCCGACCACACCAACCTGTTTCCAGGGGTAGCTATCAAGGACACCTTTACTTTGAAAGGCTAAGTCATTTACCACCTCAGCTTGCGCCTTAGCAGTTCCGTGTTACCTTATTACTCTCTTTCACATCCCCCAGGGTTTCCCCTCATTCTGACCCACCTTGCGGGCGAGTACGGGTAACGATCCTAAGAGTCTCATGTGATCCTTGGCAGAACCACACTACCACATTTCGACTATACAGACTCGCTGTACAGTCTCATGGCTTAAGTTCCTTTTTTGATAACACGGCGGCAGCCCATTTTTTGCGATAACTTTGATTTTGTAAATGATTAACTTTTGTAGTTATAGTCTATAGTAAGCGGGCTGCCCAGAGTCCGTTCTGCCCTCCTCGCGGAGGGCTATACCCTACCTCTACTTACTTGTCCTCCCCACTTGGCATTGTGAGTCAGTGATCGAAATCTACTAGTAACTGCTAACTTTGCCTAGATAGCAATCACTAACGACTTACACACTTACCTTCCTTGGTCATTTCCTACCACGGAAAACAGTTATATAAGTCCCTTTCCTTGAATAGCGACACCGCTACGATACTCAGCATAGACTAAACCGAGTACCTTTATCACCATTACTGGCATTATCCAATATTTACCCACGAGCTAGAAGGCCGTTCGTGCTTTTTTTATATTCGTTTTTGATTATATCATATCTTAGAATTATGGGGGTTTTGAGAGGTGCTTTTTTTAATACAGTTTAAATTCCTCATAAGCCTTATCTAAGATAGAAGATAATATAGACGTCATAGTTTATGTTATCTTCTATCTATTTTCTTTGCTATCAGGATTTTAAATAACAAATTAAAAAAAACATAAAAAATGAAAAAAATCGGAAAAGTTACAAATTACATACCCCTTATGAGGGGTATTTGGCCGACTGTAGAAGCTTTGGCCATGAAGAACGCTGTGCTTAACGACGTAAACACTAAAATTCAGAAAGGTAAACTTCCTGAAGGTGAAGACGACTTTTTTAACGTAAAGGAGCGTCAGTTTGTTGATTTTAAACAAACTACTAGCGTACCTGTTAGGGTATGCGACCTTAATTCCATAATTGATATGGATAAAGTGTTCCTCGCTCGTAGAGGAGCTAATACAAGGACTGACCTTGTAACATCAATCTCCAATGTAAAGGAGGTTGAGATGACTGTACGTATTTACGTGGAGTACATTATCGATGCCGCTACAAAGGGTGTCAAGGTCCTCAAGGCATATCCAATTGCCATGGACAAAGTGATTCCCCTTGATGAAGACAAATTCATCAACCCGGGCATTGATGGCGGAGACGATTACGTTGCTCTCAAAGATGAGGACAATGCCCGCCCCTATGAAGAGGCGAAAGGAATTATGATCGGCCGTGGAAAGGTCGTGATTATTTCCGAGGATCTTATGAAAGATCCGGGCTATATTAAAGTACCTCTCATTGGTGAAAGGGATGGAAAGAACTGCCAATTAACAATGGAAGTTCCCGAAAAATACGCAGGGCTTTATCCTAAAGCTCCGGCTCGAATTCTCCCAAAATGGGTGGAAAAGAAAATCATCAACACCGTGGAGGAGATGAGAAAAATGGGCTTGGTTAACAATTAACCAAACCCATAAAAAAAGAATTACGAAATAAACAAGTAGAAAGTTTATTTCGTAATTCTTTATATTTTTTTACTCTTCGAATCTAAAAATTTTTGAGATGTAGTCAATTGAGATACCCAAGTCGGCCTCATTGACTTCTTTTTTTACCTTTTCTAGGAACTCAACCTGTTCCTCATCTGACAGAGAATAACCAAGTACTACTGCATCTACCTTGGCCATTGTCTCCTTGAATTCATTGGAAAAAGCCTTTTCTTTATTCTTCTTCAAACGATCATACTCCTTTCTTTCATTTACAGTGAAGTGATCGTTAAGGAAATTCTCAAATTCCTCTTCTGCCTTTATTACTTCCTCAGACTTGGGGAAGGTTATTTCTTTCAATTCTGCCATTTTATTATCTGTTTTTTTTAGTTATACATATCTAAACCGTCCAATGTGGTTGTGGTTAAATCACATCTTACCTCTGCCATGTCTGGAGTTTCTCCATTGACTTTTGCCATTTCAGCATTCAGATCTACTACAAATTCTCTACGATAATTCTCATTATTTGTAAAGTCTACTTTAAAGAAGTGTGGACGTTGAGAGTCAAACCGTAATTTAATACCTTGCTGTTCCCACATTTCCATGTACTTGCGTAATGTTCGTAGTACCGAAGTAAACTCTATTATAGCATCCTGAGCTAGTGCCTCTACACTGTCCTGGTTTTGTTGAACAGGTGTATTTAAATTATCATAGTAGGATTTATTGTTGTAGTAATCTGCTAATGTCGTAAAATGATTTACGTACATAGGCTCAGTGACCATTAAACGCGGACCGTATTCTTTACCTATTTTCTCACTGATAAGTTTACAGGGTCCAAGTCCAATATCACCTAGACCAGGGAAATCTCTAACCTCACAGAACTTTCCTCTATGAAGATGAACAGTATCACCTCCTATTGGTGTCCAGTCATTTATACAAATTAACAGATCACCTGGTTCTAGTAGCCGAAATTGTTGTACTTTTTCATCAATAGTTGGTACCATGGTTTTTTAAATAAAAGAGGAAGGGATGAGTGCCCCCTCCTCATTCATAAAACAAAACTATTATTTAAATGTAACAACTACTTTATCACCAACATAATCAGCTGATATTTTCTTTTTCTTTATCAGCTTTTTATCTTTAATGATTTCGTCAGCTATTGCATCAATAACTTCCTCTTGAAGAGCAAGAGACAAGTTTCTAGCACCAAGTGAATAATCAACCTTATCGAGGATATGCTCTTTAAGATTGTCAGAAAGTTCAAGTGTCTTTCCACCTGAATTCTTCTCGAATTTAGCCAATTCAAGATCCAAAATAGTTTTCATTTCATCTCTACCAAGAGAGTTGAAACATACAACTTTGGTAAGTCTTCCTAAGAATTCCTTACGGAAGTATTTATTAAGAGCATTCATATAAGCTCCACTCTTTTCCTTTTCCAGATCCTCCTTTGTATCAGAAGGATTGAAGGCAACTTTACTTGCAGTAGAAGAACCTACATTACCCGTGAAAACTATGATACAGTTCTTCATATCTACCTCTGTTTTGTCAGAAAGTGTTACCTTTCCTTCATCAAGGATAGATAGGAATACTCTATTTACAATTTCTGGGTGCATTTTCTCCACCTCATCCACCAGTATCAAAGTATACGGTCTTCTCCTGATTTTGTCAAATACAGAAGGTGTTGTATTGAAACCTACATAGCCTGGTGCAGCACCGAGAAGTTTTGAATCATTGAAGGATTGACTATATTCACCTCCATCGATTCTCAAGAATGCCTCTTCCGTACCGAAAATAGTTTCAGCAACCTTTTTGGCAAGTTCAGTCTTACCAACACCAGTAGGTCCTATAAACATGAATGATGCTATAGGTCTATTCGGATTTCTCAAGCCTAGATATGACCTAAATAATGATTTAGTTACTTCCGTAACTGCCTCTTTTTGACCGACAACTACCTGATTAAGTTCCTCCGGAAGCTTGGCCAATTTATCAACCTCAGGCTCAAGTATAACGTCAAGCGGTATCTTAGCTACATCAGATATAACTTTCGCAATATCCTTTACACTAACGGATGGCCACTCTGAACAATCAGTAGAATTCTGGAGGTCATTCAACTCCTTCTCCTTTGCTTCAATGGTTGTATCCAATGCAAAGGCTTCATCCATTTTAGTAGGATCAGTTGCAGATTCAAATACCAAATCGCTTTTTTGTTGTTTAAGCGTTGAAATTTCATCTGTAACAGTCTTGATCTTCTTACTAAGCTTCTTGTAAACGGATGCATGATCTAACTTACAAGCTGAACCTGCCCTATCAAGTATATTCAAGGGTTGATCAGGTCTTGCGCTCTCATGAATATATCGTTCACAGGTATTAACTGCAAACTCTATAACCTCATTCGGATACTTGACTCTATGGAATTTAGAATAGCTGCAAATGGATTTATCAATAATCTCTATTGTATCCTTTATGGAGGGTTCGAATACAAGGATTTTTGAGAATCTTCTATTCAGTGCTCTATCTTTTTCTATATAGCGACGATACTCTTCCTCAGTCGTTGAACCGATCATTGTAAGCGTACCCTTAGCCAAATAAGGCTTCATTGTATTTACCAAAGCATCAGCATCAATTGTGTTATTACCGACAACATGCATCTCATCCATATAAAGGATAACCTTTCTATCAGGAGATGTAGCTTCGTCAATAATACCTTTCAATCTAGCCTCTAACTCACCTCTCATGCTTGCTCCAGCGGATATACTAGAGAGTGGAATAGATACAAGGCGGGTATTCTTAAGTTCATCAGGTACTTTACCCTCAACAATCAAAGTAGCAAGATACTCTACAATAGATGTCTTACCACAACCAGCTTTACCTATAAATAGTGCCGATTTCTTTTGTTTGTTACTAAGGATTTCTATCAAAGACCTAAGTTCCTTTTCCCTTCCAAATACAGGAGAGATCTTACCCTTCTTAGCCTCTTTACACAGATCTACGCCATAACGGTCGAGATTAGGCGTATCACTACTACTTTCAAGCTCTTCCAAGTCCTTTGTTACAGCCTTTTGAGACTTACCATCCCTACCAGCTTGAATAAACTCATCTGCTGTAATTACCCTTGTATCAGTCTTTTTTGAAGAAGACTTTTTAGGGGTTTTAGATGACTTAGCTGTAGTAGAGTGAGGTGTTTCTGAAACTGTAGTAGACTCTGAAGAAGATTTCTTTTCCTCCTTTTTCTTTCTTACCGTTTTCATGAATACATCTTTTAACTCATCTTCTCCAAAACTAGAGAAAACTTCGGAGAATCTGTTGAGGAAATTAGTCTTCCAATTGATTAAGAACCCTACTTCTGGTGTTTCAGAAACAAGACCTAATTTCTTAAGCTCTTCAGTCAATTCCTCTGAGATTGCTGCTGACTTATTCAAAGTTTCTGGGAGATTATTAACACAAGTACGAATAATCAACAAAAAGAATAGATCTTCAGTACTAAACTTCATCATCTCAGACGCTTTCGCAAATAGCTCAGTAACGGCAACTTGATCTTCACCGTTCTCCGTGAGATTTTTGATTATTTTCGTGAATTGGAAAGCGAGATATTTAAAACAACTTCCCTGAACCAACTCCCTAAATTCACTGAGCTTGGTTACTTGATCACCGCCTTGTAGGGAAGGATACTCCTCTGCCTCTTTTTTTGCCAATTCACAGCAAACGTCCTTCAGCTTTTGAAGTCTATCATCACCAAGGGCAGATTTTACAAGTCCCTCATCATCTACGGGTACAGAGGATTCACCACCAAGTAACAAGTAGATTAAGTAAGGAATGTTAATATTGACTGGTTCCAGGTCTGTAATCTTCTTCAAGATAGCTGCTGCATTATCAGTCAAGTTATCCTTGAAATCTTCATACAGACCATTCTTCATGTCATTTAGGAGCCTCTCTCGTTTATCATCAGGGAGAGAATCTCCTAGATGACTCATGAGATTACTCAACATGTCCACAAAGCTCATTCCTTCATTGTTATTAAATTCTTCTGCCATAATTTTATATTTATATAATTTTTATTTTACTTTACCTATAATTTATCTCAAGTAAGAATTTGAGGGGGAGGATAAAAGGAGTAAAAAAAGACACACATAGAGACCTATACAAATAAATCTCTATGTGTGTTATATTTTAATCAGCAGATTCGCTAGATTCGCTTGCTGCTTGATTCTTTTCTTTCCACCTGTTGATCTCTCTCTTCAGGTAGAAATATTTGTGATCATCGGGATCTTCGGCCCTCTCTTCGAGAGCTTTTTCGGCACGATCAATCGCACCGGGAGTTATCCTCTCCAACATACGAGAGGAATGGCTAAAGCTTGCCATAAGCTCTTTTGCCTTTTCCCTTGTCAATTCAATGCCAAGTTCATTTTTAACTGCAGATATGAAATCTGCAATCGTCCAGTTCACTTCATCTGAACCGAACGAGGAGGGATCCATAGCATAGATTTCCCTCAATTGATCCTTGTCAATGAAGACATATACATTCTCCTTAATAGGATCAGGTTTCGGAGCTTCATTATGAAGCTTCTCAAAATATTTAGCGACTGACAATTCGCTATCTACGAAACTATCCCAAATTGACGTCGCTAATTCAGCGTCAAATTCCGGGATAATCTTCTCGGACTGGGAGAATATAAATCCATCCCTTTTCTTCCTGAAGTTCTCGGCTGCTGCTTTAAAATATACAGCATTCCTGAACTGCTCAGGGTATGTCTTGACGATAGAGCCAAGCTTATCATCAAGCGATGAGAACCAAGCCTCGTCAAACACCCTCTTATCAGTAGAGGGTTCTTCGAGTTCTTCTTCAGGATGTTCAAACATGTCATCCGTAAAGTCGGCTGACACCGAATGAACTACACCGAGGAAGTTCTGTCCCCTCTCTTTAATATAAGAGAGTATTTCTTTACCATAAACGGTAAAGTCACTACCGGCCAAGTAAAAACTTGAATCCTTATCGTAAAATCCATATTTTTTACGAACTATGTCTACAAGTTCATACCTGTCCACCCTTTTAGTGGAGGTGACTTGTATCTTCTTCTTGGATGTATCAAATATTCCAAGATTTATAGACTCAAGTGAATTTTGAGCCCTTATGATAAGCCACGTAAGCTTGAATATAGCCGGAAGCCTATCCTCATTTACGAAAAAGGGATTTATATCCCTCTTAATGGTAACAAGATCTTTGCTACCTCTTTTTCTCACAGATTGACTTACTGTGATCTTCATGCGGGTTTTCGGGGATTGTACCTGAAACCCACAATGTCCCGTGCAAGCCAGTCTTTTCAAACCCGGCTTGTTTGGATAAGAAACCTCAGTAAGAGGTTTCCCACATTGGGGACATACACCTTTCATGTCCCCTTTTTGAGCAGCTAATAACCGCTCATAACACTGGGCGAAAGTTCCAAACAGAAGATCGAACTCGCCCTGGTTCGTCTTCCAAAGTTCCTGTAATGCCATAATAATATAAAAATTATATTGTTGTTAATATCCCGAAAAACATGGCAAAAGGAAAGGTATATAAAGGTTTGTTACTTTATATACCCCAATAATAAGGGTTTTAAGGAAAAATAAAAATACAAATCTAGACACATTTTTTAGGTATGTCTAGATTTGTATTTGTTAAGTAAGTAGAAAACTACTTACCGTTTCTCTTCGCCTTCTCCTCAGCGATTGCCTTGTCGATGTCCTCGATGGACATTGCATCGACGTCGGCCTCCATCTTGCGAAGTTTAGCAGCCTCAAGAATCTTGAGTCTCTCGTCGCTTGCAGCTTGTGCAGCTGCGGCCTCTGCATCCGCTTTATCCTTAGCGTCTTTCTCCGCTTTGTTGTTTTTAGATTTTTGAACCATATAGGTTTTAATCTCATCCAATACTTCAAAACGTATTTTTGCAAGGAGAATATCAATTTTCTCATTCTCCTTTCCAGCGTCGTCTACAGACTCCTCTTCCTCTCCCTCGGCTGAATCCAATTCGTTTATAGCCGTCTTATAAACCTCTTCTCTGGAAGTTGGGGCAGCTGGTACTAGAAGTGCATCGTATGCAATCTTCTCGTCAGTCCAGATGGCGATAAGTGCTCTGCGGGCTTTCTTATCTCCAAATACAAGGCCCCAGAGTTCAGAAACTGTCAAGAAGACAGACCTGTCAGAGAACTTATATGTAAAGTTCGCAACCTCTGCTACCATGTGTTTATTGGTAGCAACAAGACGCTCAAGTTCGGCGAGCGTGATACCGTATGGCTTCTTAAATCCAAATGTTTTCATTTTTGTATTGTGTTTTATTTGTTAATAGAAAAGCTAGCATAAAGCCAGGCGCTAGCTGAGTTGAACCCCCTGACTAGGTTTATATATTGACTACTCCGCGTCTGTTCCGAAGAATACGCGGAATACTTTCTCCTCATTGTTGATGAGGCACTTGAGGATGATCTCCTCTCTCATTGTCGGGCTGAACATCATACCAGCCAATTGAGATTCGGATGACTCTGGTTTCAAAGTCATGTCCTCATACGTAGCTAATACACGATCAGCTACTTGGCCTCCAACTGCTTTTATAAAGTCAGAATTGAGGTGAGAGCCTGCCCACGCTCTGATCTCATGGTCGCATCGCATGTTCTGCAATGCAAAGAACCATTGAGCAGGTGTTATATCCTCCTTATTCCAGAACATACATTCGGGACAGATCATCTCCAAAGGTACAAAAGTACCTGATTTCAAACCCCATTGAACTCTCTGGTCTTCTATGATGATAGGCTTGAGAGGTGTAGCTGCACCAACGCAGTTACTGAATTTGAACGGTTTGGAATTACCGTTACTATACGAAAGGTTGTTTGTATTGATGAACTTCAACAGTTCATCACCTTCGATGATGTCGGTAAGTTTGCCAAGGTGATATGTCACCAAGGCTACTGGAACATACTTTCCACTAGACCAAGAGCCTTTCCATTCATATGCTCTGGAAACATTTCCAAGGTTAATTTCAACCTCAAAATTGTCACAGCCTGAGAAGGCATTGACTGCAATCAGGAATTGACCTTCCTGGATTGGATTGAGAGCAAAGATATTCTCTATTGCATCCTCACCATCTTTGTGACTTATTACGTCATGGTCGAGGACAAATCCAAGCTTCGTTTTAGGAGTCTTTTCGTAAAGATCGCTAACAAAAGCTTTCATACCTTCGTAATCACCTTCCTCATTGAATTTGAGGATCTCTGATACGTAGTCACTGCTACTGTATCTGTCGATTCTGTTTCCAGAACCGTAATAGAGGTTCTGGGTAATCGTGGGCTTTCCACTTGCATTAGCCCTTATTTCGAAAAGGTGGAAGTCAAGATCGACATTTCTCAACCATTTCAAGATAAGTGAGTAAAGGGCGGCAACAAATGCACCTGACTTTGCTGCAGCTGCCTTAAGAGCAGACTTACCTGCCGTACCTGCTTCGTTAATGATATCGAAGGGAAGCGGCCACTTGAAGATGGACTTAGCTTTCAAATTCTTGGCACAAGTCATGATTGCGCGGTTGCCTTCATGCTTGGATTCCAAAAGCATAGAAATAGCTTCTGATTGAGGGAGGTATTTAGAGATAAAGTCAAATATACTGACTCTCTGTGCCTTCTCAAATTGTGCAGCTCTAATAAAACCGCTTTCTTTCTCCTTGAGAATCTTGGTAAACATTCTTCTCGAGAAAGATTGACTAGCAAACTTTGCGTCTGCTGTATCTTGTGAATCAGACTTAGATTCGCAATCATAGAACTGTACCTCACTCTTAATGAGGTCTTCTGCAGATGCATACTTCATTTGCAGAGAGCTATCCCAACCGCCTTTCTCGATGTTATAGAGAGCTTGTCTCAATTGGGCCGACGTGATATCCTTTGTAGAGCTTTTGACGCCATAGACACTGGCGTCGACACGCATATTAAATGTTCTAATAGCGTCTCTAAGAGACTTACCCTCAATTGACATCGGAATCAAAAGACACGATGCTACAGGAGAATTACAGTTTTTAGTAATTGATAAAATTACTGATTTACTCTGTTCAATCAAAGCATATTTGTACGCTTTACAAGCATACCAGAATTTTCTCTTATCCTCCGGAACAGTATCAAACTCATCCCAAAGAGAAAGCAACTCTTTGACGATCCATTTCATTTCTGCTTTTTCAAGCACAAAGTCTGGATCTCTCCACTTACCATTGGAGTCCTTAAGATCCCAACAGGGGAGTACTTGTTTGAGTACCTCTCTCGTAATGAGAGGACCATGGCCATCCTCACCCTTTGATGGATTACCTTCATAACCCTCAAATATCTTCTTCAAACGGAAGATATATTTATAGAATTCTGCTGTGACATTATTATAGTCAGCATTACTCTTGTGGTCATCCCTGATAATTGAATCAGGAAGATCTACGTAGAAGTGGTCAAATTCTACGTTCTTTTCATCCGTTCGATCAACGACGGCTTTTTCTACACTTTTAATAACGAGTGCATCCTTCTTTTCATCATATGAAACGACACCAGCTTTAGAACCAGCACCGTTCACATAATGATTGAACGTAACTCCACCCCACTCCATTTCAAGCGGCTGATTTTTGATACCCACTCTGTAGTGGCCATCAATTCTCTTAATTCCATTAAGAACGGAATTATTAGCCCATTCTACATTAGGACTAAACGGTGCTTGAATGGACTGGGCCGAAGCCAAGATATCTCTATTCATCACCTCAATTGCAGTCTCATATTGAGTACCTGCAACAACATTTTCGAGGTCACTAAAAAGTGACTTCACGTCAAAAGTACTTGGATGTACAAAAACAATCGTACCGTACTTATTGAGGAAATCGCAACAAGCATTACATGCATGCTCGTTGTTAGAACGCCAGTAGTTATGCTTATCTACTGGCTGCAACCCACCCATAGCGTTTATATAGGTGATAAACAAAGGCTCACCATAAGTGACCTTCTTTTTCTTGCCGTTCTCGACAACTTCCTTGACTTTCGCGTTCAATGTTACGCGAAACGGAAGATAGCCGTCACCAACGAACCGACTAAAGTTCGCGTTCACAGCGTCGGCAAGGCGCTTGAACTGAATTTCTATCTTTTCTGCCATTTTTGTTGTGTTTTTGTTAATATTAAATGTCATGAAATTAGAAGAAAAAATGAGTAATAATAATATTGAAAAATATTATTATTACTCAATTACAAGAGTTTCAGCCTTTTAGAAACAAAATTAACCTAATGTTTACTTACAGGCTGTTAAATTATAATTATCGTCTATTGTTCCAACCAATGTACCTCCCTCATATTTCTTATTTCCTACATAGCGGGGGATTCTAATAGCATATACCTTAGAATTTATTACCCTATAGTCAAAGAAATATTTAGTAGGGACAGATTTTGTAAGCCAAGTTCCATTAGCTGTGTAAAATAGTAAACCATCTCTATACATCTCCTTAGCTTTGATGTAATAAATATCTGTATAACCTCCAGAATGACGATCCCCTACTTCTATTGCAGTGGAGATATCATCTGTTAGGTGTACATAGATTCTTTCTTTGGGTATTAATCCCTTCTCTTGTATACTATTATAGTATTTAGTACAAGAGCCGTGGTACAGGATGAGGGGAGGTTCTACTGGATCATAGTCAGGGTCAATCGGAATAGAGTGACCGTAATTAGCCCTTATAAGACTTTTATCCTCTCCTCCGAAAGAATATCTATGCTTCTTATCCCTTTCTACTATTTTAATCAATTCAGCCATACCGATCTCGTAAAATCCTTTACACCTCAAGCCATCTAGAAGTTCTTCCGTAGACACCCAACCGTGTTCATCTACATGGGCTTTTATTAAAGAGGGACGGTGCCTAAGGACTTCGCAAATAAATTTAGAAGCCTCCTTAGTATCCTCGTCAAATTTCTCACCGTCGAATTTACCACCCACTATGTACTGCGGAAATAACGAGTCGGATATCTCCTCAGCTGTGGTATCATTAGTTAATTCTGTATTAATCATTTTCTAATGTATCTATTTGATAAAAACAATCTACTCCGTTATATACTTCATCAATACTCTTCTCTGAAGCATTGAATATTTCGTAGGACAATGGCTCTGCTGGTATCTCCCTAATAGGAATCAAACCAACTTCCCCAACTAACTTCTTATATTCCAGAATAGTATTAACGATAAGGTCAGAGTTTGTAGTCAAGTATAAACTCGGCTTATAATCCTCCCCTTCTACTTTATCCTCAGCCGTACTCTCTCTAAATACGAAATCATCTACTAAATTTCGTACTAGTAATTGAGATATACGTGGGAATAAGCCATGTTCCGGTAGATCGATGTATATACCATTAACCAATCTATCCTTCAAATGCTCCAATACAAGACATATTGGGGCTAGGTATTGAAGGCCATTAGATACAGGTGATATATTTTCCGGGACTTTCCTATATCTACAAAACTCCTTTGTCTCTTGATCAAGTCTAAGGTAGTCATCCGGATAACCCCAATCTCGAAGTGAAATCAATGGAATTAACCTAGAATCACCATGGCCAAGAGTTTTCTCAGTAACTTCCCCTTTTAACATTTTCAAGGTAACACTTTCAATATCAAATAAACAAGACCATTCATCCAACGTGACTTTTGAAAGCAAACTATCCCTATCTAATGAAAAGAAGGGAGAAGTGTTATAGAAATATGAATCAGGGGGTTCTATACCCTCTTTAACAACCTCTAATTTGTCCTTTGTTACCTTCAATGTGAGATAATCTGTTTCGTATTTGATGTAACCGGAGTCTGATAATTTCATATCCTTTTGAAAGATATTAACAAACTCTCTATACATCTTACAGAAATCATTATCTTCTTGTGGTATCTCCCCACTATCAACCTTCAATTTAAACTCGAAATACTTCCTTTCAAGTGTATAAAGATTGTAAATAATTTCTAAGATCTCTGTTTTATAGTTCTCCCCTATGAAAATATTTACTTTCTTCAACTCAAAATTAGCCCTTTTAATCAAGCCTAAATCTTTTATTTCAATCTTCTTCATTTTCAGTGGACTCTGCATCAAGTTCAACTAAATATTTATCTAAATCCAATTTGGACATCACATTTTTAACTACCTCATCTATTCTTGCTTTACTCACTAGGTTGGATATCTTTTTAGACTTAATTCTATCTAACATCCATTCAGCAAGTTCCCATAGAGCGTAGCTTAGTGCATCTCCTACGCTGTTAGATTTCTCTCTGTCTCTGTAATCTTTTTCCCAAAAGACAACGAGTTGATCGATCTTGTCTTTAATCTCTTGGTCTGTCATCTGGTATAATCATTGATTTGTCGTTAGGATTTTCTACTTGATAATTTAGTCTTTGTAAATTACCATAATAACCGCAATTACCTTTTATCAAAAAGTACGTAACCCTCTCAATACAGTTTCTATCCCAATTAGCTTGTTCATAGCCTGTAAGTGGGGATGGAAATTTATCCCAAATCTCTTTCTTCTCCATACCGTCTGTGAATATCCAGATACAATACGGAGTTTTATATCCCCAAGATTCATAACTGAGACCCTCCTCCTTAATTGCATCAAGAAGGGCCTCGTGATTGTAAAGTGGTATCATTTCTTATTAATTAATTTAAATCCTCTAATTCTTTTTTTACTAGAATCTAACCAGGTACATTCCTCTACATCAAAGTAATTAAGGAGGTCTGTAGCCTTAGCTGTATTATCGTAACCTAAATTACTATAAATTTTTCCAATAGTATCCTTCACATATTGACGGGATACAGTCATACCTGGTTGAAATACTTTATAAATCTCTCCAGGTAATGTTCCTTCTTCCATCAATCTATGATAGCTTATTTCAGTTTCTATGTTTTTTCTATTATAGTTTAGGGCTCTAATCCTTTCTATACCTATTTTGTTAAGGTAATTTCTATATTCAACTGGAATAAAGCTGATAAACTGGTCATTATATTTCTGATATAACTCAGGGTTATTAACATAGAAATCAAAAAATGCCTTCATTCTACTAACAAACTCATTTGTAGCTTCAAACTTCTTTCTGAATTCCAGTATTGTTACTAAATCAGTGTCAGTAGAACTTACATTTACGGCAGTGAAATTATCTGGTATGGGATCATTACTTGTCTTCTTTATAAGAACAGTCTCCTGGTAATCAGGTCTTGTAATTTCCCATGCTCGAAGTTCTGATAATTTAACCAGTACATTTTCTACCGGTATGTTCTGCCTTCTGGAAAAACCTACATAATCATCTATATATTTTTTACCTTTAGCATAGAACTGAACCATACTAGCCAAAGTAGGGTTATCCTTCATAGGAGCTGTAGCATTGATAAAATCCACAGTTCTTTGCTCTTTCTCCTTCTGCCAATTATCAAAATCCTCCCTTGTCATGAAGAAATCACTATTTCTTAAATGATAATAGAAGGATATCTCATTACGAAAAACATTTGTATTTAACCTCTGTCTACCAATAATTTGTGGGAGATCAAGGGAGATATCAACCGTAAGTGATTGTTTATTGAGATCAGAAAAGACAAAAGTCATAGCACAGTCTGAATAAAAATCAGCTCCAATATAAGTGGTTCTAGTACAGAAGGTAAACATTTTATTATCTGCCCTATTAACTGGAACTTTACCTATAGTATGCCCTATCTTCTTTACCCTTTTTAGGTTCTGTTTCGTATTGGCACAAAGAATATTAGTTTCTTCTGGCTTTAATCCAGTTTTTCTTACAACATCTACTATGTAGTTGACAGAATTTACGAAGAAAACTGCCTCCTTTGAAATATGAGTTACTCCATCTGGGGTTACTTTTGTAGGATATACCCCAGATTTGTATTTTAGTATAATCTCAGCTATATCATTTCTGATAGAATTAGAATATTTCCTTTCAATTCTTACTTGATCTATAATGGAATTATCCCAATTAAGCTTATAAATAGTCATATCTTGGAAATATGGCAATTTATCAAGGTACCTTTCCATCATAGGTGTAGCTGAAATAAACAAGGACTTATTGTTAGGTAAGCTGGATAATATGTCTAGTATATTCAACTCAACCTCAGGCTTAAACGTAGAATCTGTAAATATTGATTGAAATTCATCTACAACAATTACAAATTTATCTATATTTGTACCTAATGCCTCTACTACATATTTCAATGAATCGTAGGTAACCATAATCTTCGGTACAAAACTTGGACCTAGATTAGTATAACTTGTATTAATCCAGTTCAATAAATCACTCTTTAATGCAAATATGTAATTAAAGTACTCGATTTCATCCTTATTACCTTTCCTTTTTTTACACATCCACCTTTCAAGTTCAATTATTGAATTAGTTGAAGCCGTATTTGCTATCTCAGCCTTCTTCCTTTCTGCTTCCTCATCTATTACTTCATCAAATTCCAATAAACTTTCTTTGTCATTTTTGAAATAATAAACAGGGCGAAGTGTTGAACCCGGGGCGTTGTGTTGTTCCTGTTTATTTTCCAGCAATACCCTTCTAGGACTGCACAGAATCACGGGGGTGTCGTTATTCAAACACCACTCAGTAAACCCACAACCACATATTCTTTTATCTATTATACAACTTTCAGGAGGGAATGTAAATTCTTTCCACTCACTAATGTATTTTATCCCTAATGGGACGTTTATTTCTTTTACTAACATAATTTTATATTTATTAAATTCAATATTCAGAGTTTGAGAGGTACTATTTTTTATAGCCAAAACGAAAGTGTCCTAACAGGTGTTGAGTCATTACTGTCCCTATTACTTCGATTTTTCTTTAGGAAAAATCAGGTAACATTTTTTTTACGTTCCCTGTATATCTTATACAGAACAGTAATATCAGTGTAAAAATGTTACCTAAATAGGTTAATTTATTATTTCGCGGGCTCTCAAAAGCCCGCGAGGAATAAGGGGAGAGTAGTCAATCAATCCCTCATTCTACTCCTGTGAGGACACTTCCGTATGTAGTAAATTTTTTAGTACATAAGGGATTATGGGGATTTTGACAATGAATGAATAGTATTAAGGAAAAAACGCCCGCGCCCGCCCTCCTTCAAATTCTAAAATGTGATAAAAAATTATTACTAAATTAATAAAATTATATATAAATATGGATGGTTTAGTTTACTATAAGTGGCGTTGTCTTTGGACCCATGAAAAAGGAATCCTCGCAGCTGCTTTGTATACCTTTATAAAAAAGGGGCAGCTTTTGAGGTTTGATAAGTATGCAGATAAAGACGAAGTCATAGTATGTACAGGAATGAAGGAGTCTGAGATGAAGGGATTAGAACCTGAATCTGAACTTAAAAAAGCTTTTGAGGTTTTGGATAAATATCTTGGCTCTAGAATGGTTACAGATAACTCTACTGATTATGAACATATTATAGACGTTACTGCATCCTATCTTAAGGAGATATTTTCACCTAATGCCAAAGACCAAATATCAGAAGAAATATCGAATACATTAAACACTATCAAATATTTATCTAATCTAAGAGGAGTTAGTATTAAGTTAGATGAATTTAGTGATGGTGAGAGCATATGTAAATATCTAGGCTTGATACCACCTATACATCCCGGTGTGAAATTTTGTGAGATTTTAGGATTTGATGATAAATCAGTAGAAGGTATTAAGATTGCTGATATTGAAAAAACTATTGCTCCTTGGCATGAAATTAACATCAACTCTTCAATGTTTAAGGAATTTCTGGAGGGTAGAGCTCCTATGAAGTCTGAATACTTGGAGTGTTTGTGTAAGAATGTTGATGGAAATTTGACATTTTTAACTGATACTGAGTCTCTTTGGAATATGCAATTTGACTATTACCTTGAGGATATGAAAGAGTTTATTCGCAAGTATAGGTTAAAAGTAGCACAATATTCAGGAACAACACCTCTTAATGTATGTATCAGTATATTAAATCAATTAGCTGGAGAGTACTTAAAGGATAAGAATATTGAGGTGAAGTTTGGGTTTGTAACAGACAGCAAAAAAGTATGTTGCATTAATATATACTTTGTTGATATATTCCCGATTACGATAGATCTCGATGGAATTGTTGAAAAGGACGAGAATACAGAATATTTCAGTGAATTTTATTACCCGGATTAACAATGGAAAATTTAAATATTACCAAAGATTTAAGTAACTTGGCAGAAGAAGTTCAGAAGAATACTTATGACAAGGCTTTAATACTCGGTATAGGTAATTTCAATAGTTACTTAAGCGAGGGGCAATTAATTAAACTAGATAAATTAATTGGTGACGTAAGAAATCTTAATACCAAATTTGATAGTAATATTTGGGAGAATGAACTTACGATTATTTACGACGCTTTATGTAATACTCCTTTTGTGGATAAAAATATAGTTAAATTAGTTCCAGTAAGACACCACTGTGTTTTATACCTTCAGCTTTGGAATGGTAGATCTTGGGATAATGAAGATGGAAAAATTAAACACAACGATTTTAACCCATTATCCGACGAGGAGAAATTAGAGTATTTAGATAAAGATAGAATATTTAATACGTGCAATTATTGGGCTGATTTCTTTACCAGATTAATGAAGTTTAAAAGCATAATTCAGTGTGATAATGAGTCAGAATTTTATTACGTTGACTTGTTCACTTTAAAGACTGTATTGATTGTATATTTTACATCAGTATGGGATTGGATAGGTGATCAAAATGCTGGGGATTATCACAAAAGCCCGTGTTGGAACCCCTCTTATGAAAAATTAGTGGGGAGATTCCCGTGGTTTAATATAGGATCTGACCCTTCTCTTCACTACGGAGTAACTTCTGTAATGCCCTGGTATAGCTCGCTTTATTTTAGTAAAGATTAACCCTTCAAAGCCTTAATATAGAAGAAGTATAAACGTTGAGTTTATACTTCTTCATTTATTTTTCGTGATATTAACATTAAAAAATAATAAGATATGTCAAAAAGAAGAACAAGGGCTCGTGCCGCCCTTGAACTCAAAAAGGCACAAACACAGTCTTCTATAGGGACTGTAAAGATCTTTGTAGGTCTCCCTGGAACAGGTAAGTCTACAGAGGCTAAGAAATATCACGACTACATCGTGATATCCAGAGACTTGATCCGCGCTCAAAGGCAGATCATTGTCGATCCCAACAGGAAAGCTGTTGGTGGGGCTGATGAGGAGGTCAAGGTGTTTAACACCGAGATTAACCAACTCAAGCAGGCTGTACTTCAAGGAAAGAACGTCATTATCGATGACACTAACTTGAAGGCAACAACAAGGTCATTCTTCTTGGGAATGATCAAGGCAATCAACCCCAACTACAAAGTTGAGATTGTATTCTTCAAGGAATCTTCTTTGAAGGATTGTATTAAAAGGAGATCTGAAATTCCTCTTAAAGCCATTAGGAATATGGCTATAATGGGAGATTGGACTCCCAAAGAGACGTCTCCTTGGAGCGTTCAATATGATAAAGTCACGTATATAGGTGATCGTGACTATGTCAAGGAGGGAAATACATGGTCCCTCCGTTGGAAAGTGTTTGTTGACAAACACTTTAAGAAGTAGTTTTATTATGAAAAAAATTACTTCATTTTCAGATAGAGGTAGTAAATACCTCTCTCATTTGGATGAGGTTTATGGAAAAGACCCTGCATTAATAGCCAATGGCTGTAAGGGAAAAGAATACCATAAAGCCGTCTGTTCAGGTTGGCTTTTTGCAGAGCCATTATATACTATAATGGATGTTAAAACTCCAAAAGGTAGGAAGATTAATATTAAAATTAATCATGGCTACGGATCCTGGAGCCCTCTAGGATTGAACGTACCTCCTAAGGAGAAGGATACATATATATTCTTAAGCCTTAATGACCAAGTTCTTAAACTGGTCGAATTGAAAAAACTCCTCTCCTTCTTAGAAGGAGAAGAAACAATAAAGTCTTTATTTAATATAAAAAAAGACACAAGGTACAAAAATGAGGCTGGTTATGTAGCCAAATTCTATGGTGATGTTTGTATCACTGATGTTGACCTTTACGGTAAAAAGGCACAGAAATGGGGTGAAATCACTCCGTATGATCTATACAATCCTGAACACACCTACGATGAGAGGTGGGTTAGGATGGATTTTCTTAAACAAGTAGAGATCAAACGTAAAATAGGATCTCTCATAGAGAGCATAGAAGGAACTATGTTCGAGAAATTCATTCCCATAGATGATGAGGATGCATATAAGGACATGATTCATGACCTTACAGAAGGCGAGCTCGCGGACATGATTGTTCACGAGGGACGCTGGAAACCAGTAAAACTGGGTTCAGAATCATCATGGAAAATTCACTTTTTTGGTGACAGAATTTTTCCAGAACACAATCATTTAGAAACATTTGGTGTTTCTGATAATCCAGACATAGCATTCGTTAGCGGTGGTGCGTATTGTTGCCTCAACCGCGAATATGATTGCCATTTTAAAGATGGTAAAGCCAAAGAGTATAGTGAATATGCCCTGTTAATTAAATTAATGGACGAGTGTTATAAAAACACTCCGAGATATCTTGCTATTTTCGGCGGAATAAAGAAGGCGGGTGTAAAGACCCATCGTTTGGAAATTGATTTTCTGAAACATATTATTAAATTCTTCAAAAGAGAATCTAATAAAAAATCAGAAAATATTTCAGAGACAGATTTATTTAATCTGTCAGAGCCCGAGGATGGACTTCCAATGAATGCCAAATATGGCCTATTGGATATGTTAATAAATGGGAATGTAGTTAAATTTCCATATGATATCGATGAGGATTACTCCATCGTTAACTGTTTTGGAAATGTTTATGAAAACAGTTCTGATGTAAAAAGAATGAATTATATTGTTAACAAGCATTCTTTCAGTTTTGAAAATTTCTTTAATAAAATTGAAGAAATAAAACCAAGGGTAATTTTCTACCTGGAACATATATTAGAGATATTGCAGAATGAACAAAATTCTGCACTTATATCTAAATTCTCTAACTATTTTGAAGTAGTTAGTAAAACAAAACCATTATTCGAATATTATAGGAAATTTCCTAAATTTCCACATAATTCGATCTTTTGGTTTGCTGAGAGGTTCAGAAAAGAACTCCCAGAGAAATTCGAAGGCTCTATTGATAAGTATATAGAGCATTACTCCAAATATATTGGAGAATGGTACTACAGTGGAGAACATTCCGCTAATAAATATTTTGATTCCGAGCTAGAAATCAAATTCCCACATGGTTATGATCAAACCAACGGATCTTGGCTCTTCTTGAGAGACCTGGATTCAGTACCTGTGCTGATAAAGTTGATCAGCATTAAAAAGGTTAAAATCGCTTATAAAAGCGGTAATAGAATAGATGATGGTATTCTGGTTAAATACCAGCTCAAATCTCCCATTATTCAGGGAGGAGAAGAGGGATCAATTGAGTTCCTTGGAGAATCCGAAACCCATGAGAAGGCGTATGTATCGTCTTCTGTTTGGGGCTATCAGCATGGAGCTGATAGATTTGAACTCCGTGAATTTGAATAGAGTTCAAATAAAAAATAACGTACTTACATTTGATAGTAAGTACGTTATTTTCTTTTTTATACGAAAATCTTTAAATTGAGTGAGATTACGGCAAACCTAGACTATAATTTGCTACTAATCTCTGTTAATTTTCACAAAAATAGAAATTAAAGATATTATGATAGTTAAGTTAAAGTTATTTGCTGTAGGTGTAGCTGCAGACAAAAGTATATTACAACGAAATATAGCAATATTAGAGGTACTTAAAGAGAATGATAAACAGCTTTATGAAGATATAGCTTCTAGATTATCTATATCTGGTTCTAAATTTTTCAATGTAGGTAAACAAAGTGGTTTGTGTGCATTTGAAAAGCTTTCTCTTGAAGAGTACTTGGTTAATGTTTCTGGGAATAATGCATTAGCAGCTAAGTTAGTTAAGTTTATTTCAACTCCCTCTAATAAAGCTCAGATAGAGAATTACCCTGTCGTGAAAAACCTCAATAATAGCTGTTTTTGGGATTTAGGTTGTAGAGCTGCTAGAAATAATGCAATGAATGCATTCACAGATGAAATGGCAGAGAAAGAAATCCAGAAACTAGAAGAGTGTAAAGAAGAATTGAAGAAATCTTTAAGTAGTTATGGAGAAGAGCTTAAAAGAATCGTAAATGAAAAATGGAAAGAGCTTGACGAGGAAGCTACAAAGGAAACATTAGAGTTCAGAGATTCTGTCCTTGAATATCTCGATAAGTATGATAAAGATTTAAAACAAGACTTTGATCAAGTTTGGAAAAATAGCAGAAAGAGGGCACATAACCAAAATTATATGAATCTTTGGTTTGAAATTAATGAAATTGTAGAGAAGTATACGAAAGAGAATTCTGGAAAGAAAGCTGAGATTGAAAAGAAATTAGCGGAGATTGATAAAAAGTTGGCTTCAATAAATGAAAGTCGTGCTAAGAAACTTGACAATTGGATTAAAAGTCCTGAATTTAAGAACTTAGTAGAGAAACAACTGACTAGAATTGAGGATGCAATGGAAAAAGATCTCGGTTCAGGTAATGTAGTCAAAGGTACTGCTAAGAAATTTGCCATGGAATCTGTAAAAAGGTTCATAAAAGAACATCCCTGGAAGGTAGGTATTGCTAGTGCTAGTTTGGCTGCCCTTACTGCTTTTGGTATTTATAAAGGTGTAAAGAATAACAACAAACCTGCAGAGGATAAGGTAGATTCTAATAGGTTTAATAGTTATAAAGATATGTTTAATAATAGATAGTATAGTTTTAAAACTATACTATCTTTTTTATTTCCCCTTCAAATACTTAGATTTGAATATAAATAATAAAATACATAAAATATGACTATTAAAGAAACAGTATTAAACAGTAGGGGTTCCGGGTTAGTCTATGAAGTATTGGCTGACTTAAAACATCTCCCTCAGGAGATTGTCACGGAATACTTTACTTGTAAAAAAGTAAGTTACAGAAACTCTATTGCAAAGACAAACTCAATCATTCTTTTCAGAATCCTTGATCAGATCGAGGAACTTGAGGGAATAGAATCAAGGGTTGTAGCTGAGGATTATGGATTTACTTACATTAATAATAAACCTATAGGGGTTGCTTTAGAGGTAACTAGAGATTACGAGAAGGCTAAGGGAACAATTATCAGACACTTAGGTCAGTTTAAGGATATCCATAAAGAGTTTGCTGAAAGGGTTATTCGAAAACAGCCTCTTGTAGATGAATTATTAAAGAGGGAGGATAAAATCTTAGAAGATATTACTAATCAAGATGGTATATACGGTATTATAAACTGGTATTCCAATATATTGGAATTCAATAGAGAGGATTTATTTGAAAATAATGATACTTTTGGTATTTATCTTGTATACGACGATACGTTACTCTATCAAGTAACTACTGAAAGTGAATTGGGTTATCATAAGGATAAAACAGTATTCTCACTATACCAGCTTACTCTACAATATTTGAAGAGTATATTCAGAATAAGGAAAGTAAATTTATTCTTGGATAAAGGAATAGCTTTTGGTGATGTTTTCCTTCACGCCATTAATGACCCTAATGTGAGAAAGGTATGGCCATTATGTGAGTCATGGTGTAAAAACAGTGGATCTACATTAGTGAGAATGACATTGATTAACTATATTTATGATAATGGTAAAAAGTTAGTAGAATTCTATTGTAGTGGAAATTCAGAAGCTGAGGCATGTCTACCTGCTCAGGTAATAGACTCTTTACATCCAAGAATCACTATGCCATGGTTTGAATTAAGTGCAATGAGAGATCACTTGAATAAAGTAGAATTGATTAATACCTGCGGTGGTGGCGGCCTTATCAAAGTATTAGGTAGGGCTTTTTGGAACTGTAAAAACTTAGAGAAGTTTATTTACAGTAAAAATCTCCACTTGAAGGTTGAGTATGAATCATTTAAAGGAACGAGTATTAGTGATTTCTGCTTTAATAGAGTTATTTATGTAGGTGATGGTGCATTTCAGAATACAAACTTGAGAGGAATATGCTTTAATAAAAGTATGTGTGCTGAGAGTAATGCCTACAACACAGATTACGTAGTTAATGACGTCTTGGATAAAATCACAATCGAAGGAAGCGACGATAATATCTCCAGTATTGCCGGTGGAGTTACCAAAAGGCCGTCTATAAATAAGTTTTTTCTTGGACGACTTGGAGATAAGAGGTATAAGTCTACTTCTTCTACTAATTACAGTGTTCCATTTAGGGTACCTATGTCAAGAACACTCATTTATTCAGTGGATATTAGACAGTTGCAAATTGGTGATATCTCAGATGAATTGTTACTTGCATTAAAGGATGAAAATATTAATCCTAAAGGTAATGATTATCGTGGGGATGGTCTTTTCTACGGTTGTTTCATACATAAATTGTGTTTCTCTAGTAGATTGACTCAGAAATTACTTAATATGTATAGACTGGATAAGAATCTTATAGATAAATTATTCACATATGCATTTAGGTTCTGTGATATTTACGAGATATCTGTTGAGATGCCTAAGTTTAAAGACATGCAAGGTACACCAATGTCCTCGGTTAATTTCGATACAGCAACGGAATTAAATGATTTATTGGATGCAATAACTGATGCAACAGTGAATATTGGTTTTGATGAAATTATACGTCAACATAGAAAAAAGGAAATAAAATAATGATGAGCATAGAAACTAAGATTCAAGAGCTTAGGGATACTCTTAATCAGGCAAATTTTAGGTATTATGTTCAATCTCAACCAACTCTTTCTGATTTTGAGTATGATCAAAAGATGGCAGAGTTGAAAGAGTTAGAGATGAATTATCCAGAATTTGATGACCATAACTCACCTACTCATAGAGTAGGTAATGATTCTTGTGGGCAGTTCAAACAATTCCCACATAAATATCCAATGCTCTCCCTTGCAAATACATATAGCGAGGGGGAGATAAGGGAATTTGATCAAAAAGTTAGGGCTTCTTTACCTCAAGGTTCCGTAGTGAAATATTCTTGTGAGTTGAAGTTCGATGGAGTTAGTATTTCCCTGACATACAAAGACGGAAAACTGGTTAAAGCTTTGACAAGAGGGGACGGTCTTGTTGGTGATGATGTAACTGAAAACGTCAGAACTATAAAGTCCATCCCACTAGTTCTAAGTGGAAGTGGTTATCCTGATGAGTTTGAGATTAGAGGAGAGATACTAATGCCTCATGACTCATTTAAGAGGCTTAATAAGGATAGGGAAAAAGTAGGTGATACTCCATTTGCTAACTGTAGGAATGCAGCATCAGGTAGTATTAAGACATTATCCCCCTCTGTTGTAGCAAAGAGGGGATTAGATTGTTATTTATATTACCTCTTGATGGATTCACTCCCTTCTGATTCCCACACAGTTAACCTCAGTAAAGCAAAGGAATGGGGATTTAAGGTATCTACAGACTCCAAGTTAGTAGGAAGTATAGAGGAAATTATAAGTTTCATAGACTACTGGGATGAGGCTAGAAAATACCTTCCATATGATATCGATGGAATTGTTATAAAGATAGACTCGATGGTGTTGAGAAATTACCTTGGATTTACGGCTAAAGTCCCTCGCTGGGCTATAGCTTATAAATTCAAAGCTGAAGAGGTAAAAACTAAAATACTTTCTATTGATTATCAAGTTGGTAAAACTGGTATAGTCACTCCTGTAGCTAACCTCAAACCTGTTCATTTGGCAGGAACAACAGTAAAAAGAGCTACTTTAAACAATGCAGATTATATAAAGGGGTTGGATTTACATGAAGGGGATACAGTATTTGTTGAAAAAGGCGGAGAAATCATACCTAAGATTACGAGGGTAGATTCATTTGACAGGGATCCTTCTGCTAAACCAGTTACTTTTATAACTAAATGTCCTGCTTGTGGGGCTACACTTGTTAGGGAACCTGGAGAAGTTGGTTATTATTGTCCTAATTCTTCTAACTGTACTCCTCAGATTATTGGTAAGATCATTCACTTTGTTTCTCGAAAAGCAATGAATATTAAACATTGCGGGGAATCGATAATTGAACTGTTGTATAAAACAAAACTTATTAAGGATGTATCAGATTTATATACACTTACAGAGGATAAGTTGGTGAAACTTAGTGGTTTTGGTTCATCATCAGCACAAAGATTGATTAAAGAAATCGAGAATTCAAAGAAAGTACCGTTTGAGAGTGTACTGTATGCACTTGGTATAAGACATGTTGGGGAGAATATAGCAAAGATCCTAGCTAGGAGATTTGAGAATATAAGAAATCTAACCATGGCTGCAACAGGTATGGTGAATGTTCTCTCTGAGGCTCCAGATATTGGGCCTAAAATTGCAGCAAGTTTAAGTAGTTGGTTTAGTGATAGTAATAATACGACTGTCTTACGTAAACTTGGTACATATGGCTTGCAGTTTAGTGTAAAATCTAAACCTACATCAACCTCTTCAACAACTATTCTTAGAGGAAAGAATTTTATTATTACCGGTTCATTTGGTACTCCGGAACGTAGAGAAGAGTTGGGAAAGCTTATAGAAGAAAATGGTGGTAGACTTCAAACATCTGTAAGCTCAAATACAACTTATCTTGTAGCTGGGGATCTTCCCGGTACGTCTAAAGTTCAAAAGGCTGAGAAATTAGGTGTAAGTATAATAAATGAGCAAACCTTATTAAACATGATAAATAATGGAAAATAAAGTAGATAGGACAGAGACAACATACAGCTATGGGTATTCTTTGATTACCCTGAATTACGACTTTGATCCAAAGAGATGTAGAATATTCGACCCAAGAAAATCCTCCTCAAATTTGAGGAGGGATGATTCAGCTAAAAGAGAGTGGGGAATGAAATTACTTAAAGACCCAACTACACCTCTTCTAATAGGTGATCCGTATAATAAGTTCATTGAATTGATAAGTAAGGATAAAGAGAGTGATAAACTTAGAGTATTCACTCAACCTTACCAATTTCAAGGAACTGTCGTAAAGGAACTTAATGTTTTTACGGACAATTATTGGGTTGTTTTTAGAGGGAATACTGCAATAATTTCCTGCAAAAAGACGATGGAGGAGTTGAAACAAAGCCTTAATCCTTATGATGATATAAGTCTTGTGGAGAAATCTATTACTTCTTCTCCTAGGTGTTACAAAGTAGAATCTAAGTACGATACAGTAAAAGATTTTATTTACGACACTTTTAGTCTGTTCTAGAAGGTTACCTCTGTAAAACCCTGATAACCTTAGAATTGACATAATTGATTTTTGATTTTTAATTGATACCGGTCGCCCTTGCCGACGCGACTTGACATAACCACAAGACTCACTCAACGGATGCCAATCGTTGGGTAGAGTCAACAAATAGTGAGTGGCGGCCGGTTTTATTTATTAATGGGGCGCTTAGCACTGAAGGTAAGTGCGGTGGACTGAAAATCCATAGAACGCGGTTCGATCCCGCGAGGTCCCACAATTCTGTTTTTAGAACTGCGCTGTTGAGAAACACCGCCTTCATGTGTAGTACTTTCATACTCCCCCGGTCCCCTTGGAGTTAGTTCCGTCGAACTATTCTTCCTTGGTTAAGCCGGGGGTTTTATTTTTGTAAAGAAAAAACATAAACTTAAAAAAAAATATGAAACGAAAACTTAAATTGAAAAAACTCACCAAGGAACAGGTGAGGGAGGTAATGGAGTTGTCCTCCTTACCTGAAGAAGAGGTCAAGAAATGGACATGGCAAGACCTCTTCAATGCCATCCCAAGAGAAGTCGGACAATTCTGGTTCGACTATTGTCATTGGAGGAATTATAGATCCTTCGATGTTACAGATCCAACACGGAAACTTGACATCTGTGAGACATACCTGGATGAGACAGGTAATATAAAGACCGTTAGGTGTACTAGGAAGAATAAGTTTATATATTCATTCCAGTACAAAAACAACGTCCATTATGACGATGGCACGGAAACTGCGGTAATTGCAACCAATTACCATTCAACCAATTTTGCAAGAGGTTGTATTGCCATCTGGAAGGAGACGAAGAATCTCCAGAATTGGGTAGCTCCAACACCCGAAGAAGATGGTACTTTAACCATAATTCCTGAAAGTATCGAGGTATAATTTATATACCTATCAAGATATAAAAGACAGTATTAAAAAAAAATAATACTGTCTATTCTTTTTTCTTCATTTTTCTTATTATATGATAAGTTTTAATCTAATTTTATTATGATAGTATATTTAAATAGAGAGAGATTGTTCTCCAACAACATATATAGAGGAAGGTGTAGAAGGCAGGTTAGGCAGAAGGAGTTTGTTAATATAGGTGCATTTTTTAAGAGTGTAGGTAATTCGGTAAAGTCTGGAGTTAATAGTGTAGGAAATTCTATGAAGACTGGATTTAATAATTTAAAAGGAAAATTTGGACCTAAAAACACTACCCCTTCCGTTGTCTCTGGAAAGACTAAGAGGGTTGGTAAAACAGACCTTCACGGCGGTTCAGATGTAACACCAGTAGTACCTGACACAGTGAAACAGAATGTTCCAGGTACAAACGTAAAGGTAGATGCTAATGCTGGTATTCAAACTCAAGCAGATCAGTTCTTAAATTCTCAACAAGTACAGGCTGCGAAGAGGAACCAAGGATCTCAGCAAAGTCTTAACCAAAATAGTAAGAAATTTGAAAAACAACAAGACCTACTTAACAAGGCAGATCAAGCCCAAAATATACTTGACGCAGGAGGTAATACGTATGTAATGGGAGCTAAGGATGTAGGTGATATAAAGTCTGCTATTAATAATTCAAATAACGGAATACTAGGTCTTGATAAAAGTTCTGGAAGTGCAAACCCTATAAACCAGAATTCATATCAAGGTCAAGTGGCCAGTAAGGCTGATGCACAAAATCTAGGTCCATCTCCAGCTGATATTAAACAAAAACAGATAACACAAGAGAAGTTTGATAGACAGCAAGAGTCTGAAAATGCACAAAAAGCATTAAAGGATAGATTGGCTCAGGCAAAAGAGAACGGTTCCCTTGAACAGTTCCAGAATGCTAGACAACAAAAACAGCAAACACCTCCACCTTATAACCCAACACCACCTCCGTATAACCCCAATAAAGGTAATACAGGTAATGCTACAAATACAAACCAGAATCAAAGCTGGTGGGATAAGAATAGCAATAAGATAGGTTGGACTATAGGCATAGGTGGAACAGCTGCTGCAGCTTATGGAGTTCATAAGCTTTCCCAAGATGATGACAATAATTCATCACCGGGACCGACTACAGGTGTTTATACAGGTCAAGGTTCTATGGCTGCACAAGGATATTAAAATAAAAAAGAAGAGGATAAAACCTCTTCTTTTATTTTTTAGTAATAGTTTTCATTATTCTTAACATAATCTTCTATAGCTTTTCTTTCTTTTGCTGTAGCCTTTTTGAATTCAACTTTACTTGATTTATTTAGGTCGATACCAAGTTTTTTGGCATTTTCCCTCATTCGTTTTAGCGCTTCAGGTGACATTCCATAATCTAGGTCTTGCATACCTGTCCTATCAATATCAATACCTAATGTAGACTGGTATGTTCCATTAGAGTTTCTGTTTACTCTGTGTGTATTTCTCCAGTTTCTACCTTTGGATTTTCTATTTAAGAATATATCCCTAAATCCACCCTTATTGGCCCTACCCTCTTCTACATTAATATACTCAGCTATATCATGTACATAATCAGGTGATTCAAAAAGGTTTATATTATTGATATCTTCTGTTAAAGCTATACCGCCTCGTTCAGTTAATTCATTTTTCAGGTGATTATTCTCATGAGAGGCTATACCTGGATTAGGAGCAGTTTCTACTGTACCTGTCTCTCCATCATAATAACTTCTCCTATACCCTTTTTCTTTTACATTGAAATCTTTTCCACCATTTTTATAGAAGTCTTTCTTTATATCACTAATTAGCTCTGCATCATTTGGGTTAGTTCTTAGATTATTACCTAATTTATTGAATTTTTTCCAAATCTCATTATTTTTCTTTTTGAAATTTTTATCTAATTCTTTTAAATTTTCTTCTTTAAACTTTTCCTCGGCTTCTTTTATCTCTTTCTCAGTAGGGTATTTATTATTGTATTTAGGAGGCACTAAGAACTGATTTTGCTCCTCTGTTCTTTTAGCCTCTCTTTTATACTTTTCTAATCTTTCTAGATCTTTGGTTGATGTTGTAGGTTTATTTATTCTGTTAAATACAAAGTTTTCTTGGTTAGCTAAGTCTTCACATAGCCTTTGCAATTGTTCGTTGTATTTTTCATAAGGTATTTTGCCTGATTCAAAATCCCTTTCCAATTTAGCCAGTTCCTCGTCTATAGATTTTTTAGCTATATTTAAACTGTTAATACCTCCCCCTGATCTCTTTTCTATATCCCTTTTAAATATATCTAATGTCCTTTGTGAAGTAGGCGTAGCTCCATGTTGTTTATTCCACATATCCCTTATAAATTTCCTTTCTTCACTAGATTTTCTACCGGACTCTGTAATAGCCTGTCTAACTCTATCACCTAACAAGCCATAATATTTTGTTTTATATAATATCATAATTAAATTCTATTTTGATTCAATTATAAGACTTTTGATTAGAAGAAGTAAAAAAAAGAACACAATACAATAACTAGTTTTGTATTGTGCTTTATTACTGTTAATTGTAACAGTAATTTATCGAATTTTTACAAGATGTTATTAGTGATTTGAGGGCGATTCCTGATGGATCTAAATCACCACCTTCTACCTTGATCGAATAATCAGTATTTGCTAATTCATCTAGAACGGATACTAATTCTTCTATGCTAGGAGTCTCTATTCTTATCCTTTCACACCTATACCCCTCCCTATAACTACCATAAGTAGTTTGATAAGTCAGTAATTCGTGAACAATTAAGGTATATTTAGGTTTCCGTTTCAGAATGAAGTCAATTAGAGATTTTGTCCTCTTTACGCAAATTGCATAGAAGGTTATTGTTTCATTCTCTTGATCTACAACTCTAATTGTGTTGTTGAATATTTCCATGTCTGTGTCTGTTTTTTACTATTTCTTTTATACAGTTACACATATTGTGATATTCAGGTGGGAAGCTATCTGGTACGTAGAGAATTGTTTTATCTAGATCTTCCCAACTAACTATGCACATATTGTTGTACTCTTTAATTGGAACGAACAGACATACATCCTTTTCCCTCCAAAAAATCTTCTTTATGTCTGATATTCCGTTATTATTGCTGGTTTTTGTAGCAAATATAATAACATCAGGGTTGAGAATTTTTATTTCCTCTTGAAGGATTTCTATATTGATATCCTCTGCAAAGTACATTTCCTCTCTATTACCAAACCAGCTGTCTTTGTGGAGTTTATCTATCATACTCCATAAGATTTCTACATTGTAACCAGAATCTTCCTTTGCTAATTCCCTTACGAGGTGATCTTGGTAGGATCCATAGAATGCAGAGAAAGTATCACATTTTCTCAACAAAGGCGGATAATACTTCATTACTTCTTCTATATCGAAGTTGTCTTCCTTTTCTTTTAACCAAGTAGGAACTACACTACCCCACCATTTTACCCTATCAAAAACCAATAGAACTTTTGTTTTCGACTCATCTCCAGAAAATCCATGAGGGAGACACATTATCGGGTCGTGGTAACTGTATGGACTATACCCAGCATTAACCAATCTTTCATTAAGCTGGGTTTCATACATTTTCTTTAATTCTTCTGTCATTTTTATTGTGTTTTTAATTTCTTTTGTTAGGGTTTGAGGCTAAAAATCAGTACCCTCCTAATCGCTTGAAATCCTTAGTGTTGATAAATAAATCAAATTAAAAACTACCCACGTACGACCTCTCGGTACGTCATTGGGCCGCCCGGGTTTTTTCGGGCTCGCCGGGTAAAATAGAGAGGACGAGGGACCGCGCAATAGGCCCCTCACCGTCCCCAATAAATCCTACGGGACTATATTCAATTCTCTGTACGGGTAAAAGAGGTTGAACGAATAATAATGACAAAGACCCGACACCACCTTGAAGTGGTGAGCCTGGGTATAGGTAACTAGAGACCAGGTTTGTCATTAAGCCGCACCCCCGACGACCTGAGTTAATCAGCGAGGGAATTGTGCCCCGGAAGGCAACCGGGAAAGAAGGGGGCAGTGGACTCTGTCCGTTCGACGTCTTTTAACTCAAGGCGCCAACCTGAGGGAAATCATTAGTTCTAGAATGGTGATGGATCTCAGTGTGAGTAGGACGAAGTAACCGACAGCCCTCCACAAAACCCCCGCCCCATATCCGAAGAAGGGCTCCGAAAAACCGGTGATCTCTTCCGACTCTAGACCATATAACGCATCTCGCAGCCCCCGCGTACTTTGGGCATCTAATTATAGTGTTGTAGGTCGAAAGCCGGAGGAACTAGCCGAAAGTAGGAGAATGATCTACTGAAGATATGGGGTTTTTATTTTTGAAATATATTAGTATCAATATATTAAAATCTTATAACCCTTCTCCTCTACGCGGTGACGCACGTAGTAAACGAGTCGTTGGCTGAAAGGGCCACTACGAGATAAATACTTCCAAGAGGAAGCTCGGAAGAAAATAGTCAAATGAGCCTAGAAATAGGTTCATTTTTTTTTTATTCTTGTAATTCCCTGAAAACCTTATACTTGAGATATAATAAGCACATGAGATATCTCATGTGCTTTTATCTTTCGATACAAAAATAACAACAAAAAAAGAAAAACTCCCTGTAATGGGTATGGGAGTGTCTCAAAAAGACAAGGCTTTGTAAAAGCAAGATCCATAACACCTATTGTAAACGGCAATTCACAACCGAAAAACTCGGGCAATAGGTCTGGCGTGAAGTTAGTAGCGTCAGTGGTTTTTATGAACCTTTTTAAATCAGATCATTCAATGATCCCAAGAAAATAAGGTTCCTATCCAAGGTATGGATGAAATGATGTCTGCGTAGACACCATGTCCAAATACCCCGTAGTCCTTGGATAGGTGATTGTTAATCAATCACAAATATGTCTGCTATGATTTCATAGTAGAACACGGGAGAAACTATCCAGGAAAAACCGATAGAGCTGAAGCTCTGGTTTCCCGCTGGATGTACCTGCTAGTTATAGTAGGTTTAATAGGTTTTGTTAGAAAAATGGCACAGGAAATTAAAGAAAATGCCGTTATTGACAACACAATGATAATCGCCAACTCCTTTAAGGAGAAGGCGTGTCTCCCTTGGTTCAAATCTGAGTTTGCCATTGCCAACGGCAAAGGCAAGGCCGTCTTCAAGAAGGCGGCTCAGAACCGTCTTGATGACTTTGAAGAGTTTGACGGCCTCGACAAGGCCGTAAAAGCGGCCAAGGATGAGTCCGAGATTACGGCCGCTAAGGAGAACCTCACTAAGGCCAGCAAGGCCTTTGGTGAAGGCGGTCACCTTCACGAGATCCAAACAAGAGCATTCGCTCTGGCCCAGGCAGCCGCTAAGGCCGACCCACTCGGCCAGACGCCGATGTCATCTCTCGGCATAGGTCTCTCACTTGACAGCGAGAAGGACTTTGGTCTCTTCAAGGAGGCCTTGGTCCAATCCGTAATTTGGTCCGCACGCCAGGTGAAAAATGAGGCCGCTCAGGCAGCCGCTAAGGCCGAGGCCGAGGAGAAGGCCAAGGCCGAGGTCGAGACCTTGTTTGAGGCTATCTACGATGGCCCCGAGGTTGAAGCTTGGCTCACCCAGGGATCAGAGGACGAGGCTTTCCTCAAAGCCGGGAAGACCATTATTTTGAGGGCCCAGTCCCTCATTAGGGCCGAACTCAAGGGCATTGAGGAACAAGGCTCGGGTTCAACAGCCCGTGCTAACGCCATCCTCGATCTCGTTGAGGAGATATGCTCCGACATGGAGCAAGGGTTGTCCGATAAGGCGCTCCACGCAAAGGATCGTGATGGATCTCGTATTTGGGGCCAGCCGACCCGTTTGCAGATAGGCACAACCGCAAGGAAGATCCTGGAGGCCTGCCAGGTAAAGTTGTCGGCCTTGCACTCCAAGGCTGACAGAACACTGAGCCGTCTTGCCGCAATGCAAGGATCTGCCAAGATCGTATGGTAGACCCCTTCTACTCTAACTAAATAAAACAACCCCCACCCCCACAAGCCGCAACAACGCGCTTTCGACAAAATCTCGGTTATGTGGATTAGGTGGGGGTTTGTTTTTTTTTTCTTCAATCTTCTTATTCTTGATTATAGAATAAGAATTTAATTTTTTAGATAAAAATGGGAATATTTAAATTACAAAGATTATACTCACTTCCTACATCTACTTCTACTGAATTTATAGAGGATAGATTTGACTGGAAGTACGTAAAGCCATTGACTGATAAAGGTAGAAAATTAGTTATAGAAGAAATTGAAAAAAGAATGAAGCAGAGATGCTCTAGGTGGGAGATCGACCCGGTTCTTAAAAGGATATGGGAGAAGTATAACGGAGGTAGAATCAACAAAACTATTAAAGTTAAAGGTTATGGAGAAGCTGTTTTTGGTAGACTCCTTTCTATGAATACTCAGGATTATCCTGACAATTTTGAGTCCGTTATGAACGATTTTATTGTAATGTACAACGGATTTCACTTCCCTGGCGTATTTGCTATGTGGATACTTCCATTTGCGGAAACACCTAATGGAAACATTTTCTATTGTTATTACGACGGTATGTACGGTTACTGTGGCGTGTATTACTGGAATCATGAAACTCAGAGTGGCCAACTTATATGTGATAGTGTACAGGATTTGTTGTGTAAGTTGAAATAAATAAAAAAGAGAGGGATTAGTCCTTCTCTTTTTTATTTCCTTTCTGTGATTCTTTTGATAAGAATTCATTTCTCAACCTTATTGCTTCCTTTGCATTCTTTTTGCTAGAGTGATATGCTATCGGAAGTCCCCATATAAGAGGAACTGCTGTTCCAGAATTTAATAGTACACCTGAGATCAGTGAATCTCTTTTCGCTCTTTTGAGTATCTCTTCATCACTATCGCCTCTAAGTATTCCTTGACGTACTCCTCTTCTACCGCCATAATAGCCAGAAATACCACCTCCACCAACACCTAGTAGTGATAGCGTACTTCCTTCGTCATTTTTAGCATAATCACTAAGTTTTCTTAATTTTGGATCTGCCTGATCTTCATTCAAAGGGTGGAAAATATCATCCAGATATCCCCCTTTTAACTCACCAAACATTTTCTCAATGGCATAATCTACTCCGTCTTCAAATGCTTTTGAATATATTTTTTCTTTTATATCAATCATTTTAATATGTATGTCCGTTTATTATTACTTTACCGTGAATACTGTGCTCAACCGGGTCTACTACATGTTTAAAGAATCCCTCTAATAAAGGAACTCCTGCAACACCTCCTATACCGGCTCCTACACCTGCACCTATAAGAGTTCCCTTTTTGCAAGCTTTCTCGCGGTCCTTTTCCAAGGCCGATTTTACTTTCATCCTACTCTCTAGTGCATTCTTTGCGTCTTTACTAAGTATATCGTTGTACTTATATAAGGTATTCCCTGGGTTATTTGTAGCTTTGAAAGCTTCGCTGAGTGTTATATTTGGGTTATGTTTCATTAAGGATTTTCCAACCGCTATTACATCTTCATATGGAATACCCTCATCTTTAACTGTACTATTACCTATAATTGCACCTAAGCCAGCCCCTATTGCACCTCCACCTAAAGTAGTAGCTATTCTAGCCTTAACTGAATTTGGTATTGAGTAGGTATTCGTTCTTAATAAAATCATTTTAATTTACTACATTTCTTAATAATTCATCTAGCTTATTTTTTGGTATAAGTGAAATAGTTAAACCTTCTTTAAACTCATTTAAAGTTTTTCTACTCTGAACTATAACCAACCCCATATAGCTTTCATCACCGTAAAACCTTTTGGCTACGAGATCAGGCCTATATTCACTTGTTTGAATTGTATAGTTTATTCTTTCTAGTTTAGGGTCCAGGATCATTGATAAAAATTTTGAGTTATATATATCATAACCCTCGACATAATTACCTAAATTTTCTATTTTCGAGATAAGTCTCTGTGGTTTTGTATACATAATTAAAATATATTTTCTACCATTGATTGGAACCTCTTTTGTGTATCTTCAATCGCGCTATGTGTAACTTTATCTAATGCTTGTTTTGCTTTTTCAAAATTACCACTAACACCGCCTTCTAGATATTCCGAATATTTCTGTAAACAAGAAAATACAGCTCCACATGCAGCATCAAATAAGTCTTTTGTACCTGGCTGTTCCCCTGATACATTCTTATAATCAAATTCTGTACAACTAGATACAAGTGGGTGATCTAGTTTAATATGTGAATTTGATTTTCCGTTCGTAACTACCCTTATTTCAGAGCATTCCCTTAATAGGATGTTATGATAAGGTAGTTCGATCCTTTCTGTGTTGACTATATTTTTAAAAGCTACACCCGCATCCATAGTTTTATCTATAGAAATTGCCTTATATTCTATACCATCCCTTTCACATGATTGGAATATACCGGCTGAAGCAAAGGAGTCTGCACTGAAGGTAATATAATAACCCTCATTTATCAAATCCTTTAAGAACTGGTATAAATGGTCTAGTGAAGTCGATTGTCCTTTCTTTCTAGAAACAACAAATAATAGTGGGATTTTAAAGGTTGGATATTGAGTAGTTCCCGTTGGGTCTGAAACTTCCCCGGAATAGTAGCATAAACAAACTCCTGTTTTATCCTTCTGTAAACCGATATCGTAATGAACAAATAAATTAGTTCTCTTAGGAACCTTGTAAAGCATTTGTTTTACATGATCCATTATAGTATCGGATTTATCATAGAAATCTACTACTATTTCCTCAGGTGCGTAATTTCGAATCTTACTACAATTTATTAGATGGCTCAAATCACCATTAAAGAATAAGGATGCTCCTGAATAAGGTATACCAGCCAAATCTTGTAAACTTCTAACTGGATTTGCTAAAAAGTGATGTTTAGCTGATATAGGAACTTTTATTATTCTGTCTAGATCTATACCAGATTTTATAGGGTCTTCTCCAGGACTCATACATCTAGGTACTTGTTTAGAATCCCCTATAAAGAAGTCAAATGTCTTCCCTTCACTCTCAGCATAAAGTTCTGGCCTAACTTCCCATTGGTTTGGGTGAATGCAGAACAGTTCTTTTTGAGGTACAATTTCTTCAAACCTTTGACTTGCGCCGTGATCTGCATCCTTTGCACTGGAGTCTGCAATAACTCCACCAAAATTAAATCGTTTATTTTTGAAACGAGATTCATAACGAGTCAGAACCTCATCCATTTTCTCCTTTGCATCCTGTACCCTCCAGAAACCAAGCTCTGATAGTACACAATATATCAACTGAGTACCGATAACAGAACCTACAGACTTAGGACCAGATGCAATCATTCTTATAGGAGGTTTATTATAGAGTTGTCTAAAATACGGGCTTGTATCAAATACAAATTTATAAAATTGTACAAAATCCCTATAAGCTGTTTCAGAGCTAGCATGGAAGAAACCAAAAGCTAATTTAGTACCACCTGCTAATCCAACACTATGAAACACATTTTGACAACAATCTAGCCTATGAAAATGATATAACCCTATCATTTTTGATTGATAAGATTTACCTGTACCAATAGCTCCTGAAAAAGAAATAAATGGAGTACGAGTTATAACTGGATTTGGAAAAATAACTTTAAACTTATCTAACCAATAAGAGAATATTTGTTTTCCGTGATTTGTTATTGTATCACAACCTAAATAAAACTCATCAAATAAAAACTGCTCCATTGTCACAGGTATATGATTCATACCTAACAATTTACAGGCTATTTGTAACTTTTCTTTTTCTGATAACTTTTTGTATTGGGTCTCTAAGGATACTGCATTAGGGTCAAATGGAGTGGTAGGGTCTGATTGATTTATAAAATTTGTATTCTCTGCCATATTATAATTTATTTAAGTCAAGCTACATTCGCTTTATTAGCACCTACAGGTCCCATTGGAGCTGATTTACCAAAACCTAACATTTTGCTTGCTCTTGCGTGATGTTCTCTCCATTTGGGGTCTTTACCTAAATCTCCGAATGCATTTCTTGCAGCCTCAGCGAAACCCTGTGGAAGGGCTTGTCCGCAAACTTCACTCTTATTTCTAAGTCCAGCCTTTACCATGTACTCATCAACGTTTCCGAACTTTCCCCTAAGTTGATCAGCTATTTTTCCGAATGCTGGATTTCCATACATCTTCTGTATAGCATAAGCATATCCAGCATTGAATCCATCATAAGCTACATCATTCTTATAGTCCCAAGCAGTATATGTCTTTCTTTTTAATGTGAATGTACTTGCCATCTTACTCGTTGCTTCTTAGTGGGTTAAATTGTTCGTTTCTACTTACATTACTGTCATTACTACCGTCTTCTACGCCAGTTGTAAATGTTTTCTGACGTTCACCACTTGTCTTAGATGCAGTTGGTATTTTATTTCCGTTTGTGTTGATGATGTTTGATTGACCACCCATCATCAAATCCATTATATTAAATCTTGTTCCCATGACTATTTTAATTATTAATTTATTTCTTTTCTATTTTAACAAGATAAATAAATCTGTTTATTGTGGATAAGAAATCATCAATTATATTAATTGATCCTGACCACATTAAACTATCACCTATTTCTCTTTTATACGATATAACTAACCCTCTAATTCCCTCTAATACATCTGAGAAAGTTGATTCATCAGGTAGTGTAGGTTTGAGGGTACCTATTTCAAAAAAGCCAACAAAAGGAACTGCATTTTCAACAGCAGCATCCTCAAATTCACCTAACTCATCCTGAAATTCATCTATGAGTTTGTGAATAGATATAGGGCCAGTATTCCAATGTAATTCTTTCAACCTTGTTTGAAAACCCTCTATCTTATTAATTAAACCTGTTAATGTATCTATGTTTACCATAATATAATTCATATTAAATTACTATCTAGTAATGAGAATTTTGTAGATAAAAGAAAAGAAGAAGGGAATTAGATCTGAAAAATGAAGAAAAAAAAAAATAACCAGCTTTTTAATGCCGGTTATTTTTAGTTTTTGAGCTTATATTTTCCATATAAACTCAAAACCTTCTTCTATCTTTTTTCTTAAGATAGAAACCCAGAGATGAGGAATCTCATTCTCTAGAAAACTCCTGTCATTGATATGACGAGGATTGTAAAAGTAACATACAACTTCGTATGATCCTTTTCCTTTATTATATAAGAGTTCCCCCTCATATATATTAAAATCTCCACTAGTGAAGAGGATAGAGCCTGAATCTACTGATAAGATTTCAAATTCATTATCCAGCTTAAATACCTTTTCTTTCGGTATTGCTGGATTCTTTTCGTGGATAATTCTGTTAAAATAATCCCCAACGAACTTTGAGTCCTCCTCAAAATTCTCAGCTGCTAGGGTCAATCTAGCTGCAAGTCCCTTTAAATCAGAAGTATTCATTATAAATATTCTGGTGAATACATATCCTCCGCATCTATATTCTTATACGGATTACTATTTACTGAGGTTAACTCAAAAATAAGTTTATCCTCCCAACCTTCAGGACCGGTGACTGAAGTGTTATATTCGCTACATGTGCGAATAAGTTCAGCCATCTCCTCCAAAAAGAAGATTTCATCTGGATTAAGGTCCAGTTTTGATTGAAGAAGTAGTATAGATTTTTTATTAATCTTCTCAAGAAGATCATTTGAATTTATATACCCATTTGATTCAGTAAATACTTCGAACTTTACTGATGTAGTTTGATTTCTAAGGATATTTTCCGTATCCTTTATATGCAATTTGATTTCTATGGTAATCATTTTATTTTACCACTAATTATTCCTTCCCAAAGGAAGGATATTATCTTATTGATATTAAATTCAATACTTATATGATTGAAACTTAAATCATCAATTTCACCTTGCTTAATGGCATAGATTGGTCTACAGCCAATTAATAAGCGAATTTCTTTTCTCTCCTCATGAAGAGAAATTCCGAAATCTCCAAAGGTAATATCAATTACTTGATTAACCAACGGACTTTCTTTTAAACTATGCGAACTGACTACCCTAGTCTGTATATTCCCGAGGTCTATTTCGAAGTCGGGCCATTTTTGCTGGAAGTGTTTTTCTATAAATTCCAGCTGTGTGAATAATGTATCTTTTCCTTTCATTATTCATTACTTTTTACGCTATGCAATTCCAAAGTTGCATGATATCTAGGCATTCGTACAACAGTGTGATATTCATCATTTTCTTGTACGAATCTTCCAAGTAATACATCACCTGGAAATGGTGCTTGGCCCTTATAATCCGGGTCAGCTGTTCTTAAAAGCTCAGAAGCTTTTCCATTTATTACCTTCGCAACGTCTATATTACTGTTGCAAGGTAATATGCTGAATTTTACTTCAGACATCTCTCCGTCTGAGAAGGAGAGTTTAATCTCGACATTTCTGTGTATCATATTTTTATTTGTTAAAAATCATGAAAAATAATTGAAGAAGCTTATAAACGATTGTGGTTTATATCTTCTTCTTGTTTAAGAGTTTGAGGGGAAGAAAAAAAAAAACAACCAACCTAAGTTTGTGTACTTAAATTGATTGTTTCTTTTTTTTAGACGGTGAGTGTTCGTTAGTCCTCTGGAGGTGTGATTCCGGATTTCTCCAAGAGATCACACCAATCGATTTTGGTCATAAGCCTGTATCCCTCTTCGGTAATCTTGTCTTTAAGGGCCGCCTCACGACGGCAAAGATCAGACTCAAGATAGTCTGCGGAGCTGGCCTTCACCCACTCAGGGAGTTTTCCGAGGATTTCGTCGAGGCCGATTTGAGCCAGTGATTGAAGTTCGGCTGTGGACATTGCCGTCAGGTCCAAGCCTTTGATCCTCTCTTGGATTACTTCCCGGATCGTCGTTCTCAACCACGGGAAGAAATCTCCCGTGTTGAAGAATGACCAAAGGACCGAGCCTGGTCCGTAGTGAGCGAAGAGCTTTCCGAATTCGTCGTCGGTAAACTCCTTCTTATATACTTTCAAGAAAGAGTTTTTGTAAATTGGTACGATCACAGGAATGATCACTTTTGTTGCGTTCTCAATCGTGCCTTTCATGCCTTCGGACATTACGTCCTCGGGAATTTCTGCGATGATTTCTTCGACCGCGATTCCGAAGATCTTGTCGAGGTTGGTACTGTTGACCATACCTAGGTAGAGCTCAAAATTACTCATAGTATGTATTTTTAAAAAGTTGATTTTATTAGACAAGTTCTGGTTAGCTTCACCTTGTCCGATTATCCCTCTGAAGCTGGGAAAAATATGACCCCGGCCGCATGAAGCGACCGAGGTCCTTTAGGTATTATAATGAATATTTTTACTACATATATAAGGTTATGAGGGGGACTTATCCGTATTTTTCCAGTTCAATTCCAACCATGTCAATTCCTTACATAAAAAACATAAAAATCATAAATATGAGAAGAATATTTGATAGCACAGCACGGTGCGTGTATAGTGACGGAAAAGTTCAGTATTTCTACAATTTAGAAATATATGAACAGTCCTACTTAGGTGCATGTATAAGGAAACTATTTAAATTAAAAAAACTCTACCGAGTAAATTTCGTTCTTGTGAGAAGATCAATCGGTAATTATGGGTATAAGACCGACTTCCATAGAGTCTTATGTGATTCTTACCCTATCGGGCGTGAAGCATTGTCTAAACAAGTAGAAAGCCTCCGAAGGTCAGGTTACGGTTCAAGTAACGACGATGAAAAGTATGTTGAACCATTGATTGATAATGCATTTGATTACGTAAATTTATACGTCACAGATTAAATTGTAAAAATAAGTAAATACTATGGAATTAATACAACTAGAAGACTTCCTCCGCATTCAAAAGGAGGAAATAGAGAAATTACCTTCCTCAATAAAACTAATTGAGGAGAGGATAAAAGAGAAGATCACGTCTCTTGAGCCGTACGAAATCCAAGACGGCAGACGCATAATCTCCATTAATAAAGGAACATATGAGATATCAAATAGTGGGATTCATTATTTCCCTCACACCTCTGATCCAGACCTTATTGAAGAGCTGAGTCATGACAAAGGGGATTACGAGCTAGATCTCCTAATTGGTCCTATTAGATGGATTAATAATGCTGCGGATTATCTGAAAGAGAATCCGGAAATAGACCTTTTAAAAAAGGTAAAATAAAGAAAAGAAACAGATTACAAAATAGAAATGTAATCTGTTTCTTTTTTATTCATCTTTTTCTGTCACTACTCTATACTCTTTTACATAGCTATGCCAAGATGTACCGCCCCATGCATCGTTTGTTTTATTCCAATTTGTTCTGTCGTAATCTTCATCATCAGGATATACATCAGACCTCCAGGACTCCCAATCGTGAAAGTCTTGGTTTCTAGGACAATTGCATGGGTTATCATTACCGTAATTAGGGTCTGAATTTTGGAATAAGGATATGTATTGGAATTTGATACGAATACACAAACTACTTAAAAAATTAGTCCATGTAAATATAAAATAATCTTTATTGAATGGTATGTAGTCTGGGGTTATATCTTCTTTTGTTGATATTTCCATTTCATAAACTAGATCCATTACGCTATTCTTCATTATTTTATTATTTCCGTAATCAAATAACCTATAAACCTCCTTTAATCTCCTCAATAATTCAGTATCAGTTCCCCCTATTTGGAATAGTTTTTTATCAATCCATTCCATTATTACTGTTAGGTAAGGTATTAATCTTTCTTCTTTAAAATCCCAAAAATCAACCAACTTAAGTTCCAGTAGAGTCTTTAAGTTGGTTAATGCGGAATCATAACGAACCTTACCTCTCATTCTATCCCACTTCATTATAATCCCTTAGATCTTAAAATTTGGTTTACTATTTCTGTTACTTTTGTTGTGAAGTATGCCTCGTTAAAGGAAATCTCACCATGATCAGCATCTATGTCTTTATAGGTAAAGAAAGGTGACCTGAATGTATAGTATTTATGTTTAACTATAGAATTAACGTAATCAGTATCCAACCCTATTTTCCAATTTTCTACACTTTCTTGGTAATCTTGGCTGGGGGTTTCTGTTACTGTTAAAGTAATACCGTTTTCTGTTGTTAGTACAGGGTTTTCTTTAACGTTAAGAGTTACCCTTAATTCCTCAGGATCTACTCCAATTGTAAAGGTATCTATTGTTGGTGTGTATGGATCACTTACGTCAGGTTGGGTATGACTTACAGTAATTCCACTATATTCAGCCCCACGTATATTTGGTGTATCCTTTACCTCCAAGTATTCCTGGAGTTTACTTTTATCCACACCAATCTCGTAAGTCGTCTCTGCAGTTTCCTCCCCCTCTCCTACCTCATTATCTACTTCGGCTTTTGTAATAGAGAGTCCAGTGTTGGGATCCGATACAAATTCCGGGTCATGGTTTTCTAGCCTTTCATCCAGCCATTCCTCATCTAATCTAATTGTTTTATAGATTTTTTCAGGAACCGTAGATTCAGGCTCACCAATTTCCTCGTTTATAATATCCTCCATCACAGCCTCTTGCATAGTCTGATCTTCACCTGGTGTGATTTCAGTTACAACAGTCTCTGAATTTGGATCTGTTGGAGTTTCTTCCGTTGTTCCACCTTCCTGAGAAGGCTCATGAACTTCATTACCTGGTTCTTGAACTGGTTCTTGAGCTTGCTCATGGTTTATATTATCTACAATTTCCAGACCATCACCAGCTACATATTCGACTATAGGAGCTATGTTAAGTCTCTCGGCTAATTTTTGAACATCTATAGCAAAATCATTCAAATAATCCTCATCCAAATAAGCAACTTTTGTCCTTTCATCTATTTCCAATTCCGGGAATATTTGATCTAGGACAGGCTTTCTTATTTTTATACCTCTAATACCTACGTAATTAGGATGAGTAATGTTTTCGTCTATGTATTCAATATCAGCTTTTACGGAATATTTATCCTTTACTAATTCCTCTTCTTCCTCTCCTTCTACAGGTTCTTCCTCTATTTTCTCTACAATAACACCCTCAGTTCCAATATATTTATTGTGTTTAACAATATCATTTACATAATCTTCATCTATTGAAATTTCTGTGGGTGGATGTAGAGGTGGAAATGGGGGTTTATTTACAAGTTCTTTATCCTCGTCTTCAACCCATTCATCTATTGTGGTATCTGGTGTTGGAATTATAGGAGGTAGTGGAGGTGTAGTATCCTTCATTATAATACCATTACCTTCGATGTATTTATTATGCTCAACCATCTCATTCATTTCGAATGGGTTGATTCCTAATTCTACCTCTCGGAAATCTGTTAATTTGATATCTACACCTTTACCTTTCTTTAACTGAGAAATACCAACAGAACCACTATAAAGCTCATCAATAGCTTCTTCTATTTTATTTAAATTATCAGCATTAACCGGAGTTACGTTATCAATCCAGTTAGTTCTTTGGTATGTATTCTTCATTTTACTCTGTTCTTACTGCTTGATTATTACTCCAAACCCATTCGCCACCATCAACAATATTGTTAATGTTCTCATCCTCACTATTTATAGCTGCACCGAGGTTAGATGCAAACCAGTTTTCTGGATTAGCCCAAGAGTTATCATCTAGTGTATTTCCTTTATAGTAATATTCAGCATAAACCTGTCCAGCATTGAAGAATTTAAGCTTCATACCGACAGATCTACGTGCCAAAGGAATTTGCATTGCTGCTTCTGATAGCGTAAACTCTCTCTTAGAAACACCTGCTTCTAGGTTAGCATCTCCCCATTTTCTGAGAAATCCATTAACAACAGCAACAAGGGTATTAACAGTATCATTAATACTGTTGATATCAGCAGCTGTAATAATATCACCTGGATTTTTATGGGTTACGGTTGTTTTTGGTATTAAATCCATAATTTTATTGATTTAGAGATTCGTTATTCTCTGTCTTTTCTACTAATTTTTCACTCATTTCATCTGCCCATTCTATTAACTCATGGTCTGGGTTTCTTTTCGGGCAATTAATATTTAAACAGTTATATTTAGATAGGAAATAAATTTTTGTCTCTAAGGCGGCTATTTTAGATTCTAGCTTAATTGTTTCGGCTAGTTTTTCTTTTTCCTCCTCCATGATTTTATTTAAAATATCTATGGACTCTTGTATTTCCTCAACTGTCTGTACTTTTACGTAGTCTTTGTATTTCCTTCTTGCAACAAACCAAGCAGCTATAACTAATAGAATGATAATAGATACTAGCAGTAGCAAGGAAGTTATATACTCAACTTCAATAGACAACATCATTCTTGTTTCTCCTCTTGATTAGTTGTTTTCTTCTTTCTACCTCGTTTTGTCGGAAGATTTTTCTTCTCTAATTCCTCTAGTTTTCTCTTTAATTCTAGTATTTTTTCTTCTTCCTCTAACTCTCTTTTCTTTAATTTCTCCTCTTCCTTAACCCTTTTTCTTTCCTCTGCTGCTTTTTTGGCAGCAGCAGCTTTTTCTTTCCTTATTTCATCCTTTTGTTTTTTAGTCTCCTCTACTACTTCTATTATTGATTTTAGTTTAGCAGGGCCTAGATTTTTAGCTAGGTTTTTCAACAAAAGGAATTCATCTACAGCTGTATCTGCTATTTTCTGATCTGCTTTTTCAAATACAGATTTAACCTCTATACCAACCAAAAAGATTGATATAATAGTTGAAATAACAGGAACACCTAGGAATATGTGGTTAAAGTCGAAAAGTTTGTGGAATATCTCGAATAATTTACCTAGATAAATTAAAAGATCTAGTAAAAATCCTAGAGATAAACTTCCCTCATAAGTAATAAATTTGCTAATAGATTTTCTCAATAGTCTACTTGTTGTAGCTTCTCCCCTTGCTTTTGCTTTATTTAATCCTGAAGCAAGGTCTATTCCCATTGCGAATAATACAATAAGAGCCTCTATTCCCCAAATTAACAACTTACTATGTATAATAGGTAGATCTATTGTTGGGTCTATCATTTCTATTTACTCCTTATTGTACTATAGTTAAATAAAATTTAAATGGGTTATTTACAGTTTGTTTATTAGCGCTTATAACTAATCTATGTGGTAGATTTGAGGTTGGATCAATAATTGTGAAGTCTATGTAAATTGTATGTTTATCAGGATTATCGTCTGTCATATCCTTTAGTCCATTTATTCGAATAATTGGTAGTGTTACTTTAGTTTCTTCATCTACTTCAACTTCAATAACACCATTAAAGGATGACATTTTCTTAATTCTTTTGTACATATCCTCAATATCCTCAAATGTTTCTACAAATATAGTAGAATTATTTACATAAGGACGCTCATTTGAATATGTTTGATAGGTATGAATGTATGAATCCCCTACAGAAACATCTTCCCAGGAATACTCGTCATTCTCACCTTTTACGCACTTATATATTCTACCCTTCAGAAAATTCTCATTAGAATCTCCCGTATAAATATATGAATTACCCTCTAAATTCTCACTAGCTTCTGGAAATTCCTCTGTAAATGTATCAGATACATAAACTAAATTATTAGGAGTTTCAATAAGATAATCTTTTACAATATAGAGAACATGTGGGTCTAGATCTTCTATAGGAGTTGAGAAATAATCATCCCTCGTAATCGGAACAATATTTTTCCACGATCCCTGTACTCTAACTTCCTCCCACTCTTCTCCATTAGATCTGTAGAATTTATAGGCTGAATAATTACCTGATTGTCCAATATATTGAACAACTTTTCCATTATTTTCTTCAGCTAGTGGCAATTCTGAATACTGTGGAACAACATGAGGGGCAGATATTACATTTTCGCTATCTATTTCTATATTTTCCCCAGCAGAAATAAGTTCAGTAGCAGGTGTGAATGTTATATTTCCATTTTCATCTGTCACTACTACCTTATTTCCATCCTCTACATCTTGTTTTATATTCAATTTCCCCTCTGCAATTCTTCTTATATCATCATCGGAATAACCAGCACATACACTTATCTTACCGTCAACAGAGGCAATATATATTGTTCTACCTGTTGAAATATCCTCATAAGCTTTTGGGCCGTCGTTTATATCAATAAATTCCCTTTCTTTAAATTCATTCAGGATTACATATTTAGCCTCTTGTGTATTTGGGTCAATGAAGATATATTTTTCTCTTCCAGTAGGGAATTTAGCAACATCCACTTCTTCATAGGTTGTTGCTATACCCCAAATAATAGATTTATCGAATGGAGACATTATATGGTAACAATCTGGACCTATTCCATCCTTAATACCAATTGCAACCATACAGTCTATATCATCCTTTGCAGGACTAGTGTAGTATCTAACAAGAACAGGTTGACCTACTAATTGTTCAAAGGTATCTAGTGCTCTTATTGCTACCGCTCTACTAGGCTCTATATCTCCATCTCTGGTAAATCTGATTATTGGATATGGACTTTCACTCTTTATCATTATAGTTCTACCCAATTAAGTTCGAAATTTGTCAATTGTACGTTACCATCTACACCTACTGTGAGATATTTTCCGGCATTACCTACTCCTTGTGCTTTATCTACTTTACCATCTAGGTTTGCATCAATGGTTTCTTTGTCATAGTAGTTGGTTAATTTCTGATCAATTCTACCATCAACAATAGAAATAACTATCTGTCTAATTGTATCTGGGTCAATTTCTCCCCCACCTCCACCAGACCAGTTATAAGCATCTAGGTAAAAAGTCCTACCTGTTGAAATATCTTCATAAGCTCTAGGACCATCAGTAATTGGTGTAAACTTTTTCCTTCCAGGTACATGAGATTCAGTATCTAGTGTAATATATTTAGCAATATTATCACTTGGATCTAGGAAAATATATTTCTCTCTACCTGTTGGAAACTTAGCTACATCTGTTTCTGGTAGTGTTTTAAATACACCCCAAATTATAGTTTTGTTAAAGGGGGTAACTATTTGGTAGCAATCAGGACCTACTCCATTCTTTATACCTACAGCTACCATGTTATCAATCAAGTTCTCATCTACTTTATAGGTAACCATTACTATTTGACCTGGAAGATGAGTAAAAAGGTCAAGTACTCTTATTGCTACCTCTGCACTTTCTTCTGGATCTCTGTTTCTAGAGATGCGAATAATAGCCCTACTTGTTTCAACTTTAACTGCCATTATTAAATATTTTTAATTAAAAAAAGAAAGAGGAGACTTAATCAAAAAGTCTCCTCTTTAATATAAAAGTTACTTATAATTCGTAATATACAAATAAATTACACTTCAATGGATATCTTAGTGATCTATCTTTATACTCAAGTGCAAGTTGAAGTCTAACTATATAATTTCTACTAGATACTCTTGTATATCTAAGTAATTTTATATAGTCCTTGTCCTCTGAATATGGATAGTAAACACTAGTACCTACAGACAATGAATCAGGCATGTCGCCAAAGAATACGTCTGTCAATACACCTTGTAATGTACTCTGGAATCCCTTGTCATCTATAACCTCTCCGCCATCACCTCTTTTAGCTTTGATTTCAACAGTTGGTGTGATCCTTAGCTTATCTAAGCTTTCTGATACAAACGTACTATTATCACTATCCCACTCAAATTTACTTACATGTAGGTAATTTAGTGGGATTTTGTAAAGATCACCATCATCATCTACATCAAGCTCATTATTGTGAGGTAATGTTTTATACGGATCAATCTCATAGACTGTTTCGTTATATTGATTTACCCCACGTTCGTGTTTATCGTAGTGTATATCTGGATTTCTTTCGTTTTTATACTTAGATTGCGTATAATTTGATGGACGTTTTTTGACTACATTGTCATTCCAGTATATACTACCTGCACTAAAACTAAACGGATGTAATGGATCATCGGGATTATCTACATCATAGCGCTCATTGCCAGAGTCTATAGTAAGATTTGTTTTAGTAAAGAACCGATTACCTCCACTCGAAGTTAAACTACATGGGGTGAATTCTAACATAAAGTAACCGTGCTTTACATTAAATGACTTTGTTACAGATATATCCTCATTGAATTTACATTTAAATTCAATTCTTGGATCTGTATAATTTTGTCCTCTGTTATATTTACTAAAGTCTGGTAATGTAGATAGATTTACAAGTTTATAGGTTCTATATACTTCATCATAGTCATCTCCTGTGTAATATAAATTACCTCTACTACTATCAATTACTGATACTTCGTAGAATACAGGTTGATTATTGTATGTTATATTTAACCTTTCATAAATCTTATCTTTTCTTTCTTTTAATGTATACAACGTATTATCTACTATATCATTCAATATATTAGTTCTTACGTATAATATTCCATTATTAGAATCCCCATCTCCAGTAGAGTTAACCAACGTACCATCAGATCTAAACACTAAAGTATTATTACTTTTTAGTAGATTTTCATCTGGTTCATTCAATCCTTTTATTGGAGTATAAGATAGTTGAAGGTCATCTACAACTGCTTTTTGTATAATATCTACAGTTAAGGCAGTTGTATTAGAATCCTTTGAGTTTGTGAATTTTAACTTACAACTTCTATTAGATCTTGTTTTATTTCTATTAAGAAGTAGTTTCCAATCATTACCACTAACTCTTACTATTCCTTTGATGATATTTGATATATCATCAGCCTCTTGGATAATTAACCAGTCGGGGTGGATTCTCTCTTCAGATTCTCCTAATGTACTGTAAACGTAGGCAGTAAAGTTATATTCCTCATCTTTATCACCTAATACAATACTATTTTCATCCCCTCCTTTTATATTATCCTTTCCAACCCAATACTCATTGTTTAAGAATATTGCATAATTAACACCATTCTGAGTAATAGTGTATTTTGGAGCTTCGGTTGTACCTTCAATCAATTCTTTTAGTGAAGTTACGTCTGGAGTATCTCCTTTGACTTCTACGGAAATTGAATTAGTGTTAATACCGCTAATATTACTTATAGGTGAATTTACGTTAGATGTTCTATACCTATCTTGAAGTGTTATCCTCAATGACCTAGATTCATGGCCTAAATAACTTGACCAAAAAGCTTCGTCAGGTGTTCCATTTGGATAGCAAAGTTCTACTACGGATCCTGGGAAACTACTTAACCTAAAGTTCATTTTATCTACTAAATAACCTCTTGTAATGTTAAGATTCTTTTCTATCGTTTCTTTCTCTGACGGGAAAGTATAATTAGGTACTGTTACTTTAAATTCTGGATTTCTTATAGTAACAGTCAAATCTTTTTCTTGATTACCGATGAAGTTATCTTTGTAGATATCATTACTATTTAGGCCTTCTGGAACAGGTAAGAATACTCTTTGCTCTGAATCTGTAGTATATTTATACTTAAATAAACTTAATTCATTGCTCGGTAGGTTCAATACATTACTAAACTCTACTTTTTTCCCAGTAGGTTTAATTTTCTTATTCCAGTTTTGCTGATATCTATTGTCTGTCCAATCGTATTTATTTATATTATAATCAACGGTATAAAGATCTACCTCAGTACCAGCCTCGGGTTTCACTATAGTAACATAATCAGTCCACCTATCTAATCCCCTACTTATTTCAGATCTATCTATGTGATACAGTGGTTGTGGATCTTCATCTAACCCTTGACTTACAGGGTACATTAACTTAGTTTTCGGTCTATTACCTAGATTTGCATTATCAAACCTGAATATTAATCCTATGAATTCTGGATTTGGGTCATAAATTTTTCCTTCAATTTTCTCAGAAACGACATTACCATTTATTTTTTCCAGATATAGATTAAAATATTTCTCCTCTAGGGTATCACCTTTCATTTCAAATAGCAGGTCCTGATTCGTACCTGTGTATACCCAATAATCCTTCTTATATATTTTATTGAATCCAAGGCTGTAATCTAGTACACCGAATCTATCAACTTCATAGTCATCTCCATAAAATTCCATGTCTATTTGATCATAGACTTTATGTAACACTATTTTAGTTGATCCATAAGGCTGTTCACTTGTTTCCCAAAGAGAGTATTCAAATGTATTATTTCCAGCACCTTTCCTCATTATGTATTTAGAACCAGTTAATCCGGATCTTAAAGGGAAACCTATTCCATACTTTACATAATTAGAAGATAATGTTGGATCAGTAACTATATCTTCTTCAGAAGAATAAGTCATTGAGTTAATAGCATGAATCTCTACGTTTGAGGTTAGATTTGTCTCTGTAACATCTAGTATTTCATCAGATTCTATTCTATTTGTACATATAGGGTCGTTAAATAGTAAAGGTAGTCCTCCATTTACTCCGTAGATTTCATTTCTGGATATTTCATATGGACCAAGTGCATATAATGTTCTAGGTACATCACTTCCAGGTACTGAGTACATGTATTTATAACCAGTAACTACACTTTTTAAGGTAGCTACTTTTGTTGTATCAACTACATGATCTATGTGAAGAGAACCGTCATGAATACCGTAGATATCTGGATCCATTGAACCATCATTATCAATACCATCACAGTAAACTATACTAGTACCCAAATCTACTTGTTCTGTTCTAAATACCCAGTGGAAATCTGAGAAATATACAGGACAAGATACTCTTTTACTTAGGTAATCCTCGTATGTTTTTGATACTCTCGTTGGAGATATAATATCATATGGATAAATTGTACTCTTTTTTAATAGATCTACTTGTTTAGCGATATAATATTGACTAGTAGAACCAGTTGCATTTATTTGGTATAAATCAAACCAGGTTGGAGTTACTTTAACTGCTCTAGTATATCTCATATATCCATCATCACTGGTAGTAGACCTATATTCATCACCTACACCTATAGTATATCCTCCTTCAATTAGGTTACTAATTATATAATAATCATCACTGTAATAAGGATAGTATGTACCATCATTATACCATGCAAAATCTATTGAATATTTGTTATAATTATCAGCTGTACTAAATATTCTAACATATTCTGCAGGATTTGTAGGTGTTTGTGATTGTTGAGGTGTTTGTGATTGTTGAGTAGAAACAACATAAGATATACAATCATTTTGACTGTCGTATATTGGGTAGTAATATTTAGTAATATTTCCACCTCCAACTTTTATAGTTAAATTTCCATCGGAGAATAGTATACTGTTGACATAAGCTACAAAATCATTAACTAGACCCGTTGAGATTTCTACGTTACCTCCACTACTTACATTACCCGTAGTTGCTCCTGATGAAATTATTATATGAGGTACTATTTGTGAAGCAACAGTACTTTCACTAGATTCTTCATCTACAACAGCCTCTACTTTTATGGTTATTTTAGTAGGTTTATCAACTTCTCCTACTGCAGATACAACAGTATCTGTTGAAGTTGATTGGTTTGGTTTTACAGCTAATAATTTTAATTTAGCAGATGATGCAGTGAATGTGATATTCTCATAATATTCATACCTTTTTATACATACATAAGCACACACCCCGGCACTCCTACCATAATGAGAACTACCTTGATTATCCATGTACAATAAATCAGCTACTTTTAGATATAAGTCATTACGATCATCCTCCGTATCTATATAAAAAGGTTCTGTTCTGTGACTACATACCAATGCAGTGGCATTTATTCTTATACTTCCTGTAAATTTTATAGGTGGGTTTGCAGTAGGATCTTCAAAGTATTTTACCCTAATTTTACAGTAAATAGTATCACTTTCTGCTGGATTAAAATTACACATATTACTACCACCCCTTTTGTAGCAATATAAATACATATTACCTTCATTATGGTAGTAGTAGTATAACTCGTTACTTACATTCCACCAATACTTATTGGTAGTATCTGTATCAAGTTCTGTTCCTGTATTAGTATTTATACTCTTTATTTGATCAGTAGTCGGGTAACTATACCAATCTGGAGAAGGACTGCTATTAGCATCAATCCACTTGGCGTTGATATTAAGCCATATAGCTCCTTGTCTGGAACTATGTGGATAGATGTTTGGTACTGAATCAGTTGTTCCTTCTTCCTTACTTCCATATGTAGTGATGACGCTACTTATATCTACAGAACCGTCACCACCTGCGTCTAAGAATGCTAGTATTACCTTATCAGTGGCACTACTTATTTTACTAGTTCCGTACAATACTCTATAATCCAGTGTACTATAAGATCCGTTAGTTGATTCGTTATACCCTAACCTGGCACTTTTACCTGATTCTGGTGAATAATTTCCGAACAAATAATTACCACTAAGACCGCTCCTATGATCATGTCCTATGCGGTAATATGGGTTGTAATTAACCTCAGGAGCAGATGCTTGTTTAGAGTATACGTAGGGATATCCACCTACACCTCCTTCATACATTATACCGGTTTTCTTTTCCCACCAAAAATCTTCTGAAATTGGACCTATATAACTATTACTTAAGTTCTGTAATGCAACTGCGCAAATATTTCCAGCATTATAAAAATTATACTGTAAAGTTATTGTATATTCGGCATTTGAGAATTCTAATGGAGTACTAATTTCACTTTCTCCAGTTAAATAGAAATTATCTGAATCTACGTCGAGACTACTTGTTCCAGCTACTGTCCCATCATGATCAAATACGACAGTTAAATACTTAGGATCAGCATATTGAACTTGTTCATCTATAACTAAACCACTTATCTCTTCTGTGATGTCTCTTAATATAGATTGACTGGTCCCTTCTTCTTCAAACCAAGTATAAAACCTCCACTGATTATTACTATTCTTTTTCATGAAGTACGGAGTACTGTCATTTACCCTACTCAAACCTTGAATAAATCCACTAATATCACGTATATCAATATTTTCGTCATACTTTTTAGTATTTCTAATTTGAACTATACTAGCTACTTCATTAGTAGTTTTATTCTTGGATGTTATTACGTATGAATAATAATTACTACCAGGAGTACCTTGAACTCCCAATATTACTCCATCTCCATTTAGATAATCAGATTCATTATACCAATTAAAATAATATTTCTTTGAAGGATTTTGACCAGGTATTGAATATCTATGACAAGCCACTTCAGTTGAGATATCATCCTCTGATGCAACTATTTTATCATTAGCTAATTTAAATTCAGCGACTCCCCCTTGAGGTAGAGTTAATTGGTAACCTGCTAAATAATTAGTAATAGATTTTTCTGTTGGTGTGTGAATTATAATATAATTATCGTCCCATGTATTTACCTCACTTGTAGCCCCAAGTAGGTCTTCTAGATTTCTGTTAGTCCACTCACTAGTTTTCAACCTCAAATTTACAATATTAGGCTTAGCATTAGCATTGTCGAATATCCTATCATCTTGTATAATGTATAAATCCTCATTCTCACCTGCATATTTTTTTACAAGTGAGTGTGTTATGTTTGAGTTTGAAGATACAGCAAGTACAGGTTCTATACTCTTATAGCCAATATAAGCTACACTTAATGGGTGGTCTATAGATGTATTGGACAAACAATCAGTTAAATAAGCATAAGCCTCGTTAATATTGTTTGTTCCATAGTTTATAGCAGAATCTACTATAGATCTATTATTTACATCATTATAACTTAAACCAGCTAAATCACTATTGCTTGATATAATAACCTCATTAGATACTCTCTGTAACCACAACCTGAATTTAGAAGCTACAAAAGTATTGTTGTTATAATTACACAAATTAATTGAAGCTAAAATATCAAAAGTATCTGCCGGGTAGTTCAATAATCTATCTGAAGTATCCTTATATTTGATATAGTGGTATTTATACTCGTAATCACCAGTATCTTCATTTACACCAAATACAACCCCACTTACAATCTCATAATCTACTATATTCTGTTTATCAATATTTAATTCCCAGCTTACACTAGATTTAAAGCGAGATTCAAGTTGGTATTCACCTATACTTAGTATAGTTTTTGGTACGAATATATCACTTGTTACAGCTTTTGCTGGAGCTGGTGCATCACTTAAGTAATTAATTGAGTCATATACTGGGTATACTTTGTTACCAGCTTCACTTACATAACCAGCTAATTCTTTCTTTACAAAACCTACACCAATACCTAAACCAGGTTCTTGGCTAAATAGAAATTTAGTAAACTCAATTGAATAAGTTGATTTATCTAGAGTTCCTTCAGTAAGTTTTATGTACGTAGGGAAGTTATCGTGACTATTAACACTAATCTCTTTATCTCCTACTCTAGTACTGAAAGTAAAGTTAATCTTTGCTCCGGAATAACCTTTCTTCCACTTACCAACCTCTTTTATAACTATGTATAGGTCTGTATACTCCTCTTCACTACTTAAGTTTTCTATAATTAATTCATCAACCTCATTAGCTCCATTCCAGAATTTGTAAGGTGTCTCACTTTCAACTGATTCATCACTATACGTAAATCTAGCTGTCATTGTGGCATTATAACTTATCCTTACTTTTTCAACTCTGATTGGGTTTGTGTTAAGGTCAAGAACTAACTCTGTATTCTTACTATTTAAAGTAGCCCCCTCGATGTCAACATAAGGTCTAACACCTTCTTTCTTTACAGGAACTTTTAAGACATTGTGAGTTAAATAGGTTTCCCAGGTATCCTCTATATCAACATCATCTTGATATTCCTCTGGCGTTTGTTTTAGAATTGTTAATGTATCCGGTAATGTATATACACCTAAGAATTTATCATAATTAAAATTCAATTTAAAATTATGAGTCAATATAGGAGTACTAGCAGAGTCTTTATAGTAATCTTCTACTTCAGTTATATACTCACCTTCACCTTTTAATACTGGAGTCTCACTTCCCTCTTGAGTGATAGTTAATTCCTCCGGTATAGTAATGACTTTCCAGTAAAATGGAATATTTCCTAACTCAATGTCTTCTTGATCATCGTATTCTTCTGTTATTGATATAGTTTTCTGTGTCTCACTGTTTCCATAAACTAATCCAGTTGTTGGATTAACTTTAGCACGTGTTAGATTAGGAGTACCTAAATCAACAAGAACAATATTATTTACTTGACAACCTTGTGCACAGTAGAATCTTTCATAGTACATATTGACCGTAGAATCCAAGTCAATATTTAACTTAATCAAGCTCAAAGTAGACTCATCTACTCCATCTCCGTCTGGATCACAGTAGGGAAGCCAGTGGTCAGGGTCATCGTTGTTCTTCAAAGAAAGAATCTCTACGTTAATGTCATATACATCTTCTAAATCTTCCAATTTATTTATTGTATAGGAGAAGTTGAATAATTTCTTTAATTCAGCCTCCATATACTCGTTTTCAAATTCGAAGTTTATGTTTGACTTAATTTTACTTAGATCCTCACTTTCCCAGTATTCTGTAAAGATACTTGATTTAATTCTTACTGTAAAGTTTTTTCTTTCACCCTTTCTTCTACCGAATAGATACATAGCTGCATCGTCTTTCGGGTAAGTGTAGGTAGAATCGCTGTTTATTACGCTAAAATATCCGTAATAACCTCCTTGGATTAATCTTAATTTGTTACTTCTTATTGTCTTTACAGTACCGTCTAAGTCTTCATAAGATAATTCAAGTACAAAAATTCCGTAAGGGTTTACTATAGGGTCGTCTATATCTACGTCATTCGGTGTAAAATATCTTATATTGTATAACAGGTTATCTATCTCATAAACAAAAGTTTCTTCTGTATTGAGCTCATTCATACTACATTCTACATTGATGATTTTTACACCATCAATTCCTGTTATTTCTTCTGATTTTGTACCGACATATTCAGGTCCAAATTCACCCATATAGTACAAATCATACTCAATACTACCTGTTAATTTCAATGTACGATAAACACCTTTATCTGACTCACCTCCAATTAAGGAGCTTTCATATGATATTTCTCTTGGTAGGTTGTATTTGGTTTTAATTTCATCAGAAATATTAATGAAATATGTCTCATCAAACACTCCAAGAGTAAAAGTATCCTCTTTATATACTTTTCTGAATTTTGCCGTATCTATATTCTTTCCTGCAATATCAAGACCAGTAGAGCTGTCTGGTCTGTATGTTTTAGAGTTAGTTAGGTTTGATAGAATGTATTTTTGGTAACTATCTCTAGCTACTATTAAATCTCCTCCCAAATCATCTCTAAAAATATTTTCCCCAACTTCAACCCCTACTCCTTCCAAGAAATTAACTTCCGAATCAAGCTCTTTAAAATTTGTAGTAATTTTGGATTTAATCTCGATATTAGGAATATTGCTAAAATTGACATTTATAAAGTTTCTTTGACTATCTAATATAAATTCAGAAAAGTTGTTATTTATCAATACAAAAGCAATATTCTCGTTATTGCTTTCTTGATCAAATATTGCGTAGTATACGTAGATTATATTGCAATTTCCAAATGCCTCTATTGAGGTTAGTTCATCACCATTCTTCTCAGAGAGAATAGATAACTTTAATATTTTATCTGAAGGTTCCCAAATAGAGGACAAGTCAAATAATTGACTCTTTGTTCCTGCCTCTAGATGTCCTGTATAAGCTCCAATACCAAGTGAATAATGTTTAAACTCGATATTGTTCTCTTTCGCTAAATCATCTAAAAAAGACTTATAGAATATTGCTTTCATATTTTATAAATAATTTATTTTTCCATCCTCTATATAAAATATAATTCCATTACATGCATCAACTATATTTGGTATGTGAGATATGTCAGGGTATCTATTCCTTCTATACCTATCTAATACTGTATTACATAGTTGATCAGTCTTTTGAATTATTTTTATATATCCTTTGTCGTAATAATTTTTGTATGTATCATTAGATACCTCATTACTTACTCCACTCTTTATATCAGCCATATTTATTCCTTTATACTCAATAAAAGAACTGTCAAAGAACACTGCCCTATACCTCTCAGTGTGCCAGGTCTTTTTAATTCCAGAATATAACAGATAATAATCATCCTCTTTAATAATTACTGTGTTATTATTTACAATAATTAGCCTCTTCAAGTCCTCGTCTGTCATATATACAGTGCTATATTTACCTGCAAGAATATAAGAAGATCCATTATTTATTGTTTTCTGAATTAAATACCAGTCACCGATCTTTCTCCTCAAATAGAAGGAAGGTATAATTCTAGTATCCAAATAGGTTGAATATAAATCTGGATATTTTTCTAATATTTCTCTTACTGAATCAGTAGAGAAATTTATTTTTTCGTGAGATAATCTAATAATTTCAGGTAAAGCTTCCCATTCACTTATACAAATAAAATCCTCAGGAAGATTTACCCAATACGTACTTTCTTCGTCCGTATTTAGTACTTTTATAGTAGAAGTTCCGTCTTCGAATATACCCTTACAAACTAGATATTTACTCGTAGCGTATAAAATATCAACATCAACAGCAACTTTTGTACCTTCAAAGATATCTGGTACAGTACAACAGCCGTCATTGTCCTTCGTATAGACGTATTGTTTTAAATTACCAAAATAATTACTTATTGTTAGTGAATTGATACAGTAATCAATCTGGTATTTATCTCCTACCTTTGTTTTATTCCAGGCATATATAGCTAAATCTGTCCCATATTGTCCTATTTTATAATTTTGGAAATTATTTCTGAACGGATCTACCTCTTTTCCTGTTAAAATATTTAATTTATGTATTTTTAAATCATTACCTTCGTGAACAATTATCCTATCGTTTAGGTAAAGTGATCTATTTTTATCATTAACTAAACAATTTACATTATTCACGTAAGGTTCATATTTTCTTATTTCAGCATTTTTTACATCATTTACAGTTGCATACTCATATAATTCTTTTCCAATTATATTTTTTGTTGTATTCAAACTCTCTTTTGTTTCTTCGAGTTTGAATGATATCTGTAAATCGTTAATAGTGTCGTCTTTAATTCCGGTAGATAGGTTAATTCTAATTGTTAAGTTAGTGCTTTTACCTATCTTTGCCTGCAGTTCTGTATAACCAAGTGGGTTTGTCTGAGTCTTATCTAGATATATTATTTCATCAAACCCTGTTTTTATTCCAGAACCAGTTGCTTTACTTAATTCATAATAAAAATATTCGTCACTAGAACTTTTTGTTATAATCAAATAGGGAATGTAAGTGCTTTTACTTACAATCTTTTCATACATCGCACCTACATTCTCTACTGAAAGTTTTGTATCCATAGAATCTGAACTAAATACAAGTATAGATTCACAGTTTACTATGGATTCTATAGAACCTAGTGAGTAAGTTGATGAATTAACGTCTTCTATTCTCATTTCTCTAAATTACCATAGGTTATTATTACATCACTTAATATACACTCATTTATATTATTTGATGCAGGAAATATTCTAATTATACCGTTTATATATTCTACTGTAATCTCCTCATTATCAAAAATTCTATTATCTTCCTCAACATTTCCTTCTTCATTGATTTCAAATGCTTTAAAAGATAAGTCACCTCCTCTAATTACTTGTGAATCTTTAACAGAATATTGATATGTTAGATCAACTTTGGCAGATATTCCATGTATATTTACATGCTTTATTAAACCATTAAGGTCTACTGTATTTGTATAAGTACTTGTAGTTTCAGAATTTATAACTTCAATTGTTATGGAATCATCTACAATATCTGTTCTATTCTTTGAACTGCGTGTTACTCTCAATTCACGTTCACCTCTCTGGTTTTCATATACAAAGTCAAAGGCATTATTAACCTCATTACTTATTTTATCTATATCGGATTTTGGTATTATGATATCCGGAGATTCATTTTCTTCAGCTGATTGGTTAACTATAGGTAATCCATCATCTACATAATTTTCCGATACAGTATAATTCTCTGCAAGTTCTAATTTATATTTGAATGTTTTTACATAAATTTTTACAGCAGAGGCTTTTGTGTCTGAAGTTTGCTCTGTAACAGAATAAAATTTAAAACATTCATTACCCCATCCACGATCATGAAGTTTCTCCCTAAGTTCTGTACAATGAACAGGCCTAAAATCTGTTCCCTCTCCTAAATATTTTCCATCAGACACCATTAGGTCACCCTCTAGGTAAATACTTCCAGGTTTATTACCTTCAGTGACCATTGTTAGTAATTCACTCATAATTTTTTAGATTATAGTATCTTCTTCTGAATCAAATCTACGTCTATAGTAAATACTATCTATTCTACTATTTTGTACATCAGAAGCAGAATTAGTTGGTATACTGATCATTTTGAAAATATTAGACTGGGATCCATTAATTGAGCCTATATACTGATACAGATAAGCTTCTTGATCTTTATACTTACCTAGGTAATAAACAGCATTTTCTGAGGTGATTATCGGAATAGTTAAACTATAAGACAACCTAACTCCTGTATTATCTCCAGTCTTATAAGAACAGGTTACAGTAACTAATGAATCACCGGGTACTTCAGACATAGGTACTGAATTCCCACTAAGCTCTTTGAACCTGAATGATTCATCTAGTTGAGATAGTTTATTTCTATAATCATCTAACCTAGTTCTATAGGCTTCAATGACAGAATTTAACCTATTAACTATTCTTCTTGAGGAGCTATTTTGGGTTTTTGTTGTACCTCCAAAATTACTTACCCAAGCTGAAATATAACCACCTTCCAATTCATAATTTTTAAGCTCATTCTTAATAGCCCAACTACCATCATTAATAGATTTACACCTTAAATATCTGAAAAATGATTCTCCAGTCTTGGGATCTATTAATTCCTGAACCCTATACTTTTCTTTATCTTCTACGTAAGTATATTGCCTCAATAATACTACCTTTGTTCCTACTTTTTTATTTGAGTAGTATTCAGCCTCAATTCCCTGATCTGACTCTACTTGCTCTACAAATAGATCTTTTAATTCAGGTAGATTTCTAGAAACCTGAACAATACCATTATTCAGTTCAGGCTCTAGTAGAATTTTAGTAAGAATATTTGTAGTATCATCTAGGTATTCTGTAGTGGATTTTGAACCTACTGATATATCTACTGAATTGTTTTCAGGTGAGTAGAGAATGTGGTTTGTAATAACCCCACTCTCATTAACGCCAAAGTAAGTTCTTCTTAAAATTTCACACAAGGCATAACTAGATACATACTTATCTTCTACTCCACCATCTGTATTATTTTTTACAATACTATAATACTCGTCTGCACTAGTAATTAAATCTCCTGGATATGCTTTATAATTCTCAGAATTAAACTTACCATTTTCAATCGGTTTTTGCCCTTTTACAGTATATTTTGAAGTATCTGTAGGAGAATTAGCTGTACAAATAAAAATACAATCCCCATCAACTACAAAATCCCCTTTTTCGTATTCAGCTGTTGGATTGTATATGTAAATTCCCCTAACACTTTTACCGTTAATTATCATTTCTTGCTTTTATTTGTATATTATAATCCTCTTTACAAATTCCCTCTACTATATACATTAATTCAGTTCTTCCATCTATTTCAATTTCCTGAACATCCATAGTAAATTCACAATGATCTGGGTTTAAGTATGGAGGGATTTGGCCTCTACCTATCCACTGAATCATTTTACCATTTATATAAACTTTAGGATTAACTAAGAAGGTTGAATCTGTTTTGTAATTAGTATCTTTATAGAATTTTATTACAATCGGTTCTCCATACTTTTCTTCTATAAATATCTTATTAATTTCAAGATACTTGAGATCTCCAGTGATTCTTACGTTATGAATTTCTCGTGTTATAGAAACACTGTATGTAGTTGAACCAACAAAACTTAATTTATCTATAAAATAGTAGTAAATATTTCCACCTCTTTCTTCTGTTTGAATAGGTAATTCTTTACTTTCTTTTATACCATCTCCAGTTAATCCACTAGCAATTACAGGTTTGGTTATTTCACTGTGACTATCTACCCTATATTCAACCTTAATTAATGTGTTTATATTAAAGGAGACTCCACCTGGATTTTTATATTTATTATCTACCCTTTGCAATACAGTCCAATTCTCACCATTATCGTTTGAATAATAAACTGTTTTTGTAGCAGGATTACTTGAATCTATACTTTCTACTATATTCAATTCGTAGTCTATACTTTTTAATGAAAATGTAATAGATCTTGTATTTAATAATTTAGTTCTCCAACCTACATTTTCGGATTCATTTTTAGTGTCTTTATTGTTCAATTTTACCTCATAGAAACCATCACCTTCATAACCACTTGCATAGTCAGTTAAACTATCTCCCCCTGAACTAACATAATTAGAGTCAGTTACATCTAATTCATAGCCAGGATTATATTTTATTTTAAATACACAAGATGTAGCATTTTTTGACAGACTAAAGAATCCACTTGGGTAAGTTTCAGCTGAATTAGCAGGGTTTACACTGATATTTATTTTTGTAGTTAAATAATCAGTAAACTTATCCTCTAAAATCCACTTATTGGAGAACTGTGGATTGTTACCTATATTATTGTTTCGTAGAGAAATATATCTAAATGGTTTTAAAACTACTAAGTTATTTTCTTTTGCTTTATACCTACCATACTCAACTATATCTCCAATATTATAAACTGTTTTTGGGTTATATGTTTTGTTATTCTTCCACTTAGCAATCTTTTTATCTAAAATTGGAGTATTGGTTGGTACGTTATCATAGCCTACTAATGTACCTGAAGATTTATCAATTAAAAGCCTATCATCTTTTTCACCAATTACACAAGTACCGTTCCCAGTGCTGTAGAATTCATCATTCCTTAATGTATAATTAGGCTTGTTTCTATTGGCATTTATATCATATCTCCAAATATTATAGGTAACAGTGAGTTTAGGTGTATCGTAAGTTTCCAGAGTCAATGTTATGAAAATAACCTTACTTGAACTAACTTCCTCTCCGTTAAGATTCAATTGTATTTTGTAGTTATCTTTACTACCACAATCTTCCAGTTTTAAACCTATATCCTCCCTCAATGTGATACAGTCAATTCCTTCTGGAGCTTCAAATGTTAGTAATACATTTTTCTGTATAGTTTTAGCCCCAAAGTATCCATAATTAACAGAAGGAGGTGTTACTGAACTGCTGTTTGTAGGTAAAATATAATTATTAACTATCTTACTTAAATCATCAGGATCAGACCCAAATATCTCCCTACAATCATTATCTAGATAATCAATTAAATCATTACTATTGAACTTGGATTTTTCAACTAATGAAGTAACACCATATTCAATAAAATCTGAATTAACTATTTTATCATTGCTATATTTGTGGAGAATTTTTACAGCAGTAGAAACATTACTCTCCTGTTTATAAAAAACAATGGAATTTATACCATTGAATTTTTCTTCACTATTATTAATAATTACGTTCATTCTTTGTCGTATTAATTAATTATCTACAGTTTCAAAGTCAGTTACATTAAACACTTTATAAGTGATTATTTTATTTCCGACAATATTCTTTATTACATCGTCTAAATAAAAATCTCCTGTTGCAGTACTTATAATAGCTGAATTAAAATATAACAATGCATTTAAAAAGTCCCTTAATAAGTCATAAAATAAAGTATCATTCAGAGTGTTTAATTCTTTGAATGATAATCTAATTTTTTTAGGAGAATAAAAGAAGTCGTCATTTAATTTCAAGTTTAAATAACTCTTCATATACTCAATGACTTTAATAGTTCCTTTTACAGAATAAAATAGATGAGTGATATAGTTAACTGTTGTATTGTAATCTCCAACCTTTATTGATTCTTCCGGTAAACAAAACTTTACAAATGTTTTTACCGGATCATTTGCGAGATAGCTATTATAACTTTCAAAACTATCATCCACATCTACTTGTGAATATATCGGGTTATTGTTATATTCATCAATTAACTTATATAACTGATTAAAGATTTTAATATTATTACGTAAATGAACCGGTATATAAACATTCAAACTCATCTTATGAAGATTTTATAATTGAATTTATCTTTGCAGAAATATTGAAATAGACATTAGAAGAATCCTCGTAAATTTTATCAAGGTCTGTTACTAATTCGCCATTTCTTGTATAATCCTTAGATATTCCCCTAACTATCTTTACGTTAGATATTTTAGATATTAAGGAAGATATTTCTGATGCTTTTTCCTCAAGATTTATGTCAAATTTTTTACTATAACTGTTCAAAATTGACTTTATTTCTTCATCGACTGAGGTATTTTCAAACAACTCAACGTCGATATTATAGGTTACATCATAGCAAATTCCTGGATTTATGTACAATTCATCTGTAACAAAATAAGCATAACGGTCATTTAAGAAGTTATCCTTATCTTCTAACGTAATTCTACTTTCTCCCTGTGGTATATAGTAAATTGTAAGTAATGATTCACCATTCTCATTACTTGTGAATTTATATGTTGTACCACCAGTTAGTACAATATTTGGAAAATACTCTTCTAACAATGTACCTATATCTGAATTACTTCTTAGAATAGAATTGACATATCTATCCCTATTTGCTTTATAATGTATTGTTGTATTTTCATCAGGTTCCTGTGAATTGATGGTTATAATTCCGGGATTTAATTCCTCATATCCCATACTATCTAACCAATCTTTCTCAAAAGGTACTAATTCAGCACCTTTTATTACTGCCCTTTTTAACTCAGAGTTATTAACGCTGGCCAATGAAGTGTATTTATAATACATTGCAGTAATACTTTTATTAGCTTCGTATGGAGGGTTTGGTAGATAAAGTCTTGAACCAAAGGAAGGTAATGTTAAGTCAAATACAATATCTTTTAGAATATGGTCTGAGAAATTCCTTGTAAACTCTACATTACTATTATCAATCAAGACATACATATCATTACTCAATCCATCCTCAGTACATTCTACGTAATATTGACCATCCTCAGTAACCCAGTTCTTTTCTACTTTTTCACTAGCTAGGAAACCTATGATTGTATAGTATTTCGGCTCCGTGTCTGTTGATGGAGGTATTGTTATAGGTGAATATGCAAACTCTCCATCATCTTTTAAATAACCTAAATAATATATACTGAAATTGTTACTAGTTACTATTTCATCGAACTGATTGTATGAAAAATATTTATTTGGTTTAAATCTCAGTATAATTCTTGGACATTGACCCCTATAAACACTATACATATCATTCATACAGTGTTGGATCTTGGAATTCATAAGGACAGCTTTTTCCAAAGAAGCCTCCTGAACATAAGCAACATTTTCAACCTCAGAAATATAAGAAGCATTAGCCAACATCTGAACTAATACTTCTACACTATCACCTTGAAGATTCAAATTACTTGCTATTCTTCTATATAAATCCCTGTAATCTTGTAACGATTTCATTATTTAATTACGTATAATTAATTATTATTTCTTCAGAAGAAGTATTATTTACGGTCACAACTAATTTAATCTTTTCATCACTAATTATGTCTAGTGAGGATACACTTATTTGAACTTTAGTAGGGTCGAATTGTTTTTGAATCATTCCAATTAAATTCGACACTCTATTCCTAACTGCGGAAGTTAGTTCTGATTTAAGTGTATCCGTCAAGACAAAGTTGAATCCTATCCCGGAACCTGGTATATCACCAGGCATAATATTCAAATAGAGTTTAAAAAGATCTAATACATAAACCTCTAATCTATCTGTACTTCTTCCCGTTGATAGTAAATATTTCATATTATTGTTTGTAATAAGAAGTAAGCGGACTCTTTTCAATCCAAGGATTCTCTTCCTTAATCCTCTTCTTTTCTTCATCAGCAGCTTTCTTTTCTAATCTCTCCTTTCTTGCTTTACTAGCCTGATTCAAGCCCCAAGCACTACCTGCAGCCAGAGCTACGCCGACAGGAGCAAGTACATTATTAACTTTGGTTCTTTTTCTCAACTTTTTAACCAATTCACTACTAATATTCTCACCGCCTTTCTTAAGCTCTTCGTCTACAGCTTTTGCTGCTCTTCTATGGAGAATTGAACTAGTTGCTGCTGTACCTAGACCTGCTACTCCAATACCGGCTCCGGCTATTTTAGCTGTTTTCCAGTTCTTATCTCTTCTTTTTTCATCTTCATCCTCTTCTTCACTAAATTCTCTCTGTGCATAGAAGTAACCGTCTATGAAACTCTCCGTATAAGCTTTTTGAACATCTGGGTCATCATTCTTACCCTTACGATTCTTTAAATAACTATAGAGACCTGCAGCAGTAAGTGCTGTAGCAGTTGTTATACCAGCACCTTTTACTAGGTTCTTTTGAGTTTTTGAGAGACTATTCCAGAACTCCTTAATTCCTTTTTTACCTGCCTTATCACCTTTTCCAGGTTCGTTAGAAACTTTCTCAGTGTTTGTTCCGTTAATTATATTATCTTCTTTTCCATCTACATATTCCCTCTGAGCTAGTGCATATCCATCCATCCAAGCATCTTCACAGAAGCTTTTAACAGATTCATAGGATTCTGATGTAGAATGAAACCCCTTTCCGTCTTTATGTGTAATCTCCCCTTCTTCAAATCCGTGAGGATCCTTTACTACTTTTCTTTTTGTTCTAATTACAGCCATGATATAATTGATTAATTTACAGAAACAATTGGTTTTGGACCTACTTTCGGATTAGCTATATTAGAATTAACCTGATTCTTTTGTTGAGCAGTAGCAAGTCTTCTGGATTGAATTATGTTAGATTGATCCCTAGAACTCTTTATCATCTGAGCTCTATTGTTTCTACCAGCTTCTAACATTTGTCTTTGCATATAATTCTGGTTATGTCTTCCTTGAACTTGACTAGCCCTAGCCGCCCTAGCAGATTCCATTTGATTCTGTTGTTGCATTTTTTGTTGAGCCTGAGCCGCCCTTTGTTGTGTCATTTGAGCCTGAGTTTGCTGTGCTGCATTCCTAGCTTTTGGTCTAAAAGCTGACATCAGAGGACGTTTCTGTTGTACTCCTTGTGAGGGATCTGCAAAAGTCTTTACTCCTGCATCTTCCACCTCTCTATCTTTCTTTTTGTATATTCTATTCTTCAATAATTGAGAAGTAACCCCACCAGCTAAGCCTATTCCAGATAGAATATAGCCTAACCTTCTTGTGTGATGTCCATCTGCAATAGGTACTTTATTACTACCTTCTTTTATTTGGTTTTCACGGAATTTTTTCATCTTCCTACCTAATAAAAGAGAACCAATACCTAATGCAGTTGGTAAGGTACTTAAAGCAGTAGTTTTATTTAGGTTAGAAATTTTTTCTTTTTCTTCCTCTGTTAAATCCTCTCTACTACTTTGAAGTAGATTATTTATTTTATCTTTTATGGAAAAGTTTTTAGAAAGATAGTACTCCGTATTTCTAAGATCTATCAGCATATTTTCTCCTTTTCTCTAAACGTTCTCTTACAGATGCGTTAGTACCGTAACCTCCACCTAATCCTCCAAGAGCTGCACCTATAGCTGCCATTTTTCCAGGTTCTTTTCTTACAGAGCCAAGTAATGCTCCGGCAGCTGCTCCTGTTATAGCACCTACAGTACCTCCATGTAGAGTAGATTTAGTTAGTATCTCTCTGTCACTTTTTCCTCTCTTATCTAATTCATCTGCTTTTTTATTACCTGCATATCTTCCAATAGGTCCAGAAGCTACAACACCCAATCCAATTAAGTTCTTTGTGTAAAGATCCTTAACACTCTCTGGAGCCATTATTCCTGGTAATCCTGGTAAAACGGATCCGACAATTCCTTTACTTGTTTTATAATTTTTCAATTCATCGTCGTCATTTATATAAGCAGGCTTTTCTTCCTTTTTACTTGAATAAAGTCTAGTAATCGTTATCCTCATCTTCTTCGTAATAATTTTGTTGTGGTCGTTGAGGTTGTGGTTGAGGTTGATAGCTTGTTATTTGTGGTTGAGGTCTTTTCTTATAAGCCTTCTCATATTCCCTCTTTAAAATTTTCTGGAATTCTGGGCTATTCATTTCATCACCTACACCTTGATAATATTTTCCCCAAGTATATCCACCAAAAGCACCCCCAAGAGCACCTAAACCGGCCCCTATTAATGAACTACCTGCAGCATGAGCTGGATTTCCGAAACCAAATTTATGCTTTAACCATCCAGTAAAAGCACCAGTAAGGCCACCTAGTAAAGTACCTTTCAGTAAAGCTCTTCTTCTATGCTTTTGAATAGCTCTCTTATAAACCTCATTCTCTAAATCCTCATCACTAATATTATCGTAACTGGAGTAATGTTTCTGTGCATGATATGCTCCTAGAGCTTTTTCAGCATCCTCTTTACTATCATAGTGAGCATCCCAAAATTCCGGTGGATTTTGTTTGAAAGAAATAATCCTCCAATCTCCGTCTTTATCCTGTTGTACTACTCCCTCTTTTCTAGCCCTTTGAGCTATATCCCTCGGTACTATTTCTCTATCAGAGTAGTACCTTTGTAGTCTGTATATATTAGGTAAAATCATAATTATCTTTGTTTTTATCAGTTATATATAAGGAAAAAGTATATAGAATAAGAAAAAAGATCCAGAATTCCTTGAAAACCTTAGAAATGAGTATATAAACGAAGTGTAAATTCTTTATATACTCTTTTATTTTCTTTGCCATATTTCGGGATATTAACAAACATTATAAAATTAATTAAACTATGGCAGATCAAGAAAATTCAAACTCAAATTCTGGCGTAACATGGGGCCAGATCTTAGCGATCCTTTTCGGATTGTTACTTATGTATTTAGGAGGTTATCATGAATACCTCCTTTGGACGCAAAATTCAGCGCCCGTAATGAACAAACTATTTCCAGCCGTAGGGTTGGCAATATTGTTTGGACTCGGCTTGATATTAGTTATCAAGCACAAAGATCTTGATTTCCTCCAGTAATGGAAGGAGGAAATCAAGATAAACTCGGAAATATCGTAAAAAGTTTCCGAAAATTCTTAGGAATTTCCATAATCCTTTTTGCCTTGTGGATTATAATGATCACGTGGCAAGGAGGAGTTGGAGATACACCTGAGAAACTTATCAGTACAGTGATTTCTGTACTTATAGGTCTCCTAGGATATGTTATAATTCCTAAAAAATAGTAGATATGGAAGAAAAAGATATTACTATATATTACCCCTTGAAAATGAGGGGAAAATACGTACCAATAGCTTATAGCTTCAAGGGTACATTAACAGCTTTCTCCCCGGAGGATGCCTTTAGATTCTTTAAGGCATGCTTCCTTACAGAGAAAGAATGCGCAGATGAATGCGCAAAATTAAATAACAAATAATAATAACATAAATATAAAATACCATGAACGAAAACACAACGAAAACATTTGCCCCGGGAAGTCCTGAGGGCATCCTTCAGAATATTGTCTTCGGACAATTGAAGGGAAAATTCGGCTACTCTGATGAGCAGGTAGCTAGGTTCCTCGATGAGACCATACCTCTCGAGGCAAGGCTCGAAGATGCAAAAGTAGAGCAAAAGGTCGCAAAAGACAAGTTTAATGCGGCTAAGGGTGGTACTAATACTACCGTTAAAGGAGATACCCTCTCCGACGATTGGACTCCGCTTTCGGAGTTGCCAGAGAAAAGGGTAAAATTCATCTCCGAGGATCCCAATACAAAGATCCAAAGGTACCTTTTCCTTGACGAAGAAGGTGGTAAACATGGCTGTTACATTGAAGTAATGCCGAGTAAGGGGGATGTACCTCTCAGGGTTAAATTTGATGTTAACCCTCACATCCCTGCTCTTTATAAAAATAAAGACAGGAGCAAAGAGACTATTTACGATAGTTTCAACCCTGACGTAGAGAGAATTGTATCTCTTCTCAAGGAGGTAGGTAACACAAACTGCCTCGGTACTGGTACTGAGAAGTACCACGGCAGAACAGGAATTATCATCTTGTTCATGAATAAGCTGTATGCGTCTGGTCATACAGTTAGAACTAACGATGACGTTAGGATGAAAGAGGTAATCATGCCTCAATTGACCGTTGGAATGGTCAAAGATGCCCTCAAAGCGGGTGGTATTGATGTCAAAGATGACATTCCGTACGCAATTATGGGTGAATTCTACGGTCCTGGCTGTAGCGATGCTGGAAATATCTATATTTCCGGTAAGAAAGCTTCTTGTAAGCTTAAAGTATTCGATATTCGTATCGGATTCCATGACGGCTCTACAATGAGTCCGTCAGAATTCCTCACAAGTGATGAGGATAAAGCTGCAATGAAGTGGCTTAAAATTGGCATGGGTCCTGAAGGTGTCTATGGATGGACTCCGAAAGACCAAGTAAAGAAGGTCGTAGACTCTCTCATTGAGCAGGGAGCAATGAACATTGAATTCGTTCGAGTATTTGAAAACCTCACGTTGAACGAGGCTATTCTCAAAGTACTTAACGGGTTCAAGTCAGATACCTGTTATAGGGACGGAGTTAACCTCGGTCCTTGTGACGAGGCCTACGATGCAGAGGGTATTGTATGGGAGGCATGGGTTGGACATGCCCGTGTACAAATCAAAATTAGACGTGATAATTTTGATTGGTACTGGATCTGTGTAAAAAAATCAGAACACAGACCAGAACTTCATTTAGCATAAAAATGCTAAGAGTTTCTGTACCGAACTCTCTCACGCCAGACTCAGCGTGGGAAAAATTAAAGAACTTTTCTAACGTATTGCAAAAACAGTACAGTGGAAAGTTCAAGCTCATTTCCAATAACTGGAATGAGAGTACAAAGACAGCAACAGTGGAGGGTTCAGTATCCTTGCTGTTCATGCCTATGACTGCCAAGTTTACATTGGCAGTAACTGAAGATAGTATTGTAATATCTTCAGATTCTCCCGCTGTATCAGAGGGAATGTTCAAGCCTATTGTAGAGGCTAAAATAAAACAAGCATTAGATGAATGCTTGAAGTAATTTAATACGGACTTATCCACTATAATTTTTATTAGTGGGTAAGTCTGTATTTTTTCTTTTTCCACGATCTTCTTATATATTGAATTAAATATTTTATAATTACGAAATTATGGCAAAGACAGTATTAGGTAATTTATTAGTTTCTAAATTAGTTGGCGGTGAGAATAAAACCCCTATAGAAAATATGATAGCATTTGTAGGTTGTATAGCAGATTTTATAACCTCTAATGTTACCTTAATTGGAACTTTTACTGGGGCTACTACAACTGTTCCCCCAGTACCAATTACAGCAGCCCCTACAATAGATGCAGTAGATGCAAGTATTATGAAAGGTTTAGGGGCTACTATAGTTCCAGTACCTCCAGCTGCAGGTAGTGATGGAAGTGCTGAATGGATGGCTTGGGTAATTCAACTGTATTCAACTATAGCAACTGGTGTTCTATTTACAGGGACATCTACTACACCTACTCCTCCCATACCTGCATTCCCTACTATGATAACTCCTACATGGTCTAGGAATGATTTAAAGGCTGTTGTTGAGGGTGGATCTAGTGATGTTCAAGGGGATTGCATGGATACTATAGCTAATGGTATAGTAAATGATTTAAATATAAATTTTGTAAAGGCTGTTCCAGGTACATACCCTGGAGGTTTTATTGGGGTAACTACAATAACAAAAGCCAATATAATAAATTAATACAATGGAAAGTAAATTTAATTGTGATAGATGTGGGTTATGCTGTTTAAGAGCACCAAAAATTCTTCCCTCATTAGATAGAGGTGATGGTTTGTGTAAATATTTTGATACAGATACCCACGAATGTACTATATATGATTCTCGTCCATTAATTTGTAATGTTGATAAATTTTACGATAAATGGATGAAGGATAAAATGACTAGGGAACAGTGGCATGAACTAAACTATCGTGCCTGTGATAAAATGAAGGAGGATTATAATGGCGGAAAGTAATAAAAGTTTCGTAGTTAAATCTCCGAATGGTATCTCCTTTGAATTCTCTCCTTGGACTGATAAGGCTAAATTTCAAATAACTAGTATTCATATAAAGGAAGAATTAGGTGGGGAAATTGCAGGGGGTACTGTTGAATTAAGGTATAATGCTACGGATGAGGAAGCACTTAGATATATAACAGAGCAGAATACAGGAATAATAAGAGTTGTAGATGAAAAAGAAAATGGACTAAGTTATGAAATTCCTGTATGTATTCACAAAAGAAATCACTTAATTGATACAATTCACTTGGATGTTCTTTGTATCCCCAGCATAGAATTTATTACAAAGAAAAACTCAGTATCTTTTGATGACATAGACTCAGCTATAGAAAAATTATATCCAGGTAATAGGGATATAAGAACTAAGCCTGATAGCGGGGTTTCAAATATGCCTGAGATACAGAGATGTAGGAGTGATTATGATTTTTGTTCTTACTTGTGTAAATCCTATAAAAAGGATTCTATATTCTGCTTTGGTTGGGAAGGATTGATGATAAAGGATAGAATAGGTAAAAATTCGTTTGGAAATGATGAACCAGACGAAAAAATGAAACTGTTAAATGGTACAGGTATTGTCATATCTTCTTCACAGAGAATGACGTATAATACAGATTTAACAGAGGAAAGAAAACCATTTTTCCCGTTTACGGACACTGAATTATCCTTGACAAAAACCGATTATAGTGAAGTTGAGCCTAAATACGTTACTACTATGATGTATGCAGATGAGTACCATATCATTGGAAAAGAATATATGGCTCATGTAGAAAACTGGAAACATAATAGTAAACAATTATCTACAGACCTTTACTATGCATTAAAGGCTAGGTCAGTAGATATCCCGTTCTATAAAATAGGTGATATCGTTATGTTGAATAGATTTGCGGAAGTAGAGGGTGATGCAGAATCATCTAACCCATACAAAAATTATCTCGTAAAATCAAATGAAATATTCTACTCTAATGAAAAATCAAATAAAGTAGATAGTTATGGTTCTAAGTTTTCTTGGACATCGCTATTTATTGGTTTGGATAAGGGTGAATGGAATGAAATAAAAAAGGAAAGCTAAAAAGCTTTCCTTTTATTTTTTTACGATGCTAGAACAATTGGCTTAAATTTATCTGCAACACCTGCCCTGATTAAGAGGTTAGAACAGTTTTGATATACACACTTTTTATTCAAGTATTGTAGAAGTAAACCGTTCTGATCCCAAAAATCAATTCTTTTTAATTCAGGTATATAGATGAAATAGCCAAATATAATTCTATTTACATCATCACTGTGATATTTAACTCTATAAATTCTCTCTCCTTGAGCTACATCTATAGTGACTCTGTCTTCTGGTAATGATAAAAGCAATTTACTTTTATCCACCATAGACTTTATATGCTTAACCTCCTGAAATTTACTCTTATAGAAGTCAACCTTATCAACTACGGCAGAGAACCTTGAGTTGTCATATAAATTAGTTGGTAACATTTTCTATTACATTAATATCTAAGTTCTTCTGTTGGCATCTTGCTTATTAATTCTTGGATGACATTTTCAGCCATTCCAGCAGCTCTCATTTGCTCAGCAAACATTGCCCTACTTAGGTCTATATCTTCCTGTGTAACTACTACTTCTTCATCCATAGGTATATCCATGCTGTATTCATCCAATGCTGCTTGATTCTGATTAAACCTATCAATCCGCTCTTGTTGTTTCGCTATCAATGGGTTGTATTTTCTCTTAATCTTGAAATCATCTGTAGGATCAACGATATAGGAAGGAGAGGTTACTAGATAATCTGCCATCTCATCTTTCAAATGCTCTATTAACGTATCCCTTATTTCCTGTCTTTCTTTATTCATACCAGCACCTTCTACTATATTTTTCAAGGTATGGTCTGAATAACGAGTACAAGGTCTTAGAACTAAATTAACGTCACAACTTAATGGAGTCAAATAATCATTACCCTGAACATCAGCTTGATCCATGAGTAGTTGGTGTGTAACTAATGGGTTTTTAACCATTTGTTTTGAATATACAAGAGTTGCACTTTCAACTACTACATTACATATAGCATAATTACCACCTATTTTCAACTTCAAAGATCCCCTTTGTGTAGCATCGAGTTGCGCCATGTCTGCTTGGTAACCCCCTGGAGGCCTTTGGAATGTGACTACACTCCTTACATTTTCATTTCCCCAGTCATTTGGTAAAGGCATAAATTCACCAAAGAAATAACGATATAAATCCTTCAGTTGATCTACTACTGTTATAAATACACCAGTTTCAGGATCCCACTTTGGAATAACAGTAAATCTCATACCCATATTTCCAAAGTTGATATTAGATCCTTGATATACAGAGAATCTACTACCATCCACTAATATAGCACTGTTTAAATACTTTGCCATATTAGCTTCACCTAAACTGTTATTATCTTTAACAGAGCCATCTTTATTTTTACCATTAAGCTTTTCATTCAGCCAATCTACAATCGGCATCAATATTTGACCTGTAAATGAATTTGCTAACTCTCCTCTAGCCTCTAATTCCTTCTTGAATTTTTCATTACCTTCACCCATCTTATACAGACCCTGGGAAATTGTACCTGCAAAAGGAACTATACTGGTTCTCAAAGAGTTAATAAAGTTACCTGTCTTATCATCGCCCATATCTGTCCATTGGTTTTGGACTTGTATTTGGAAATCTTCCTGAAGAACGCAGGTACAGATAGGTTCATAGTAATAACCGTCCTCATCATAGTCCGGATTTTTACCATCACCTCTATTTACATCTGTACCGCCCTCCTTCAAGTCTTTATCTCTATTTCCAACAACTGGAGAATAACCCCAATCATCCTCACCTCTATAATATGAGTTTGCATGTAAAGATACAGTAGTAAGTCTATTCACAGTTTTCCAATCTTGATGTAGATCGTAATACCATCCACTTACTTTACTCATAATTTTATCTAATTACTATCCATTACTTAAACTGCCGAGACTAGGAAATTCACCTACCATACAAGTATTACTTGGGTTGGTTGTTTTTATGGTAGAAAGATATGCATTACCTATTGCTTGTTGTTGTATGAACTTATCCATAGCGGCTGCATTAGTTTCTCCAGATATAACAATAGCATTTAACACTTTTTTCGCAATTTCATTTGCTTCAGCTGTATTGTTTGCTACTTCCTGATCTTTATCCTTATCCATATCCTTCACCATCTGGTTAAAATCTCCGTAGATATCTAACCTTTTCATTTCTTTAGCCTTCAACTCTGCGGTTGCCGCTATGTCTCTTGGTAAAGGCAAGGTAGTATTGTTAGTAGTTGTTGTAGTACTGCTGCTGCTGTTATCTGTTGTATTAACTGTCTCGGCATTTGTGGTAGTGCTTGTATTACCTCCATGACTATCAACAACAGCTTGTGCCTCACCACCTACTTCACTGGCAGTCTTTAGATTCTCATTCCCTGCACCCTTTAGGAATTCTCCTATATGGAGAGCAGATGGGTCAGAACCAGACATATCAAAGACTTTATTTCTCCACTGTGTCTCAGTCAATAACTTACCATCAGGTCCTAAACCTACAGCTCCTGGATTTTTTTGGTAATTTTTATAATTAACCATTTCTCCGGTAACGGGTCCAGTATAAGTCCTCGAGCTTTTTCTGAAAGATATTGATTTATTTCTATACTTACCAAAGAAATCGTTGTAAATACTTTTAGCTTTATCTCCAATATTACCTGCAGCTTCTTTAGCATCACCAAGAATATCCTTGAAATCTCCAGACATAAGCTTCATAGAGAATTCCTTCAAATAATCGAGAATTGAGTCTATAATACCCTTTTCTTCTTCTTTACCTTCCGGTGATTCCCCATTTCCAGTACCATCTGGGGCTACAGTCATATCTATATCACCACCTTTATAACGATCTACCTTAGATGGATTAGCGTCATCTACGGTAACTACCTTCTTTTCAGAAGACATGTAAAGAGTTCTATTCTTGATACTATTTACGTTTTCATCACAGAATACGAACAGAGGATCCACTGCATTATAAACGGTAGGTATACTAGAAAGAAATCCTTTATACCCGTGAACAATACCTGGAAGATCTCCCTCTAATGGTCCGTCAAAAGGTCCTCCTGCATCGTGATCTAGTATATTTATGTGGAAGTGAGGACCATAACTATCTTCTTTTGTACCTGACCCTCCCATTCTACCTAATTCAGTACCTTTCTCTACTAGAGTCTTGTTTGCAAATGCTTCTAATGAGAACTTAGAAACACTACTTAAGTGACATACAAATACACTATAACGACCGTAGGTTCCACCCTCCTTCTTCTGTCTAATCATTACCTGACGACCAGAACCTGAGCTCAAAGAGTTAACTACAGCTGTTATGTATCCATTAAACGGTGCATAGAATGGGGTACCTATACCACCTACTTCTCTACCGTTCATGTATATACCGCTGATGTCTTGTCCTGAGTGTATTCTATCGTATAAACCTGCTATTCCTAGTTGTTGGTTTTCTTCTGAATTTGTGTGTGGATCCCATACATTTACACCTGCAGCTTTATCACTATCTGTTCTGTGACTTAACCTACCAGCACCAAATCGACCATCTGCACCTTTCACTTTAAAGTCAACTTCAACGGAGTTATTACTATTAAAACAATGCCACAAAAGTAAATTGTCATCTCTCTTTATAATTCTTCCATTAGGCCAACGTGCCATAGATACCTTTGTATAGTCAAGATTTCTTAAGAACCCATTAATAACCCCTTTTGCGTTATTAAACATTTCACCAAAAAATCCTTTGGCTTCTTCAGAGTATTCATCAAAAGAATCTTTTACATCTCCGATCATACCTCTTAATCCGTCGATTACGCTAACTACTTTTGACGTTACTGCGTTTTCCTGGAGATCTTTACTATATTGTTCATCTTTTTTCTCCCATTCATTACTCCATTCATTCAACGCATCTAATTCTTGACTAACAGCTCCTCCGCTTGAAGAGTTGCTAATACGTAGCATAGGATTGTCGGAAGATGCTACTGCTCTTTTGTATGAATTTGTTGTATACTCTCCGGCTAGTTTTAAATCTCTATCCCTAGTACTCTCAGCCTCAACTCTGCTGTTGATTAATTTAGAAAATTCGGAGAGAATCATTGTTTTTCTCTGATTCCTTAATTTTTCATCAGCATTATTTTTGAAAGATAAGAAATAAGATACTAGACTTTTAATGTGTTTAATAGCTTCTTCTTTTTCTGCTATTTCTTTAGTATACTTATCTTTCTTTATCTTATACTCAGCATCTGGTATCTTTCCCCATAAATCTTTTGGATCATCTGGGAAAGTAGACATTATCTCATTAATGAGAAGATTTCCATAACCAACAGGGTCTTCATATAATTTCTGGAAATCAATCTTATGAGGTTTGAACTTAGAGCCAAGATGTCTAGCACCAGTACCACGTAGATAGATTTCTTCGAATAGATTAGTCCAACCTTTTTGTATAGGTGAACTTTTCTTCATTAATTCTACAGCATCGTTTCCTGGATTAAAGTCCATACGAGCTAATGAATCATATATGTTTCTAAGCTCTTCTGCGCTTTTTCCCTTAGCAGATTCAAATATTTGTTTTACACTCTGTACTTTACCATCTGCATCTTTTACGGTAAGTTCTTTAGTACTTCCGTATGTAGATGCAATACCTCCAGCACCTGTAAAAGCAAATTTCAAATGATCATCCCATTTTAAACCTTCCTTATCATTTTCAGAAAAAGTTAAGTATTCTTTTAAGGAATCATCACTATCTATATTCTTGTAAAAGTCTGTAAATGTTGTTTCAAAGGCCTTGTCTGCAATACCTGAGTGGTAAATTGTACTAACACCACCATTACCGTTACCTCTTGCTTCTTCCCAACCAAATACAGTCTGGCTAAATGCATCGTTTCCTATCTGCATTTGGTTCCTGTATTTCTTTTCGTTTATGAACTTAGCAGCATCTGCATCTTTACCAGCATAATATCCAGTATTTTCTAGGATAGAAGCTTCCTCTGCAGTGAGGTGAACTGTTTTCTTTTTTCCATCTGCAGTAGTAACTTCAATATCTTTGGCACTGTCTGAGTATTTACCTTTATTATTGCTAACCATTACGTTAGCAAGGCTCTGCTGTACTTGATCATAATAGCGAGTATCAGTAGAAGATGTTAGGGTTGGATCTATACCATATTTTGCTTGAATATAATCCAATGCTTCTTGGCTAATCTCATCTACATATTCACTATTCGCAAGAAGAACATCACTACTCTTTATCTGATCGTTTGATAGAAGAACCTTTCTTTTTTCTGTCCCAAGTCCTGGTTTATCTGAATCTCCGTAGAAGAAATCATGAACTCCCTTACCAGCTTTATACATCATATAAAACGGGCCTAAGGCAGCTCTCCAAATAACTCCCCAAGTATTACCGGCTACTTCCTTAAGTCTCTCGAGTTCTTTTTCACCGCTGAAGGTACCTTTAGCCATACGGTAAAGAGCATCTGCAGCTTTCATAATTATTTGTTGTGGTCCAGGTATGTAATCTTTGATAAAATTATATACATCTCCAGCACTCCCAGCCCCAGCAATACCGTGAGCTAAGTAATCATTTAGCTCTTTTTGTTGTTCTTTACCTATCCTGCCATAGTAGTCATTATCGTCCTGTACGTCTACATCTCTTATTGCATACCTGTACTGTACATTTCTCTTAATTTTACCCTCTTGTTCAAGTTCTTGAATTTCAGAATCAGTTAAGTATGTCTTTAAGAAATCACTACTTACGGCGGCTTTATTTCCATTAGCAGCTAGGTAATCTTTTGTTCTAGAGAAACCTGCAGCTACACGTTCTGTATCAATTCTCTTACCACTTACTGCATCTTCGTAAGCAAGTACAAGATCAGATGTCTGAGAGATAGAACCTTCCGCATCTCCGGTCCTCAAGTTACCTTTCTTATCAAGTGCACCTAGTGATAAACCTCTTTGACTGTCTGCCCCTTTATAATACGCTCCAACACCTTGTTTTACATCTTCATGCATATTACCGGATTCATCTACGTAATCCTCTTTCTCACCGGTTTTAGTGTCTGTAAAACTCCATGCTTTCTGAGCTGCTGTAATATTGATCTTAGACTTCATCATGCTTCTAACAGCCTCGTCTGGGTCGCCTAAGAATATACCTAACAATTGGCCTAAATAATCACCAATATTACTTAATGTTCCAGCTATATCACCGAGATTAAAATCAGGCTTTTCTATCATTTTAGCAGCAGCCATTCTCTTTTTACCTTGGTTGACAAAGAATTCCTTAACTAATTCTAAAAGTCCCTTATCTTTTCCTCCAGTATCTAAATTACCAAAGAGAACTTTTCTCAAACCTCCTAATAAACCGTTCTCACCTCCAAGAACACCTCCGTCTTTAGCGTTAAAAGGACTACCTCCTGAAATTCCTCCTGTACCCCAGAGACGTGATTTATCCCAGTGTCCTGTAAATAAACCTTTAAGGTCCAGTGCTAACTGACTTTTACCCGGCTCGAAGCAGAAATTTCCCGTACCATCTTTATTTTTTTTATAAAGACCTATATATGTAAGACCACTTTTAATAGAAGATTCAATACTAGAAACTGTTTTCAATATCTTAGCCCAGTTTGAAGCTAAATATTGAAAACCAAAGATGAATAGTAAAGATTTTATTTGACTAGTAGCTGTAGATCCTATCTTTCTAGGATCCATTTTCTCCATCATATCCTTACTAAACTCTCCTAATTTTCTAAGCATTTTATTGGAATCTCTTTCTAGTGAAGATTCCCTCTTATCGTAATCTTTTTCCCTTCTAGCATAATCCTCCTGTTGTCTTGCAAGTGTATTATTCAACCACAGCTTAAACTTTTCATTACTATTATCTCTTTGTGGTTTAATTACTTGTTGTGTAGCAGGGCCACCACCTGCATTAACCTGATTATGAGTTGTATTTGTAGTGTTATTATTTATAGTAATATGTTGTGGGGTTTCTTGTCTAGACTGCATTCTTTTAGTAACAGTTCCTGGTTTATTAGCCCCATATTTTTGCAGAATCTGTTGAGTTTGTGGATTAACTGCTACTTGTTGTGTTTGTTGCGGTTTTGCTTGTTGTAAAACATTACCTGCACCAATTAAATTTTGAGTATTACGGAATTGGGCCAGGTTATTTGCTTTCCCGGCCCTTAAATTAGCTTGTTGAGCGGCTTGGATTGCTAAAAGTTGCTTCTCAGCATCTTGATAGTTTTTCAACTCCTTACCTTTCTCATTTCTTCTTCCGTAAATCTCCTCTGTTTTAGCGCTTATACTTTTTTCAGCCATTTTATGTTGAATTAACTAACCTCTCGTTTTACTTTTTCTAAGTACTCACGGTCTTCTTTTGCCTGTTTACTGCTATCGATGGATTGCCCAAATCTATCCACCATAACATCAGAAGTACCTTCATCATCCCCGAGAACTTGATGAATATTCTTACCTTTAATCTTTTTACCTTTAGTATTAAAGCTAACTAACGGGAAGTCGGGGTCTCCACCGTCCGAATCTTCAATAAAGTCTCCGTATGTCTCTTTTAGTTTTAGTAATGTGTCGAGGGTATAGTTTTCAATTCCATCAGCTTTTAAAAACTTATTTAAATAGAATTTTAGTTGCATCAATTGGGGAATTGTTACAAAGTTCTCGAAAAAAGTCGACAATAAGAGAGTCTACTCTTACTGCCAAGTTCTTCCTCCTTTTTCCCCCATTACCGTCATCCTCAACACTATTACAATTTGGGCAGTATATTTCAATAGGTTCAACTCTATCATAATACAACTCTCTCAAAGCTAGCAAGAGGGTTATATCTTCGTGAGTTGCTCCTAATACATCACTTTCTATTTGATTACCGTTAAGATTGAAGTCACCAATCATAGCGATAGTCTTAATCATCTTAAGATCAGATATCTTCTTATACCTCAAATAAAGGTCAAATACATTCTTGAAATTCCTCAATGTTGGTACTACTACATCATATTTATGACCATTAAGTTCAATTATAGCACCGTTCATGATGGTTTGATCTATTTGTTTGAAATGAATATCTGAATTAAGTGTTATTGTTTTCTCTATAACATGACCACAATCGGGACATGTTATCTTCAGTTTATAAGACATATCAGCACTAACTGTTATTAGTTTCTTGTAGAAAATAAGAAAATCTACATCCATAACATAACAGTCTGCGATATTAGGATCTTCTTTTACTAGATTATTTATGTCGTAAAGGTATTTATCTAGTGGATCTGAAGGAAGATTCTCTAGATATTGAGTTATCTGCAAGAATGACATTGGGCTTACAGATACAGTAGGGAATTTATAACCGTAACCCCCACTCGGCAAATTTGTTGTTGAAATATCCATAATATAAATATAATTTAATTTTTTAAATAAAAAAGGGAAATCAGGGTCAATCCCCGAATTCCCTTTACTCTTTTCCTAGAGATTGTTAAATTCTCTTTCGTAGTGTTCAAAGTTCATAGATAGTTGAACATCAGATCTATCGCTACCATCTGCATCTACACCACTTTCATCAAGAGGTGCATCTTGGATAATACAGTTATAGAACGTAAGTGTTCTAACTGGAATACGAGATGAGTTGGTCAATACCATCTTACAGTCAGCTACCAAGTCATCCTTACGGAATGAATACTTAGTATCTCTGTCTGAGATCTTTTGCTTCCAATCATCTACAAAATAAGAGATAGCCTGGTCTTCCTTATCAACAAAACTCAAGGTCAATGAACCAGAAGTACTTTGACCAGTTTTCTGGAAGATAACATAATTACCCCTCATTCTCTTCTCAAATCCGTTTACACTAGAGTCTGTGGAAACGTTAACTGTATTTAGTCTTGCTTTGAAGACAGGGTCGCCCGGATAATAAACAATCTTCGGAGGGTTGATGAAGGAAAACTCCCACATATCACCTCTAAGGAATTCTTTATTATCGTCTCTATATGTATTTGTATAGTCAATAAAACTCATATAGCCACCACTGCTCCTAACTAAATCGGATACTTTTGTTGCCATTTATAAATTATTAATTAATTAGTAAAATCACTGTAATCTATTGTAATATCAAGTGTTATATCTTTATCAACAAGGTCATCTATACGAACATCCATTTCTACGTAAAGCTTATTTTTTGCCATATTAGGAATAAATTTAGTTAACTCTAGGGAATTAACTATCTTATAGGTGCTTTGGATTTTCATAAGTATTGATTCAATATTATCTTGAATCTTACTCATATTCTTTTCCCCTAGATATTTCCACCTATTTTTCTGTAATTCTCTTTGTATTTTCCCAGCTATGAAACGAAGTAGTATAGTATTTTTAGGTTTTGGATTTTTCCCGTTTTGATATTCTTTATAGAAATACACTATGTTGTTATTAATCATGTAGTTGGATTTATAACTCTCTAGTAGTAATTTCAATTCAGAGTCTTTATAAACATCCTCTTTATCAAAAACAGGGTCATTATAAATAATTCTATTTGTCGATATAGAAAACTTATTTGATAAAATTCCATTTAGAAATAAATAGTAACCTGGCCTATATTCTCCATCCACCCTCATTGACCTGAAGAAATAAACTAACCTATTTTCAGTATCTTTTGTGTAATTGAAGACATAATCATTATTTGTACTGTTAAGCAATGTATATCTGATTAGTTCGGAATTGTTTTCTAACTGTTGGGGATCCGTTATTTCATTCCCATTTATATAATAGAAATGTTCAACGTCATTCGTAATTGCTAAGACAGTATAATAACAATTATCATCCATGTCTTTATCAGATTTATAATACCTAAAAGCAGATAATAAGTTATTAGCAGGTATAATACCCTCTTTTAACTTCTCCCTACCTTCTTCTGTATTTGGGTTGTAGTCTTCATAATACAAACCACACGCTTTACTATCTATACTAGAATCATTATTCTGAATTAAAAACTGACAATTAAATTCAGTAGCATAATCTAATATCGTTTTGTAATAGGTATAATATTTCTCATTTAAATCAACGTCAGTGCTGAATTTATTAATATTCGGTATCAGAAAAAAATCTGGATAGACAGGATCAACTTGGCCATTGAATAGAATAGATAAAGACTTTCTCCAACTTGAACTATTCCATTCAACCTCTTCTGACTCATCTCTTCCGCCTCTTAAATAATAATCCCCTTCCTTGATCTTTTTCCCAGGTTGCTTAATACTACAATATACTAATTTCGATTTCCTCGAAATAACATAATCAAGTCTTTCCTCTGTTTTATCCTCTACGGGCTTTGTAGGGGCTTCGAATGTTTCAGAATAATCATATTTAGAAATAGTTACTCTATAGTATGGATCGATATCAGTGTCTGTATCATTATCTTCCTCTATTTCTACCTTTTCTATATTTACTTTTATTCTATCCTCATCAAGCTCAACGCCGCCAATAGTTTTACTCCAAAACTCAATTACGTTGTCATTATCTTCTATAAGTTTCTTTGCTATTATGTTATAGGATTTTCTTATTTCGGGCTTGTAAATTAAACCAGGTAAGTTATTAAAGTAAGTAACCTTTACTGGTTTACTTGAATAAGCCCTGAATTCAAAATCTCCTATATTCTCTATTACATAACCTAACTGCTCAAATCTACTCCTTAACTTATCTATAAAACTAGATACTTTTATTTCTTCAGGGGATAGTTGACTTGTACTATCTATTATACAGAAATCTTTTACCTCTTGTGGAATATCCCCTAAGAGTCCGTTATAAAATAAATGACTATTGCCAGTATTTGGATTTATTATAACAAAATACATACCCGAATATTTATATTGAGTATAAGTATTCTTCAGGTAAAAAGATAATGTATCTTTACCTTCATTTATTCTGTCCAAATCCATAGGTTCTGTCGGCATATCTAAGTCAACGACAGTGTCTGAATAAACACCTAATTTATCTACTTTTGTAAATTCTGGGTGTGTATAAGGAATAATATTTGAGGAAGTTATGGCTAATGTATCCCTATTGTTAAGAGATTCTGAGAAATTTTCCAAATTTTGTGGAAGTTGGGAGGTTACAACGAACCTTCCATCCATCCAAATCCAAAAATCTTCTGGATCTTTAGCTGTCGGGATCTTAAATTGATCTGATTCTAGTATTTTTGAAATATTGTCTAGATCATCCTCATTAAAAGCACAGTTATTATTCATACACTCTTTTTCTGTGCCCGTGTATAAGATCCAGTTGCCATTATTCCAGAGGTAATAATCGTAACTTGTCTTATTTGAACTTAATACTCTGTATTTATATGTATTCCCCTTTTCCAGTGTTTTCATAACATAAAAAATGGAGATAGTGATATCATTAACCATTCCATCGTAGATAACTAATGTATCCCAATTATCATAGTCAATAAACTCAACATCTCCATTCATATTTGTTATAACATCACTCATTGGTTTATATAAATATAGAGTAACATCATTTTTCAATAACTCAAGAAAGTAATTTCTGTCTTTAAAATTATTGGAAAACCATATATCCAATTCTTTACTAGTATTCACCAAAATAGGAGACTCGTATGAAATTGGTGTATTGATTACTTGTCCAATAATAGTGTACTTATTCAGTGTTTCCTGAGTATTGTAGTTTATATGAGTTTTCCCTAATTTTATATACATGATTTGTAATGCTTTGTTACATCGTATAACCTTTTCCAGCTACTCTCACTATGACCGAGTTATCCATTACTCTCCCTCCATTACTTACAGTCTGTGCAACTAATTCTTCGTTCCTATTTCCTTTATCATCAGCTACAGAATAATCTACTAATCCAGGTATATGAGCATTTTTCGAATTATCTCCGAACCAATAGTTATATAGGTCTACTTCATGCTTGAAGACCTTCTCTCCTTCATAAACATTCGTGTATCCAGTATTAGCACCACCCCAAGTCTGTATAGATTTACCTAGTTCATCCATTTCTTCATATGTATGAATCTCAGATAACTCTCCTTTCTCATTGAAATAGAACATTAGTGCATCTGGGTCCTGGCTTGGGTCACCTGTCCTATACTCCATGTAGTATTTAGTTACAGTCTGAATTTCATAACCTATACTTCTTTCAACGGCAAACTCCTCCTGTACTACCTTTCGGGCATAGTAACCATTTCCTGTATTTGTAACCCTAGTCTTTCCTTTATCTGCAGGTGGTCTCTGATTTCCTGTAGGTGGATTTTCAGGATTTTCTTCCTGATCTTTATCCTTAGGTTTGTCAGTTTCCTCTTCTTTTTTCTTTCTTTTCTCAGCCTCTTCTTCAACCGTTGTTTTATTATTTATGGAATTATCAAAATCCTCATCAGTAAATCCTTTGTCTTTAGCAGCCTGTCTTCTCTTCTGAATAAGTAGTTCCATTTCTTTATCCTGCTTATCTCCAACAGACATTAAAGGTTGTTCCTCTGGGGGATTTTCACCAACAACACTGAATCTCAGTTGAACGTCACCTCCTGGGGAATCTATTTCACCTGTATATGACTCTGTATAATCCTTCAATACTACTAACAAATCAAACTTCCTAACAGTACTATACTGTGGGGAGAGAATAAATATTTGACATCTCCAAGTAACGTTCTTGTATAGAGCTATTACTGGAGCTGTAAGGTCTATTGCTGTTGGTATTGGGTAGGGATCTTTATAGAAAGATGCTGGGTGAGGTTCTGAGTTGTGGGTTGCTACTTCCATAACCCTCCTCCAATATCCAGACCAAGACTTTAAAGAGTCGTTAATCATGGTTATTGAGAGTTCGTTTAAGAATTCACAACCAACCGGATATACAATTTCACCCTCATATATACCTAAAGACTTTGTAGCTAATTTTGCTCTCTCTAACTCAAAACTAACAATTGGTAACCACTCATTGTAACCTGTATATATACCATGATTACGTAGGTTGGTTACGTTAATTTCTCGTATAGATGGTAGGTAACTGAAACCTCCGTTCATGTTATTATGGACAAAAGGTTCTAGTTTTATTTCCCAGAAAGAATTGTTAGATAATGATTGAGCTTTATAACCAAACCTACAAGCACTGAACTTTTTAGGAGTTGTTATGTACGGAGCATTAATCAATATCTTCTTTAATTCTTCTAAAGATTCTACTGGTTTTTTTTCAGCTACATCGTAACCTGCTAATTCTTTTAAAGTTGTCTTTATTCCAGGGAGGGCAAATCTACTACTCAAATTAACTATACCTGGAGTAAATCCATAATGAGCCTCGATAAACTTACTCTCAATATCCTTCCAAGGTTCCAACAGCCTTCCTCTGGAATTATCCTCAAAAGCTACTGTTTCAGTATTGTAAGAGCTAGGTCCGGAATTACCAGCCTTTGAACCAAAAATACCTACGCCTAAACTACCAATTCCACCAGCATTAGGGCGGTTTCTCGTTCCAATAGACTTTCCATTTCCCTTTGATATAGCAGCTTTAGCCATACCTAATAGTCTATCTCCTACACCTTTAGAGCCCCTATTTAAGGCAGCAGCTGATAATTGACTGAATAAACTACTGCCAGGAAGTCTATCTCTGTTAGATTCAGTAGAGCGTTCTAGTAAATCTCTCAAATAAACCAACATACCTAGGGTTTCTTCCAACATTCTTCTTTTGTTAGTTGAAATTCCTGTATATTGAGTTATTACTTGACCTGCTAAATCCCCTGCTTTTACTCCTTTCATACCAGTATTGAGCTTGTTTAACTTATCTACGGCTTTTCCATAGACTCCGTAAACAGTATCTGTAAGTTTTTCAGCAGTCCATCTCAAATATTTATTGAGATTGAGGTTAGCTCCAGGGTTGGATAGTATATTGGCTATACCAAATATATTAACACTACCATCATCAGTTACTAATTTACTCTTTACTCCACCACCCCCTTCAGGATCCCACTGAGCACTATCAGGTAACCTATAATCAGCTCTTTTTTGAATAGACTTATGACTATTAAACTTACTTATATCTACGTTTCCTTCATCATCCGTCAAAGGATCTGACTCACTAGCTACCCAATTTCCATTAGCATCTCTTACATTATGAAGAGGTCGTTTTTTGTTTTGATCATAATTATCGTGAATACCGTACTTCTGACCTAACATTTTCCAGGTTTCAGGATCTACTTCACCTCTTCTGTAATAGAATAAAGTACGTGTAAGATATGTAGTCCAGTTAAAGTCGTCGTTTATGTCTTTAATACCTAGTCTCTGTTTAAATTTACCATCTTCTGAGTTGTGTGCTGCTAGTAATTGTTTAAAGGTCTCTAGGTCACTTGTATTTATTAGAGCCCCTATGAAATCAAACTCTTCAGAACCATCTGCTGAGGTGAATATATACTTACTACCGCTATCAAAAGTGTTTTCGTTCTGCGGTACGGATACATTAACCCTTCCACCTCTTTCTTTTATCAGTTCTTGTAGGACTTGAATTGTGTCTGGTATAATTTCTTTATCTTTAAATTTATCTATTTCAGGTACCTTCAAATTAGCTACCTTAGATTTATAAAGATTTAATAATTGAGATAATTCTTCTACAGAATTAGCCTTCAATAAGAATGAGAAAAAGTTATCTACAGCACTATCACCTTCACTACTTATAGCTTGTACCTGAGATTTCATCGGATCAAATTGTCTCCTGTCATTCTCAGGGGCTTTTATAGTAATGTAGTTAATCCAACTGTTAATAAATTCGTCGTCATTTATATCCAAAAACTCTTTATTATCTGTATTAAAATACGTAGTGACAAGCGCTTCTGTCTTTTCTACCCATTCTTTAGAGCCGATTGCTGTTGTACTGTCCTTCTTTATATCCTGTAATAGCTTCATTACACGATTAAATAGTCCGGTATTATCAAGTTCTTTTGAATGTATAATCTCATCTACGGCTTTCTTAAAGGATTCATTATCTACATAACTATCAAATTGGCTTTTAATAGTGCTTTTATTCTCATTTGACTTGATTCCTAGGGATTTATCAGGAAGTTTATTAATAGTGGGTCTAGTATCATTGTCTATAATAAAGATACCATCCTCCAACTTATCTACTTTCTCCTCTGCCCTGAGCTTTTCTACGTGAAAATCAAGTGGTTGGTAGGTATTTATGTCAAGAGAATCTACAAATTGGTTTAATTCGTTTATTTCAGGTTCATTTTCTAGGTTTAAATTCTCCCTAGAATCACTTAAATTCTCTATTAAATCTTCTACTTCAAGCTTAACTCTCTTCTCATCTAGTGTTTCTGGCTCTCTGTTCTTTCCCTCTAGTATCTGTATCTGTTCTTCGCTTAATTCAGGCTCTTCTATATCTCCAGAAGGGGATATTTTCTTTTTACCTAATTCAATTTTACGATCATCAGATATATCAAGTCGACTTGTAGATAACTCCTCTGGTGATTTAGTTGTACTATCTTTTAAATTCTCTTTAATATCAGATAGTTTACTGACTTCTAAACCATAATTGCTTAGTATATCAATACTATTATTTGGGAGTTTCTTTACCTCATTCTCATCCTTTATTTCAAGTTTATCATTCGGTAATTCTACTTCCCTATCATCTTTAATGCGAATCTTTTTATCCGAGAGAGAATCGACGTCAGTAACTTCAATCCCCTCTCGATAATCAGAAAGAGATGAATCCCTCTTATCCTCTATTGTTTCAATATGATTTGATAGTTCAGGATTTTCCTCAACATTCAATTTATCAGATTGATCAGGTAATGAGGTTACCTTCTCTTCTGCTTTTAATTCAACCTGCCCCTCTGGAAGATTTTTTATATCAGTTACTTCAATAGTATCTATGTAATCTGAAAGAGTAGTATCACCTTTTACTTCAAGGTCTTCCCTCTTATCACTTAGTTCTATTGATCTTTCATCTGATATTTTATCTTTATACTCTGATAACTCAACATTTTCTCTAACATTCAAGGGATCTATTGTAGAGTCCAATTTAATTTCTCTATCATCTACTAAATTTTCCCTTTTATCTGAGAGTGGTGTTGATCTATCGTCGTTTAATTCCTCTAGTTTTTGGTGGGGTCTAAGTGATTGAACTTTATTATCTACGTCCAATTCCTCTTTCTTTTCTGAAAGTGGAATAGTCCTATTAGGTGTATCCAACTCTACTTTATCAGTAGGTAGATCTGTTATATCTTTATTCCCCTGGAGTTTTATTACGTCTTTTAATAACTTCTTAGTCCAATCCTCAGGGGCTTCATCAGGAGTCAATTCAACAGATCTAGTAGGTAGTTTTTCAATATCTAAAGTATCAGATATTTTTTCTACCCTATCACCTAATTTGTTTATGTTACTTCCTTCATTTTCAGACTCAACAAGTTCTATTTTCTTCTGAAGTAAATCAACTACATCCTCTCCTTCATTTTCTAGGATAGGTCTAGCAACTTTTACTAGTTCAAATTGACTATCATCAGAGATTGTATCTAGAAATTGATGGTCTTCTAATTTTTTTATATCAACTAATTTACCAGTCTTTCTTCCGTATAAAGCTAAACTCTCCTCACCTAATTTCGTATGATCGTCTTGAGTCTTACGTATGTTTCCTAGGTATTTGGAGAGTGCTTTAATTTCTTCTGGCCTGGTAAATTTTTCGCTTCCTGGTATTTTATTTGTTCCAAGAATGTTATTATCCAAGGCTTCCATATTATTCTGTTAATGTTTCTACAATGCTTGATAGTATGTAAGTAAACCAAACATCAGCTACTTCAGAAAAGGCTTGTTTGCTTATTACTTTAAATCTATATGTTCTTTTTTCTCTCGTATACTGCAATTCATCACCTACTTCTAAAGATCCATCGTTAGTAAATGCTTGGAGTTGGGACTGATTTCGATTCCAAACATCTTTCATATCACTCATATTTACGATTAATTTTACATCAAACTGCTCATAATCGTTTTCTAGTGTATTGTCAGAAGAATATGCTCCTCCAAAAACATTTTTCCACTTAGAATTATCTTTAGGTCTTAAAACTACAAAGTCAGTCCCAAGCATATCCACTTGTAGTTTTATATTTTTCAAACCTACTTTATATAATTTATTGGCCGTATCTAGTAATTTAGAGGCCATATTCTCTGCCATAATCTTACTCCATTAATATAGTACAAAATCCATTAATTTCAATAATCTCCTCAACCAAACTTATATATGTTTTCATTTTAATCGGTCTCGGGAATGTCATAATAACATAACCATCTTCTTTCTCCATACTAGCTCTATTAGATGGGTCATACATTCTTATAAAACTCTCTATGGTATACTGATCGTATATTCTTCTAGGTGGAATATATACTTTCAAATTACCGGGATCTGCAGAAATGGTTATGTTTGTTTTTGAAATTTTCGGACTTACTTCAAAATCTTCTATACCTGCATCCTCTATTTCATCCGCTATAACTTCAACGGGATCTTTAGAGAAAAACTTCGATGTGTAAACTATCATATTCTCTACGGTATTACATTTATTTTCAACTTAGTCGAGAACAACTTTTTCAAAAGGAATTCCAAATCACTTTTACTACTAACTGAATAGACATAAGATACAACAGAATCTACCTCTGCTCTTCTTACTCTATCCTTACCACTATTGTAAAATTCTTTATCTACAATGTCAGACTTATCACCTTTGTCAGCTGTTACAACTAATATACCACTTACTAGCGAAACATTACATTCACTATTTGTTTTATCTTCAGTGTAATTGAATCCTTTTACATAATGTAATTTCTTCAATATATCAATCAAATAACCGGTATTTAGCTCTTCTCTCTTAACTGGCATTCCAGCCTTCATCTTTCCTTTTTCTATTGTTCTACTTACTGCATGGTTAACAAGTCTTGCAAAGTGATTGGAAGCAGTTGAGCCTAGTTTCTTTGTTTTTATAGACTTTGCAATGTCAACTATTGATTGAATTCCATCACTTCTTAAAAATTCAATAGCAGAATACTTCTCATCTCCGGTCAAAGAGAAAGTTTTTTCTGAATCATCGAATTTATCAGATATAACGTTATTGTTTACATTAGTTGATTTTTCCTCACTATTAATGCCCTGTTTTACATCAGGGTCTTCCAATTTATCTACATCAAACTCATTAACTCTTCTAGATATTAGATAATCCTTATCCATCAAATTTACCTTACTAGATACAATTTCTGCAGCAGCTATAATATATTTAGCAGCTATTTCATATGCTGTAAAGGTAATAGCAACGGCATAAGAATTTTGGGATTTATTGATAAGAGATGAATGATAGTTCATATTAGGTTGATTCATAACCATGTCATCTAGTAGTTGTGAGAGTTCGTCCAACTCACTGTTAGTTACGCCAAAAGTGTACATTACTATTTGGTTTCTTCTAACACCAAAATTAAGTTTATAATCAGTAATATTTCTACTATTATAAACAATTTTATCTTTCAATCTCTTTTGTCCATTTCCTGACCCTACCTGCTTTTGAAGGAAAGGAATTTTGAAGGATCCAAAATGAGCTCTAATATTCTTGTCTAGTTTTTGAAAATCGATATCTTTAAGTGGGCTGTGAATATATTCTGTAATACCCTTCATAGCAGCACCGGAAATTAAGCCGTAAAGATAACCCTCACCTGCTCCTTCTATTACTTTCTGAACAGTTGATTTTCCTTTATCATCGTCAGTTAAGTAGTTAGTAAGTCCACCTAAACCAGCACCAATTAAGCCAGATTCATTTAATGCTTGTCCCCAAGAATCAGTAGTGGCTTGTTGAGGTCCAGTATAGTGTCCCTCTGGGATTGTATAATTCTTTAATTTAAATTTCTTCATGATAAATATATGTTAGTATATCATTTCACCATACCAACCCGATACCATTTTAAAATTATCACATCTACCCCTAACTTCTTGATAAGCACTGTCTATATTACTGAATATATCTACTCCTATTCCAGGTATTTGAACAGAGGATTTTAATTGTCTAATATAATCCAATACATTTGCTAGTACAAGGTTCATAAAGTAATCACCTCTAGCACCTTCCTCTACGTTCATCCAATAAATAGCTGCCTTCTTTGAGTCCGGGTTAAATGTCTTATCTGGTCTAAAGTCAGGTACAATTGGTCTACTGCACAAACCTTTTACAATAAATTGCTGACTACATGGCATATCCTCTAGGAATACATAAGGTCTTCTATATTCCGAAAATGCTGTATAGGAATTTGGAACGGGGTAGGAAGATACGTAAGACATTCCACCTATTCTCCATTCAGGTAATGAATTAGGTACAAGTATTATCTGATCTTCACTAATAATTCCATCAAGATAACATTTAAAATTAGACCTAAATTCCCCAAAACCAGGCATAGCTTTATTACAGCTACACAACTGCTCTCTAGTTACCTTCATTTCCAGAATCAATGGGAAATCTTGTTCAAATTCTCTCAAGGATTTCTTAAATATCTCTAGTAGTATCTCATCAGCTGATAATTTATCATTTAAACTAAAAATTTCATCTAGTGAATTTATAGCTAATAGTGCAGTTCTTATGAATACTTTCTTTTTTAAATCTGTAAGTAATGTGATATCCATTTTATAGAAAATTAAAAAAGAAAGAGTAAAGGTCATAAAACCTCACTCTTTCTTAATATTTAATTAATCTTCAGGACTGCTTATATCCATACCAACATCGAAGAAGTTATCAACGACATTAATATATTTGAGTGATCTGGAGAATCTAACATTAATGACAACTTTGATCTTGTTCTGTCTTGCAAGTTCCTCATCATAATCGCAGAATATTTGGTAAGCATCCACAGTGTATTCCATTGGGAGAATAGTCAATTTGAAGAATCTGTCTATTGAATCCCAAACATCCTTGCAAAGTCTATCTGTAATCTTTCTACCAATGAATTGGCGAAGAAGTGTAGGCATTGCTTTAGAAATACGAATACCTAGACGGGAGTTACCATCATCATTCATTATGGTATTCTCAGTTTGCTTGGTGTAGTTATCGTTCATATTCCATGATTGAGTTGCTACATTCCATAAAACTGTGTTAATCTTTTTGCTTAACAACAATTGACGTGTCTTCTTGTTAAATTCTGTCAACGGGTTCTGGTACTGAACAATACCTCCTACCTGTCCAAGGATACCTCTAAATTCCTCGTTGTTTCTTCTATTTCTAGATACAGCCTCCCAATAGAGAACTGCATTAGAACAGTAGAATTTCCAACCAAGAGTTCCAGTATCAATATCCCAAGGTGAAGATAGGTAAAGTTTGTAAGAATCCTGAGAAATTTTTGAAGCAGCGTTACCAATAGTCATATAATTAGTACTCTTTGCTGTTGAAATTGGGTAGAAGTAATTAGAGTTGATAGCCATATTAGCCATATAGCTTTGGAAACTTGGCTCAGTATTACCAAGGTCACAAAGTCCTTCAACTGTATAAACCTCATCCAACTCAATCAAATCAAGAGCTCTCTTCAATGCAGCGTCATTTACTCTAAGTATAGCTGTCTCAGTAGGATCGATCTTTACGTCAGCAAAACATTGTACTTGTCCATTGTAGTCTGATACGTAATAGTCATAGATTCTCTCCTCTAGGAATACTTGATTACCCTGGCCGTCTAGAATAGGATTACCATGATCATCAACGGCGAGTTGGTCTGTCAATCTTGCCTGACCACTCCATACCTTGATGTAAACACCTTTAGTAGTCGGGAGTTCAGGAATTGCAGGAATCTCAGCAATTTCTTCGATTTCAGGAGTTATTTCACTATCACTAAGTTTTCTCCAACAAAGGTCATCAGTAGCATAATCGAAGTAATTCAATCCAAGGTCATGAAGATCCTCTGGCAACTCCAACTGAATCATTGAAAGCATGTCCATCAATTCAGTTGAGGTAATATCACCTCTACCTACAATATTTCCTACTGTGAAGAAACTAGCCTCATCAGCATTCATACTAGCATCCCAAATAGCAACCTCAAAGAAATCTCTTTGAAGAACAGATGCAGAGGGAGTTCTAGTACCGTTCTTTGTATAGGTATCAAGTACATTCGTCAATACTGTATACTGAGAGGGTCCACTTCCGTTAAGCTGTGATTTCTGAGCACTTGAAAGTTCCTTAGCTACAACTGCATCATGGTTGAATCTACGAATACGAACTTTGAGTTCAGAAGCTGAGTTAAATACGTTAATAGCGTAATAAGGAGCAGCCTCAAAATCAGAGAAGTTTTCATCATTCAAATCATACATCTCCTGTTCTTGATCTGACCAATCAGGGTTAGCGATGATAAGGTAGGTAAAACCAGTCTCTAGTCCTTCTACAGATTTATCCAAGAAGTTAGCAGCCAAATAAACCTCTTTCAAATATACTGATCTAACAGATGCTTTATCTGTTGTATTTATATCGATTCTAACAGAAGATTGGCCACTTCCGTCAGGAACCTCAGGTGTAACATCATCAGTAGCTACGGCAACTCCACTCCAGAATGAGTAATCTGGGCAGTAGAATTTAGAGGTTTCATTCAACTTGTCGATAAGGTCCGGAATATTATCTACATAGTAGTCATAAAGAGGTCCATTATCATCAGTCAAGTTTCCAAAGATACCTACACCAGCTACATTAATAGCCCAACCGTCTCTAACTTGGTCAGTAGACTCAACACCGCCTTTATCTATAACAATCTTGAATGGAGTAGTCATTCTCTTCAAAAGTTCTCCATCGCGAAGAACGTAAGTAGAGTTATCTAATACACCACCATTAGTTTTAGATACAAGGGGTTTTACAAAATTAACACCCTGAGCTGAAGATGCTCTACTTACCAACAGAGTATTTGATCCAGCTAGTCTATAGCCATTAGACCAAATAGTAGATGCTAGTGTAGAATCTCCACCTGTATAGAACTGATTTAGTCCTTCTACATAACTTTTTGATATGTCCTCTGAGGCATATGTCTTCATAAAGTCCTTTTGGCTTGTGATCAAGGTTGGTGTTGTAGGTCCTGAATCGGAGATTACTACACAACCAATTATAAGATCCTCTCCAGCAGTAGGATTGATTGTAACACTTTTTATTCTCTCTTGAACTTTTACATATGGTTCAAGTGTTTCTTTCCATTGCGCCATAATTTATAATTAATTGACTTAAAATATATATTATTTAATTACTAACCCACCTCAACTAAATAAACTGGGTATTTATTCCTTATGAAATAATTACATATACCTGCGATTAATCCAGCATTTGCAGAATTATCGGATATAGAAGTAATTGTAATTTCATTATATTTATCCTCAACTTTAGAAGTAACTGCACTTGTATTAGGTAATCTTGTTATCATATCTTTTGTTAAATCCTTCAATTTGTCATCTGCAATCATATTGATTATGAGATTCAATTCTCCAGATACTTTTGATATAACAATACTTACCCTAACTTTCAAGTCATCTGCAGTTTTTGGGTCTCTTGTAAAGTTAATACCTTCCTTAAATCCAGTTGCTTTCAAGTCATCTACAACTGAATTCATTAACCTAGCATCAACAGTAGCTTGTCTATTTGATCTATCAACCCCCTTCTTGAATATGTGATGAAGTGCACCTAAAGCAGCACCGATAATTGATCCAGTTGCAGTATAGACTAATGTACCAGCGAGGCTAGTGCTGTTACCTGTGGCTTTGGATACAATTCCAGATAGAGTACCGGCCGCACCGCCTATACTAGCTCCTTTCACCATATCATCCTTAAGGCTAAAGTCTTTTCTTTTGAACTTAGCACCACCCCTTGATAGGAGGGAATTATCTGTTACAAAATTAACTTTAATACCGCCCCATAACATAGGAGCTATAACTTTATTAACCAAAGAATATAGATATCTAAAATCATTTCCACCTACTACTTGCAATTCTACTAAGTAAGTATTTTTACATAGTGTCTTTGAAGTGTAGTTAGCATTTTTGAAATAATGACAATAATCATCTAATCCTTGATTAATTATCTGTAGCTCTTGTCTTACTGGGTTTGAAATAAGCATAACAAGTACACCAAATCTCAGCGTGATATTAACTGTGAAAGAATCTGGCTTACCGTCAATACAGTAAGGTACAACATATCTTTCCTTCTTGTGTACTGTAACTTTTTTCTTTGTAGTTATACCACCGCTTGTTGTAGTATCAGAATTAGTATAGTTGCTATTCCAATTACTATTGCTTGTATTATAGCTACTGTCAGGGTTTGTATATCCACCATAGTGTCCACCACCGTAGTTATGTGAACTAGATCTAAATTCAGTCCTAGTTGGTGAAGTAACCTCTACTTCTCTTTCTTCATCAGTAGCCGGTTTGTGGTAGTATGACTCAATAACTTTTATAAGGTGGATTGAAGAGAGCCTAGATTCTGGACTATTAAATTCGGAATTATCGGCTACTTTATACATCCATTGAAATAAAGCAGAGACACCTGCTCCTAAAATCGATGTAATAGCTACAACATTTCCTGACGTTCCCTTAGTAGATCCCGCAGCTATTGCTCCGGCAACTCCGCCCATTACGCCACCTGCGGCTATCCAACCTGCAGAAATCTCTGCAGTTTTTCTCTTATCACCCTCATAACCACCGTTTTCTACTGAGAAATATTTCGATCTAAATTTTTTCATCTTACTTTCCTTTTCAGGTTTAGCCACTGCAGTGGTAGCTTCACCCTTCATTGTACTATTCACATTAGTCAATGCACTAGTTAACCTATCCATGGCATGTAACTGCTCCTGTTGATTCTTATTAGCATCAGCAACCCTTTTACGGTTAGTAATAAGGTTAGCAGATGCTAGGCCTAAACCAGTAGTACTAGCCGTAGCTGAAATTGCCTTCAAAGGGTCCTCTTTTGCTTTATTTATCAATTTTCTAACGAATGCCATTTTTATAATTAGAAATAATTAGTATGTATATTCAGTACGTCCTTGTTGATTTCTATACCAATCAAGTCTTTCTCTACGCATAGCCATTCTCTTGGCATCTTCTAATCTAGAATTGTATTCATCTACTTTATTTCTACCATTAGATCTTTTTATCATAGCGTATGCAGCAGAACCTAAACCTCCAAGAATAGCCCCGGACTTTGCACCTCTACCAACTGATTTGCCTGGCCTGAAAAGATTAGTTGCAGCACCTATCGCAGCACCTGCAGTTGTACCTAAAGCAGTAGTTCCTACTGCTTTACCAAAAGAATATGGATTCTTTCTCTTTTCTTCTGCAAGTACATCTGCATCATTCATGTTTCTCAAACTATTGTAACGATCATAGTCGGTTACAGTTGCATAATATTTTGTTCTATAAACTAACATTTTAATTCCACTAATTTAATTGTTACTGATTAATAAGTTGTTCTTTATAATCATCATATGCATAAGCATTGGGGTCAATCGCTTTCATAGGTTTGTTTACTATATTCTCACCTAATTTCATAGTCTTACCCATTGCTGCCGCTCCAAGAGTAATTGAACCTACAAGTGCTGTTTTTTTGTGGTTACCCCACCATTTGCCAGCATTTTGTAAAAACCTACTATCATACTGTTTTCCTGCATCAGTAAGTCTTTTACTGAAATTATCAACTCCGGCCACTCCTCTACCCCCACTCATTTTATCAATACCTGCTAGGGTATTTTGTACAGGAGCTTTTGCCCAATTTCTAATACCATTACCTACTTTAGTAAACCAGTTACCTACAGCGCCATACATTCTTTGTTGTTGTACTTGTGTAGGTTGTGTTTGAGGTTGCATTATCTGCTGATTATTTCCAACTTTTTTAACAGGTAGGGGTGATAACCCTTTTCTAGCCCTAGCCATATCAGAAAGGGCTTTTAACTTATCCTTTTCTTGGTTATATCCTATAATATTAGGTACTTCAAAGGCAGAGGTAAAGACCATAGGCATTACACCAACTGCATGCTCTTTCATTAATTGACCAGCTAATTGACCAGTAGTCATACCCTTTCTACCTACAAACTTAGAAGGATTAACTTTAGTACCTTTGGTGTAATAGTCGTATCCGATAGTGTTACCAAATTTATCTTTTGCAACTTTTCTATCCAAGTTACTGGTATCGGTAACACTTGCTATTGCATACATTGATTGTTGGGGATAGTATTGACCCTGATTTACCTGCTGATCTTCTCTCTGCATATCTCTAATAGCTGTCATATCAATACCATTCTTCTTCATGTTGTGCTGAATTCCCTTATTAATTCCGTAATGAATTCCAGCCATACTTGCACCTGCTATTGTACTGCCTATTAGAAAATGTCGGTTATCATAGGCCATATCCTTTGCCACTTTGCCTACCCCTTTAACAGTTCTTCCAAATTCTGACTTACCTAACCACTTACCTGCAGTATTAGTAATGTTCTTAATAAAGCCAAAATCCTTTTGTCTGAATTTTATAGTGGACTGGTTGGTTTCTGAATATGATTTAGCCATCGTATTTAAATTATTCGTAGTCTCATTCAAACTATTAGCTAAATTACTAGACTGAACTCCAATGCTGTTAGATTGTGATTTCATCGTTTCTAACTCCGATCTCAGACTCTTTACATTTTTTATACCATTTGCAGCATCTTGAACACCAGATACAGCACCCATAGTCTCAAATCCAGCTGTTATTTTTGGATTAGCCAATATAGCACCTAATCCAAACTCTTTCCTCTTGAATTTTACTTCACTATAAGCTTTTGCTGTTGGGGCCATACTAGAACTTATATTATTAGCTGCATTAGCTACCATTCCTTTTACGGCTGGATTTTTACCAGCAGGACTATTAGCTAGATTATTAGTAGCATCAGTCAATTTATTTACGGCATTTAATTGATCCTCCTGTGCTTTTTGTTGCTTGTAGGAATCAATTTTTTGTTGCTGAATCATTTGTTCTTGCAATTCATTTGCTGTACTTGAATCAACTGCGCTTTTGATGCCAGTACCTACTCCAATAACAGAAGAAGCTGCTGTGATGGCTGCTAAAGGTGCTAGAAATTCTTTTTGTTCGAATTTAACCATCTTATTTATTTTTTATTATTACATACCTGCAGCAGCCTTAGCTTGCCAGTCTTTTCCAGTATCACTAAGACCCTGTCCAATACCCTTAGTAAGCTCCTTACCTGCTTTATATGCAGCAAATTTACCAATCAATCTACCACCTGGCATAATATCACCCAAAGCATCAGCTGCCATATCACCTACAGGAGAGGTAGCCGTTGCAATACCTGCTGCAGTACTTACTACACCATTATTCAACACTTTTCCAGTAGAATCCATTACATTACCACCAGCTTCACTAAGTATATTGAAGGTTTTTCTTTTTAATCTGTATCTTGCCATTTTCCTAATCTTCCTTGATTTAATTCTCTATTCATTTCTCTAATCTCTTTCCCCAAATTTCCTATATTATGTAATTCCCTTTGGGTTTTATATCTACCAAGTCTGTTCATATCTTCGTCATATTTTCTATTACGAATAAAACCAGCTGTTCCAGTAGTACCTATTAACTGATTAGTAGAAAAATCTTTTATTAAATAAACTGTCATTATAGGTTAAGTAAATATACCTTATAATTTAATCCAAACGGCAATATCTTTAACGAACGAACTGCATCTTGTACTGAAGGGAACTCTAGTACAAGAGATCTTTCTTTCTTATCGTACTTTAAAGTTTCCCCTGTTAACTCAGTCGTTTCGTAGTTTAAATCTATATTCGGGGAGAATGTTGCCCTGAGATCTGGGTGGAATTTGTCATCACCAAACAACTTAATTCTAAGCCCTCCATTTGAAAATGGAGCCTCTGAAGTAAGAGATTTATTTTTTTGTTGATAAACTCTATTCCTTGCACCTACTTTATCATTATAATTTCCTTGATCTATGCTTGGATCTGCCCATTCAGCATTCTCCAGAGTCATGCCTAGATTTCCTACCTTATGCATTTTAGTATAACCAGGGAGTCTTACTTGATCAGGCATCTTTGCCTTAGCTCCGATCTTTATGTACATACGATAACGATCCTTATGACCAAATGCTGTTGAAATTACAAATCTCTCAATAACAATACTATTCTCTTTCAAAACAGGGAGTAATGAATGCTCATCTATCACACTAAATGGTATATCCCTAGTATTGCGTTGAAGTTCTACATAAAGGGATCTCATAGCATCATACTCTGTAAATGTTTTCTGTCTAAAAATAGCCATCTTATTTTATTATTAACAAACCACTGATAGGTTATATTTCCTACCTAAAATTTCCAAAATATCGTAAATAATACCTTTTTGTTCACATTCTGCTGTGACAATCCTGTTCTTAGTATTAATATCAAGTATTTTTAGTCGGAATATATCCTTCAATAGCTTCTGTGTATATCTATATAATTCTTTATCCTGAACACTTATTTGATAATTCCCATGTTCATTGAGAATAAATGAAACAAGGACTAATGACTTTGAGTTAACTTTAGATGCAGCATCAGCTTGTTCAGGTGATATTTTATTGACTTTAATACCTTCATTATCATAGAATTCCAATGCATCTGGTATTAAGTCCGTTATTATCGTTTTCTTTTGTCTAAATGAAATCATAATCCGTTGTTCTTTTGACTCATTAGAGTTGCGGAAATATCTTCCAAAAATTTGTATCTCATATCCAATACCTCGTAGAAGTATAACTCACACCTAAACTGACACTGATAAGAGAAATTGGAGTTATCATCAGGTTGGTACATGTGGTTAAATTCCTCTGTTATACCACCATTCCATTTAACCGCTGCCGTCCACCTATTTCCATATTTGTCAGTTGTCTTAAATTCACAAAAATTACTTAACAAGGTAACATTATTGAATTTATTTTTAAAATCAAAGAACATTACCATGTCAGTAGTATGTAAAGTAAAGTCTACTGGTATCTTCTGACTTAAAATATTCTCATCAATATCATCTACGTAAGGGTGATTCAGTTTTATTGGGGTCTGAGAGAACTGATATGTTATATAGGAGGTTTTTGTTAATGTAGCCTCCTTATTCATTCTTACTAACTCTACTCCATAATCATCCAAGATTCTTCTTATTTCTAGTATAAATTGGTCTTGATAATCAATAGCCCTTATTACATAATCATCATACCTTCTTCTAAGATAGAATATTTCCGTAGAATCAGAGGTTAGGTCTACATTAGTATCTTTTATTAATATCTTTGGAAAATTTCTTATGCTCCAATTAACTGGTTTTTTACCAATTGGGGTTATATATTTTAGATTACCAGAGAAGAATACAAAATCTACGAATTTACTATCTAATGCATCTTTCTTAGATACAACAATAGTAGTCTGGTAATAATCTTGTACTACACGAGATTCACTATCATCTACAATAATTAAATTAATTGTATGAGAATCTGATGTTAATTTCTTAAATTTCAATGAATTTAAGGAAAAAATTACATCGCTAAATCTCTTCGGTAGATTAGTTGGTAATAATTTTAAATCATTATCAGTTTTTTCAATCCCCAATAACTCACTTATTTCTCCAGAAGTTGATCCAGGTGTGTAAGTGAGTGTTATTGTGGATGTTTTTGTATCTTCTATCAACCCTATTGAATCACCTTCTACAACCGAATAATATTTACATCCTTTCTTAGACTCTAGTTTTAATCCTCTGTAAATTATTTGGTTGCTCATTTTTTTTATCATTAAGTTGTAGCAGCAGGTGATGTAGGAGTAACAGGTTTATCAGCTATTGTTTTGTAGTTACCAGTCTTATTAAATTTATCACTAAACTGTTCGTAATTCATATCTTTATTGAATCCCTGTTTTCCGAGTACCTCAGCTGCTTGTGTGTTTCCGGCAGCAACATTATCCATAGCTGTTCTTACTCTTTCTTTCTGAAGTAGACCCTTATCAACCATTGTTACATCTCCGGACTGTCTTGCCTGCTTTATAGCATTTCTATAATCTGCTGTAGATTTTCCAGCAGCCTTAAACGCTTCAGAACCACCTCTACCTGTTACCCCTGCATTAATCTTAGCAACAGCATTTTCAGCAGCTTTCTGACCTCCTCTAGCGAATTCATACAACCCTAGTTTATTACCTATCCAAGCCTGATTATTTCCGGCAAATTTTTGAGCATGTCTACCAAATAAACCAGCTTTTGCCCCGAAATGCGTACCTACTAATGCACCTGCAGTAAGTAAGCTGTTTCTGACCCAATGAGATTCCTTCTTTTCAGGTTGTTGTAGAGGGTATTCCCCAGCATATACTTTCTGTAAATATACGATCATAATAAATAAAGTAATAAAAAAGGATTTCTAGACATATTAATCTAGAAATCCTTATATTTATTCTGTCATCAATTCAAATTAGATTCCGTACTTGAAGGAAACTTTCTGAACCAATTCAGGTGCAAGGTATTTAACACCTTCCTGATAGTAAATACCAGAAGCCATCTGAGTTGGGTTGTTGTAGTTACCAACAGTAGGAGTATCTGTCAAAGGCATGTAGATACCACGGGCCAAAGGAGCCATCTGACCATCCTGTGTCTTGATAATAGCATAGAATGTACCAATGCTTGAACCCGGATTCTCTTGAATGTCAGTAGAACGGAGTACAGGGATACCATTGTACCAACCTAGCAAGTCGTTGATATAGGTCATCTTTGTATTCGGTTCCCACTTACCAATCATACCACCTTTAGCAAACTGATTAGATGCTTGGTTACCAGCAACGTAAGCTGTAACAAATACGCTCTTTGTAGCCTTAGCTGCAAGATTAGCCTCTACGTTGATAAGGTAAGAGTCGAACAAGTCTACTCTTGAACGATAATCATGGAACTGCTCCTTCATCTGAGCTACGCTAAGATCAAGGTCAGACATCATATCATTTCCAGTGTAACCTTCCTCAAGTGTGCTAACAAGCTTGTAGTTGATACACTTTGTATAAAGCTCACGAAGTTTTGTGAACAAGAATGTAGCCATATCAGAGCCAGTAGCTTTCTTCAAAGCACCCAAAGCTGCGATATTGTACTCAGCAACTAGCATGTCAGGTACTGTAGAAAGACCCAACTGTTGCATCTTAGCGATAAATCTCTTATCGTTTGCGTGAGTGTTAGTAGCTCCATTAGTGTTGGTAGGAGTACCAGTAACATCCTCTTTACCGATTGCCTCGATTCTAGAGTTAGCTACGTTCTCTGTAAGACCATTGTGGTCAGATACAGATGAACCACCCTCTTCGTGAGAAGTACCAGACATTACGAGATCACCAAGCTTGAAAGTAATAGAACCATTCAAGTAGTTGATATTCTCAGTCGGACCATCACCTGCAATTACACCAGGAACGGCCATGAACTTACCTTGACCGTTATCAATCAACTCATGTCTAGCTACAACAGTACCAGTTGCATTAACGATAGCGACCTTTACTCTTACAGTACCAGGAACGATCTTTCTACCAGTAATAGTAGTATAAGAAGGATTAGCTGTTACTGTAAATGCAGTACTGAATGAACCAGTAGTGTTGATGTCCTGATATGAGTCAGGTCCCAAGTTCGGAACTACAGTACGAAGGTCAGTAATTCCAAGAACGTCGAACCAGTAGAACAAACCGTTAGGCTGTTCGAAGTCACGTTCGATTGACATATAACCAGCAAATGAAGATACATATGATGCTACAGAAGCATTAAAGTACTGAGTGCTAAGCAACGGAGTTTCTGCATAACCAGAGAAGGTCTTCTGCAAAAGGTTGCTGTTTTGACCCATACCAAAGATGTTGTTCATCATCTCTTCATTTCTACTAAACATTTTAGCATATTCCTTGGAACGACTCATAGCATCTTCCATGGAAACAGAACTACCTGCCAATGCCTCAAGCATCTGAGGTGTTCTCATAAACTCTAAATATTGATTTTCCATTATATTAATTCCTTTTATTATCTAAAATTTTGTGTACTCTTATTGAGCCAAGATACTAGTACATTAGAACCATCGTCTACAGTCTCTACGTAGTCATCTACGTCAGTGTAGCAACGTTCCTCTGCATCTTCATCCTCATAATCCTCAGAGAATTGAGCTTCTTGAAGATCAGGTTCTGCTTGCTGTACAGGAGCTGCCTTTGCATTCATAATAGTAGCTTCTGCCTCTGCTGCAGCTGCTTGAATTGACTGAACTGCTGCTACTGCTTTATCCTCAATTGTCTCAAGACTAGGACCTTGCTCTACAGCATTCATAGGATTACCGTTCTCGTCATATTCGATCGGGTTTCCTTGTTCATCAAATTCTACAGGGTTTCCCTGAGCATCTACCTGAATTTGTCCACCATTAGGACCAGGTGCCCATTGTGTAGCTTGTTGAGGAGCCATTCCACCGCCTTGTTGAGCCATAGCCATTTGGGCTTGTGGGTTTTGCATCATACTAGGTTGGGTAACTTCAGCAAAGAATCTATCCATGATAGGATTACCAGTTGAAGCATAACCATAACCAAGTTCAGATCTATAAGGATAAGCAGTAATATACTCTACATCTTCATCATCTTCAGAGTAGTATCTATCCTCCTCTTCACCCTCATATTCGTCCTCATCATCTGAATAAGATTTCTCATCTTCTACACCGAGATCTTCAGTTAGATCTTCAGCTTCGTCCTCTGAAATCGGAGATAGATCTAGTTTCTCACCATCAGATACAGCCTTTGTGAATTCTCCAGACTCTTTATCTTCTACTACAGCTGTCTCACCATCGACAGGGGTAATAATTACATCATCAGTTTCAACTTGCTCTCCACTTTCAATAGCGTCCTGAATATCGTTTTCATCACCATCTACGTCACCAGAGAACAATCTGATCATGTATTCAGACATAGCTTCGTCTTCTGAGAAGAACTTCTCACCGGCTTCATCTGAATAAACCTGAGGCTCATAATCTTCCTCGTACTCAGAATATTCTTTTTCGGCTTCTTCCAATTCGTCCTCAGTTACAATATCTTTCTTCAAATCCTCAGCTTCACTTTCTGAAATAGGATTGAGGTCAAGGGTATCGTCATCAAGAACAGCCTTTGTGAATTCGCCGTTATTTTTGTCTTCAATTATAGCGGTCTCATCGTCTACTGGAGTGATAATTTCATCATCAGTTTCGATTTCCTCGCCTTTCTCGATTGCACGCTCTACATCCTTTTGTGTATCTAGGTCACCATCAGATGTATCAGAGTACAATTTAGTCATGAAATCAGTGTGATTTGAATAGAACTTAGTCAAATAAACAGTATGATCTGAGAACTCAGCTTGTTCTGGTTCCTCAATATCATCCTCGCTTTCTGCACCAAGGTTAGCCATCAAATCCATAGCATAATCTCTAGCATCATCTTCATCATCGAAGATTTGAACATTAGCTACACCTCTTTCTGTAAGATCTTCTGCAAGTTCCTGAGCTGATTCCGGATCATATTCCGGAGCATCTACCAATACGTGGTTCTCTGGATCTACACCAACTACGTGAAGTTGATCGAATTGCTGAGAGTCATCGATATCATCGTCGTTGAAGTTGTTACCTTCTTCATCACAGCATTCCTCATCTTCACACTCTCCATCCAAACACTCGGAGTAATAACGGTAAAGATCTTCGAGGTCTTCGTCATAGTAACTCAACTCTTTTGTATCCAACTCTGTTACTTCCATTTCGTCATCCTCAAGTACAACCTTTGCTTGGTCTCCCGTAGATTCACTTGTAACGATCACTGCATTTTCATCGCTAGGATCCTTTTCAACTTTAAGATCACCTACTTTTGCTGTATCTTCTGATTCAATTACTTCAGCAAAAATACGCTCACAGAATTCCTGGTCAGAGAAAATCTTCTGTACTACAAAATTGTCTGTAGATACACTAAACTCTCTCTCATTAGCTAAATCTTCTACTAGTCTTTCATGACCAGCTTCAAAGTTAAGTCCGCCATCGGCTTGATTAGGTGCTATAACAGACGTTCCGTCCATATGAGCATCTACGCTTTCCTCTACTCCACCATTCATAACGCCCGGAGTTACACCATCGTAGTCCGGATGGATATACCCCTCTAATTCAGCTGAACTTGCAGGATAGAGATCGTAGTTTCCGTCTTCACCCATTTCGGCTAACGTAACTTCTCCATTTCCTTTATCTGTAATCGACACACAGCCATTGCCTTCGTCTTCATATCTAACTTCATCAGTGTCAACAACACCATTTTCTTTAGCATCCTCAATATCCTTTGCTACTTGGCCTGTCAACTCTTCATCCTCCTCTTCTGTTGCAGCGAAAAGGCGACTCATAAATCTAGTATTATACATTCTAAATTTTAATTTATAATTATAGTATATTTACTTTGTTACTTCCAGTCAATGTGATTACTCCGTGTTTCTTAAGTAAATCTAAAATATTACTTGGAGCATCGGGGTATCTTTCATTAAGAGTACTTTCAAATGTTGGTAATTCTTGTGAAGATCCACCAAATTCTAACTTCAAATCATTTAGAATTCCAGAATCTTTACACCAATCATTGCAGTCTTCTCTCACTATATCAGAATCTTGTTGCGAAATAGGTACAATTCCGTGAGCTTTCTTGATAATTATGATACCTTTTGGTGAAATACTACCATTTTTAGACAAAGATTCTATAATTCTTTCCTTATCTTCCAATGATGGACCACCTAATTCAGTACCACAACAAGTAACTTTAGGATCCAAATCCATTACTTTTGTTACAGATACAATAAGCTTTGAAAATAGACGAGATTGAAGGTAAGCATTAGGAGAAATAGCAAGCTCTTTTCCTTCTACTCTACCAAAACCTCTTTCTTCCATTTCATCCGCAGGAATACCAAACAACTTAACTGAAGAATCCGCATTTACTCTCTTTCCAGAATAAACACTCAAATTCTTTTCATATTCATTATCTGGATCTGAGAATGATCTTTGGAATTCTTTCTCTGCATCCTCTTCACTTAAAAATAATGATCTCCTATTCTTATCCAAGATTCTATCCTCTGTTATGGGATTTTCTTCTTTTATTACTTCTTTCTTATATGGCTCGTGCTCTGTTTCCCATTTGATATTAAATCTAGTTCCACCACATTTTGGGCAAAGAATACTAGAGGCAGACTGTGCAGTCTTCAACTCAAATCCACAATCCTCACAAACCACTGTTCTTAGCGTAACTTCTTCTGAGAATAATTTACGACGAACCGGATTTTCTGAAAATAATTTTAATCTAGCCATTATTTAGCCTCCTCTTCTTCTTTAACGTCCTCTACAACTGCTGTACTAGATGTACCAAATACGAAATTCTGCAATGCTTTAATAAAAGTAGTATAAGCTGTCTGAATAGCCTGGTATTTATTTTTACTTACATAACCCAACTTTTCAGCCTCAGCCAATGCTTGTTTATAAGGAATAAACATAGCTTGACTTGCCTTTCTAACTTCTACACCAAGAGCACCTGCATTCAACAAAGTAACTAAATTCTTTCCCTCAAGAACCATAGGGGTTACTACCTGCATTATACCTAAAACATCTGAAGCAAACAAAGACTTCATAACTTTCAATGTGGCATCATCTATCTTTCCAACTCCACCACTAGCCTTTACAACTTGCTTATAATCAAGAATCAATCTTCTAAAACGCTCTCTTGGAGATAGTTTAGCTTCTTTAACTCTTTCTTTAACAGCAGTTACAGAAAATGTCTTCTCTTTTACACCAGATTCTACAGGCTTAACTTCAATTTCATCAGGAAGAATTTCAATTACACCTACAGAAGAAAACTCCTTAACTTTCAACTTAGTAAATACACCATTAACTTTAGAAGTCTTTGCTGCATCTCCTAAACCGAATTGATTTAGGTCAGAGAATTCTTTTACTTTCAACTCACCATTCTTAGGTTGACTCTTAGTAAATACCTCATCCTTCTCAATTTCAGAGAATTCACGGATTAGGTCATCATACTCTTCATCACCAGAATAGTTATTTGATTCAGGCTTATTATCATCATATACCTCTGTAATTCTAGCCAAAGGACCAAATGAGGGATTTACAGTCCAATCAAGAGACTTTATGTTCTTGATCTGACGACAAATATCCACGCCACTTGATTGTGAGTCCCAATAAGCCACAACAACAAGAGAACATGTCAATTTAATGCCTGATCTAATAAGTGCCTTTAATCTTTTTATATTAGCAGCTGCTATATCATCAAATCCATCTTCATCTAAAATATGTACTAAAGCACAGAGCCAAGGTCCTTCACCAGGCACATTCTCAATGTAAAACTCCTTTACATAGTGAGTAAATGTCGGAACCCCATCTGCTACACAAAGACCTGCATCATCTCTACCAACTACTTTCTTCAAAGTAGCTGTATTTCCGATAGAGCTAGGCATAGTTTCCATAGAACGGCCTCTATGAGTCAAATAACCCATAGTCAATTTACCGTCAATAGATAACTTGTATTCTTTAGATTCAAGATAGTTCTTAACAACTGTTTCACCAATTAAACTACCATCCGCTGCATTTTTTGTCAAACTACAGCATCTAACTCTTACGTCCATATTAAATTATTACAATTAATATTAAAATCTTTTCTTTTTTAAGAAAAATGTAGAAATAACTATATAAAATGGTGTAAAAAAGACATTTACCAAAGTCAAAATTACGGATGAAGTTCCCTCATAGCCTTATATATGTAATAAAAAAGATCCATTCAACAGTTGTATAATTACCTCAAGATCCTCCGGTGCCGAGTTGCGCCGGGGGATCATTATTTTCTCAGGCTCCATATGGGATAAACAGACAAGGAGGAGTTTAAGAACTTGTCTAGTAAATTTACATTTAAAATTTTCAAAAATGAAAGCGAAAAAAGTAATGGACTGGCTCGTATACGTCCTCGGAACGGGCCAGGTTTCAGGAAAAGTGCAGATCGAAGACATGGGGGAGACGGTTACGTTCTCGATCCCCCTGAACAATCAGAGAGTTGAGAAGATCGAAGTTCCCAAAGAGGACTTCCGTGTTCTCAAAAACCAAGTCTCGGGCCGCCGGGACTGGGAGGACTAAGACTGTCACGCAACAAAAAAAAAGAATAACCAATTTAAGAAAAAAACTTAGGTTGGTTATTTTTTTTTTCCTTAAAACTCTTATAAAAGAGAATATAAACAATAATTAAATTGTATATATTCTCATTTTATTTTTCATGATTTAATTAACAAAAAAAATATTTTTAATAATGAAAAAACAGAAAAAACAAACCACAGAGGAGCTAATAAACGAGCTCCGGGATATGCCCGAAAATTGGGATGGCTACGGGGCCAAACCGATGGACGTAGGCGTATATAGTAATATATGTCAGCATCAACTTTATTATGGACATAATAAAGGGTTGAAAAATTGGACTATTTCACTAAACGTGAATGGATCAATATACCTGGAGTATGACGATAGCAAGACGTCTTCTATGATTAACCTAGGGGACAAGACATATTCCTTTTATATTAAATATGAAGGGAAAAAGGTAAAGGAATCAAACAGTTCCGAATGGAATATGTGTCTATTCAATGACACTATTGTTATGGTAAATAATTATACCAAATTCAGAGAGGCTATTTCTAAGTCTCTTGATACTGGAGAAACTATTTTCTTTAACATTGATAATCCTACCTGTGAACAGGTATTTTCTTGTAAGTTTATACAAGATGAAAAAGGTAGATTGTACATAACAAATGAAGTACACTACGGTTTTGGCTTATTCAGAAAACCTAAAAAAGATATCATTAATATTAACTATGAAAAATTTAATGATAAGAACAGAATCGACAATGACGAAAGAACATTGGAATGGCTTCTGACTTCTAATAACATTTTCTTCTCCCCTGACAAGGAGACAGATAAATTCAAAAAGAAGATACAGAAATATCAACAAAAAGTTGGTAAAACACTTTCTGGAAAAAATCCATTTGAACTGGATTTGGATACGCCTGTAGAAAAGACATTTGTTAGAATCTACAACCCGGACGGTACTCTTCTAATTGAGACGAGTGATGACTATCTTGTAATGAAAATAAGATGTCAAATAAAAGAAAAAAAGTTAAGTGGTTTTTACTTAACTTTTACAGATCCAGCTGATAAAACTGAAATAAAAATCACCATTGGAATCGATGGTGAATTCAATTGCTCAGCAGCGGTATATTACCCTCTGAAACTGGATAATGAACTCAGTTCTAAATTATTGTTTTAGATATGAGAAAAATATACTTTCTTGAAGACGTAGAAATTACCTATTCCTACGTAGATAATCCTTTTATTCGCGAATTAAAAAACAAAGAATTCAAAGGGTTAAAATTAGGGAAAAACCCTAGAGTTTCCGTTACAAACATAATTGAATGTAGCGAAGGTAAAAGGTCCTGCGGCCACGGAGGACATGGAGGGGATAATGAAAGATTCCAATTCAAAAATAATCAAGACTTCGGATTGGAGTCTTATATTTATAAGGGTATGCCAGTGTTCAAAGAAACTATAAAGAAACACTGCACTGACTATAAAGCCTGGAGGAGAATAGATCTTCCAAATTTATCCGAGAAACTAATTCCCGGAATTTACATAGGCTATTTAAAGTCTAATATCAAGGAAAATATTGACTATTTTAGTCAAAACATAGAGCCTTGGAAATCTGGCAAGTTTTATGCCAGTTGGGCCTGCCCGAATTTGGCAGTAAAATACTTTCCAGTATTTATCTCCCAAGAGGGGTATACAGGAGAGATTAAAGGTAGCTCGAGATTTTATATTGGGCAACAAAGTTTAATTGAAAAGCTGGAAAACAGCATCAATTAAACTACAAAAACAAGAACTAATAAACTAAAAATATGTTAGTTCTTGTTTTTTTTTTCTTAAAGACTTTCTTTAGGGGGAATACTTTTTACAATTATTTCAACAATTTTCTTCTTATTGAATGAAGTTGTAGGGGATATTAACCCTCTATACTTACAAAGTAATGAAAAAGAATTCAAAATAATTTAATTTAGTTAAAATGACTTATATTGAAAAATTATATTCTGAGGCATTTGAGGATGGCGTAGATTATGCTGTTCAGAAAATGTATATGGACCCATCTTTATATGACATAGCAGAAGAGGGTGCAAAAGCAGCTGAAGCAGATGTAGCAGCAGCTAAAGCTGCTGGAAAAGAAGCAGCTAAAAAAGAAGGTCTTTTGAAGAGAGTTTGGAAGAGTAAGCTAGGAAAAGCAGGTATTATCGGTACTGCTGCAGCCGGTTTAGGTTACGGTGGATACAAACTATACAAGAACAGACAAGCAAAGAAGGAAGCCGAAGCTACTAAAAATTACTCAGATGCATTCATGGATGGCGTAGATTATGCTATTCAAAGACTCTATGCAAATGCACATCAAGCAGAACAAGAAGAAAAAAACGCTAAGAACTGGAAAGGAGCAGTTGTGGGCGCAGCTGGAGATCCTGTAACCTACCTCATAGGTCGTAATGAGATAAACAAGGCTCTTAGAGAAGGAAAATCTGATGATGATGTAAAAGCAGCTGGACGTAAAGTTGCTAAGATATCTGGTGGTATTAAACAAGGCGTAGGTGCTGCTGCACTTGGTACCAGCGGCGGTATAATTGGACATACTATAGGTGGTAAAAAAGGCGCTGCTATTGGTGCAGTTCTAGGTGGAGGTCTTGGACTCGGTGCAGGTACCGTGGGAAAGAAGATCGACCAGTGGGGCATTGATAAAAACGCAGATGAAGCAATCAGACGTAGAAAGAAAGTAAGAGAAGAAAGAGGTGCAGGCCTTTATTAAAAATAAAAAAAAGAATAGGTAAGGATTAATCCTTACCTATTTTTTTTTATCTTCCTTCAGACTCTCTCATTTCTTTTCTGCGTTTTATTGCCTCGTCCACGTTCTTATCTACCCCTTTTTTAGAAAGTTTATTGTCAACAAGTTTCTGGCCATAATAAGTTAAAGCACCTGTACCCAGAGCACCTGCTGCAGCAGCACCGGCCAATCCTAATTTACTACCTTCCTTACCGTACAACGCATGAAGACCTGCTCCTGTTAAGGCTCCGCCTAATCCTCCTAATCCAGCTTGAAGCTTTCTAAAACCAGCGGCTCGTTTGTCATATTCTTTATGAGCTTCTTCCCTTATTTCGTCGTCAGACTTACCTTCTTTAACAGACTGTTTCACTTTAAGTCTCGCGGGACCGTACCCTGCTGGCGTTAATAGTCCACTAGGGAAAAATCCCTTCCAGTTACTTGCATGTTTTGCTTCCCTTTCCAGATCTTCTTCAGTAGTTTTCTTTTTTCTTTCAGCAAACATCTTCTCAATAGCATAGTCTATGCCATCCTCAAATGCCTCTGAATATAGTTGTTGGTAAATATTGTAATCATAATCAATATTACCTTCTCCAAGTGAGAATACTTTTCTTCTTATGTACATTTTAATTTTACTATTTCACTTAAATTAATATTTTTTTTTCTTAACTATAAATTTTTTTTAGTATACCTCATACTTATCTAGCATCTGAGAGAATATCTTCCGTTATTGCCTTCTTGATTTTAGTAGGATCTCCTGAACTGTCCCACCTCGTATATCTACTATAAACGGGATCATCTTCAAAAGTCTTACCACTACTTAATTTAAGTTTTTGGAACTCAAGAGAACCTTTATCACCTCTTTTAAATCTATCAGCTACATACCTTCTCTCATTTTTCCAATCTCTCAGGTAATTGTCCAGCCGTTTTCCACTATACCCCATTCCCTTTAATTGGTCAAGTAATTTTCTCTCCTCTGCAAGAGAGTATAATTTCTCAATAGCATACTCAAACCCTTCATCAAATGCCTCAGAATATAATTTTTCAATATAACTCATAATTCTTTTTTATAATTTTAATTCCTTTATTATAGCT
>ERZ809504.2-NODE-2-length-80916-cov-14.592090_pt1 | contig 80916 bp, 91 predicted proteins | sample MGYA00521273_ERZ809504 | MGnify/ENA primary metagenome ERZ809504 (study PRJEB31581, sample SAMEA3312979) | metagenome | study: EMG produced TPA metagenomics assembly of the PRJEB8939 data set (Metagenomic analyses of Rumen microbiomes reveals...
GATCTACACTCTTTCCCTACACGACGCTCTTCCGATCTAGCTATATTCCTTCAAAGCCAGAGAGTCAAAAGAAAAATACATACAAAACTTACATTAAAAATAAGTCTGTATGTATTTTTTTTTAATACCTGCTATCGTCTATGATAGCAACTCTTGCTTCTTTTTCCATTTCTACTTTTCCTTCCTTAATCTTCTCTACTACAAAATCAAGTATAGAAAGTAAATTTATCGTATGATCATCTTTACAAATATCCGAGTGGAAATCACTATTGGTATTTACAAAATATGCATATCCCCAAACATCACATAGATCTCCTGGATTGTGTGAATCCTCATCTACATTCTCTGTAAATTTTAGGACAACTGAGACGCTATTATACTCTATTAGAAGATTCTTAAAATAAATCATCAAGTTTTCTTCAAGGTCATATGACTTAGTACAAACAATACCTGTTTCATAACCAGGTCTGTACTTTTTACCAAAATCCTCGATTATCTGAAGACTGTCTGCGATTTTATTTATTCTTTCTCTATTCATACTCTAAACCTCTTTATTTTTATCTCGTTTTTGTGGATTTTATTTACTACGTAATCTAGAATTTTTAGATAATCCAGTACAAAGGATTCATCTGGAAGTAGGGATTTATCCTCTATTTTCACTCTAATTTCACCCCAAACAGCCCAATACCAGGGTACATTATTTATAGCACCCTGAAGCTGTATTACTAGGGTTCCTTCAGAGGTGAGTGATATATCTATTCCTTCAAAGTAATTAGTTACTTCTTCGTTTGAATTCCACCCACCTTTCATGGTTATTTTAAAGTGTGGATTGTACTTCTTTCCAAAATCCTCTATTGTTTCGAGATCATCTATAATTCTGAGTATCTCTTTTCGGTTCATGCCTTTACTACTATTTTAAGCATGCCTTTGATATTTCTATTTCAAATTCGTCCTTATTAATTTTATCTATAATAAGGTTAAGAATTTTTAGGTACTCATCTGAATAATCCTCTTCCCCTATCTTGTCAAAATCAATTACAATAGGAGAAATATCTATTGTAGCTCTACCCCACCTAATCCAATAAGGTCCCTTGTTTCCATAGAGAGAATCTACCCAGCACTCAAAGTCCAGTACAACAATACTTTCCCCGGTAGCATCAACCCGAAGTCCGTTTGTTTCAGGTACAAAACCACTAGTAGAATTGAGAGTGTACCTAGGCTTTATTTCGTAGTCAGGTTTAAACTTTTTGCAATAATTCTCAATAATTTCAAGGTTATCGAGAATTTTATTTATTTTTTCTCTATTCATCTTTCAAAACGAAATCTTTTAAATCAATAGTGAATTTATTATTCTTTATCTTCTTTACTATATAGTCGAAAATTTTTAGATAATCTATGTCATATCTATCCAAAACATCATTGTAACTTGATGTAGTTAAACTATTTCTTAAGCATTCATCTTCATCGAGTTCAGATGTTCCCCATCGAACTAGTATCCCATTTTTCCTACGACTAAAGAAATATAAGTAGATATTACCTTCTTCGCAGTATTCCATATCAAATCCCTCAAATGCATAGTGTAAATCTTCAAAGCCATTTACCCACCCAGTCAATACTAGGTTTATCTTGAAATCAGGCTCGAACTTTTTACAATAACTTTCAATGAATTCGAGGTCATCAAAAAACTTATTTACTTTTTCTCTATTCATCTTTTTATGTTTTTTATTTCTTTTATTAGAATTTCAGGTATTGGAAAATAAAAGAAAGACTAGCCTTTAATAGGCTAGTCTTAAAGTTTAACATTTTAAAATGGCAGTATTTTTTTAGACACACAAATCTTTTAGGTCGATAACCTTACACTTCAGTCCTTCGAACTTGAATATTTTAGAGTAATCATTCATAAGTCCGTTCATTTTAAACTGAACATTCGTAAATTCACTTTCACCGTTCTCCTGAAATTTAAATTCTTTCCCAGGGAATGTGTGGAATTTTATTTCCTCAGAACCGTGGAAAATAGAGAATGTTTTTTCTTTATTATCCCATACAACTCTAGTGATTCTGATGTAGAGAAAATCATCATCCTTAACCTTTACAATCAAACCTACATTGTCTGTTGTATTTAGCAAAGCATTACCACTATCTGAGCTATAGGACTTGAAATCTGTCTTGGATATCTGCTTACACTTATCCCAAGCACGTTTGAGGGTATCTCTGTGAAATATAGTAGTCTCAGAAATGAACTGTGCGTAAGAAGCTGGGAAAAGTCTTACCTGTTTTCCTTCAGGATCTTTACCTGCACCTAGAATATCTACAGTAAGTTCAATTTCATTACTATTCTTGTCAAATACCTTCACAATGAAGGAGTTATCCACAGGCTTAGGCTTAACAGAGGATACCATAACCGAGTTCATTTTTCCTTCTTCTACGTAGGAAACAATAACCATCTGATTTATAAATTCATAAATCCAACCAGGCATAGGTAGTTTCTCAACAGCATAGATCTGATTAGCACCGTACTTTATACCCAATGCTTCCAATCTCTTTCTTGCGATCCCTTCAATCACTTCCTCTGAAGGTTCCTTAACTTTCTTTTCTTCTGTCATTATTTTAGAATTTATTATTATTACACTTTATAGTAAGAAATTTATGTTATTTTTTATCCAAAAAACACAATTTCAAGCACAAAATAACGTTACTAAAAGTAAACAAATAGCCTGAAAAAGGTGCTATTCACCTTAGATTTAGATAAAAATTCTATCTAAACCTTATAGATTTAGATAAAATTTTTACAGTAATCAGAATTTAATAACAATTAAAATATAATCTAAATGGTAGTAGTAGGAGATGATTACGATTACAGCTTAGACGACGATGAAGAACTTGACGAAGGGTTCTATCGAATGGATGATGAAGACGATGAGGAGGACGATGAAGAGAATGAAGACGATGATGAGGAGGATTCCAAATTAACTGGTAAAGCGGAAGACTATGAGGGTAATATGACAAAAAGGGAAATGCAATTTTGTCAGTATTACGACGATATCATAGCCATAGCAAAAGACCAGACTAATAAGGAAGATGCTATTATCGATGCTGCAACTCTAATCGTTACTGCAAACCCGAAACATACATCCACAGTAACTGTATCAAATATTATTAAGGACCTGTTCAAGAAACAAGGTCACAATCGAATGATTAATACAGTCTATGATCCCGACCAAGCTTTACGTAGTCAAGATTGGGATGAGGATCTAAATCAGGAAGATAGCGGAGATTTCAATAATCTATTTGCAAAAGAAGCTAAAGATCAAATTGCTAGATTTATTGGTTATCTCGCTAGTCGTGATTTATCTAAAGACTCTGTAATGTCTAGAAAGAGAAAGCTAAGAAATATTCCGGCTTTTATAATCTTTTTATTCTCCGCTGGTATGTATGACTTTTTGATAGATTGTCCTACAATGCCGGAGGAATACAGTACTCAAATAGATGCAGCACTAAAGAAGATTGTAAAAGAGAAGTACGATATTGTAGAGGCTCTCGCTAGAAGGTATGAAGATAAGGGTCGTCCTAAAGTAGCAGAAAAGGTTAGACAGATGCAATTGGCTTGGTTTGATAAGGAACCAGCTGAGATTAGAACATCTACTGAATTTGCTAATTTGGACTTGACTTATGATGATGTTGTAACTTATAGGGAGTATAGAAGTAAGTTTACGAATACATCAAAGGCTATTACACAAGATGTAATCTCTGGTTTAATTGAAGTTGTAGTAGACAAGAAAGCTGGTATTTATGAAAAATTGAAAGATAAAACCAGATCTGAAGCTATAGCTGATGTTAAGCAAATTTACAAGGACTGGTCTAAAGATAACAAAGCAGACTCAGACCTTGCTACAAAGATAATTTGGAAAAATAAAGAATAAAATATTTTAAGTAAATGGCAGTTAGTCTAGAACTTTTAACTGACGATGATATCCTTGACTATTCTAAAAGTGATGGAATAGATAGGGTATTGTATGATCAGAGAGACTTTAATTTGAAGTATACCACTAGAGTATATGCTATTCCAGGAGGTGTTTATGATACTAACATATTCGGTTCACCTTTTGTAGATAAGTGTGTATGTGGTAAACTAAGACAGCCTTCACCTGACCCTTGCCCAAACTGTGGTGTAAGGGTATTTAGTAGAGAGGAGGCATTAAGAAGATTTGCCAGAATAGATTTGCCTTTCTTCTATTTAAATCAGCTTCGATTTGAGGTTTTCTATGAAATGTTTGAAGACATATTCAAGGATTGTAAGAGAAAATTAAACTTCGTAGGTGATGACTTGAGAAGAAATGGTTACTCTGCAACAAAGGGTTCAAAGAAGCTAGGTATTAAAGTATTTGATACTTGCCAATTTGATTATAACCCCAAAAAGAAGGAGTTATCTATATCTGAATTTATTACTGATGAAAGTAAGTGTTCTTATGAGGGATTGTTAGCTATTATAGAAAAGTATTTCCCTGATAGAGCAGCCAATTTCAGAAAACTTATTAACCGATATTATCTTGTACAGCCAGCAGTTATGAGGCCGTTTACTATCTTGAGAAAGAATGGTAAAGCATTATCAGGCTCTCATAAACTCAGTACTTGGTACTCAGTTATTATTAAATTCTGTTGTGTTGATGCAAAGAAATCAAACGATTTGAATTATGAAGAGGTAATGAGTAAGCTTTCTACACCTGGTGAGAGAGTACGTTATACAGCATTGTTACGTGCTTTCTTGAATGCTGGTAAGAAAGAGGCTACAGAATTACTTAACACTTCAAAGGAGAATCTTGCGAGAAACATTATATCATCAAGAACTAAGGAATCTGCAAGATGTCCTATTGTTCCTGCAGTAGATTTAGCTATTGATGAATTAGGTGTTCCTACACATATTGCCTATGAAATGTGTAGGGCTGGTTTTGTGAAGTATCTTATGAAAGAATTAAACTTCTCTCGTAAGGAAGCATTAAAATCAGTTAAAGAAGAGGCAATGAATCCTGAAACTCAAAGATTATTCCGAGAGTACGCTGAAAAGCAGATCGTGCTAGATTAAGTTCTGACGGGGGCTTAGTTTCACTGGTACGTGTAGGTAACCAATCCTACCATAATAGATCACAAGTCTTTATGAATTTTTGAGAATTGCTGGAAAGGGGATTAATATTCTCAATCAGCAGCTTTGTTTGTTTATACTTCAATCCAGTCATGATTAATTATTAGTTTGTAATTTTATTATATATATGGCTGGTTTTAATAGGTCAGAACACATGAAAGAATTACATAGAGCCGGTGTTTATGAGGGAACCTCTAAAATCGGCCAATGGAATGTGTCTGACGAAAAGAAAGAGAGAATGAAATTAATAAGAGAAGCCAACTTATTGGATAAAAATTCTCATGGATATGGTTCAGAATATCACATGAGAATAGCCAATAGAACCCTCCTTCATAATAAATTCCAAGGAGAAGATGGTTATATGTATTTTCTACTATTTCCAGCTAGTGTTAAAGTTGGCTTCTCAAAGGATTGGGAAAGAAGAACTACTAAACAAATTTTAGGTGGTTCAGTTTCTCTAATCATATCTGGACCTACAAATGATTTAGCAGATTTAGAGTTTGATACACTAGTCCATTTTCAGGACTATACTAAGTTAAATGATCAAGGAACTCGATATACAGAATTCCTAGATTTATCAGTAAAGAAAGAAGTATATAATTTCTTGAAAAGTGCAGTGAATAAAAATAAATCACTGAAAATTGAAGTAGACAACGGATTGAAGTAAAAAAAAATAAACAAAGTTCAACGACTATGTGCAAAAAGCGGGAAACCGTAAGATATAGTCTATGCTCAATAGAAATATTGAGAACAACAGTATGAACCGTCAACCTACCCTTCATGAGTATTCAATGTTTGCTATGAAGCTTAGGTTAGTAGATGATATTTATGCTATTAAATATCCTATAGCTGCTTGTGAACCTCTTAATGCGGACTTCGATGGTGATACAATTGCCATCCACTTAGTTCCAGAAGAGGCTGCTGAGGATACATATAGAAAAATGTCACCTAGATATGTAAATGTATATAAGAAAAGCGGTAAGCCGATTTTCCCATTTAATCACGAGACCTTGAATGGTTTGTGTGTACTTACTGAATATGTATTTGATGATCCAAACGAGCTCTTAGAGCCGAGATACTTCTATGATGACTATACAACTCTTCTAAAAGATGTTGAGGTTGAGAAGAAAATAAAATATGGAACACCAATTATATTCACAGGTAAGGTAGGGAATGAGGAATACCAGAGCCAAAGAACATGTTACGGTAGGTTGAGAATTAGTAAAATTCTGGATGCTGATGTTGATAGAATTAATATTCTAGAAAAACCAGAGGACAGAATTGATGCTAAGGCAGCTACTAAACTATCTTCTTGGCTTAATAACGATGAAAAGGGTGTAGAGAAGAGAAAAGCACTTCAGGAACTAGCACTTAGGGCAGTTACTGCAGCAGGTGTAGCAACCTTCGATTACAAAACCCTTTATACTAATACTAATACAGAGACCTATAAGAAAGTTCGTGAGGTAGCTGATAACCCAGATTTGACAGATAAACAAAAGATGATCATGCTTACTGAATTATATAAGAAGTATGAGAAAGAAGTCGAGGCTGGATTCTCAGATGATCTTAAGAATGAATTGAATAGGGCTGGACGTATTAAACTTTCTTCTATAACAGGCCTTGATATGCCACTATTGATTATTAGTGGTGTAGATGAAGTACCTACTGTAACTCACGGTAGCCTTTTGAACGGCTTTACAGAGAAAGATATGATAGTCCACTCTATCGAGAATAGATCTTTGTTGTCAATTAAGAACAGTGCGGTACAATTCTTCTGGATCCAAGATTATGGTGCCCACTATAAACTACAGAGAATTGCTGGAACCAATATAGTTAATGTACAAAAATTAAATATATTAAATCAGCAGCTTGTTTATGACAGATTTTAATTTAAAAGACGTAGTTGAAGTCCTTAAGGCTACTACTGAAGTACTATCAGGATTTAGTAAATTATTCAAGGAAATGGATACACTAACAGATAGTGTTAGACCAAAAATAGTAGAACTTGAATCTGAGGTAGTAGAGGAAGAGAGTGATAATAAGACATCAACCAAAAAACTGTAAAAATTAATAGGACAACTACGCAAAAGCAAAGAAAACAAAAACAAGTTCAACGACTATGTGCTGTAGGGGAATTTAAATATTCTCGAGATATAGTCTAGCCCTTAAAGAAATTTAAGGACAAGGAAAGTAGAATGAAATAATTAATCTAGTTGTATTGTTTCATTCTTCCTGACCTAATTCTGGATCCTTAACACGTCAGATTACTTTCGTAGGTAACCACTTCGTATACCATGAGGGAGAAGATAAAGACAATGATGGTATCTTACTCCCGAGATATAGGGCAGTAGGAAGACAAGCACCTAATGGGGAAACTTATGGACCTGTTAAAGTAAAAGACGAAACTGATCTTGTACCTGTTAAGTCAATTATATCCAAGAAGAGTGGTGATTTGTATACAATCACACCAGACCTTATTGGTACTTTGGGTAGTATAAATGACTTTACAGACGGTGCGGGTATTGGTATGAGTTATGCAACCTCATTTACAGAGGCTACAACTCAGTCAATGCTTGGATTAAAACACGGTGGTCACGAGCGAGTACTGGATGAATCCGGTTATTTGAAAGCACCAAAACAATGTACATATAGATCAGACGACAAGTGGATATACTTGAAGGTTAAAGGCAAAAAGGATGAGTTGAAATATCCGAAACCAAACAACTTAGTAGAGTACCCGAAAACAGAGTTTGAAGAGGGTGAAAGTTGTTGTTGTCAGTATGTATCTTGTTCACCTGCATACAAACTTAATGCACTTATTACTCTAATCAAGGCTAGACCTGCATTGGGTAAGAGGTTCTATGAGAAAGATAGCATTATAGCTTCTGAGTGTTATGCTTATGAAGATGGTGTTATTAAGTATGTAGAAGATGATAGAGGTAATATTGACGTTTACATCGGAGATAAACTTTACCTGTATAACCCAGATTGTATGTATTACTTCCCTGATGGAGCTAAAGTAAAGAAGTTCGATAGGATTTGTTCTGGAACAGTTCGTATGGACTTGGTTATTAATAACCTAGGAGGAACAAACCTTAGAGAAACTTACTTGATCTTCAGAAAGCAGGTATACGAACTTATGTCTGGTGATTTTGCAAAGAAGGGAATCCTTTCAGATACAGACATGAAGGAGGAGATTCTTGAGTTAATCTTCGCAGGTATAACACGTGTTGACTATGATACTAAAACTGATAGCATAAAAGAAATTGAATTCGTAGGTTCTCAGAGTAGTATCTTAGGTAAGAAGTCATTCTACACAGTAATGAGTTATGGTTACGGTTCTAAGAACATCAACAAAGCCATGAAGGGTGAGTTGAACTTATCTGGTGACTTTATGACTGAAACTGTGTTAGGATTATTGTTAAGAAATAAACTTGACGAATAATGAATAATACTATAAAGATTGAATTTGAATGCCCGGAATTTGATTCTGAGCTTGAGATCAATATAGTAATTAGGAAAGATGGAAAGGAGGTTGTAGTTGATTCTACAGCCTCTTCTCCTGATCCTAAAACTATTACGACAAAGAAGAATAAGAAAATAACAGAAGAAGTCCAAGAAACTAAGACCACAAAAAGTTCAAAAAAGAAAGCGGAGGTTCCAAGTGGTAGATTTATCACTGGTGATGAACTAGAATCTGCAATGAATGGAAGTGGTGGTAATTTTATGAATATGGATTTCTAATAAAAGATTAAATAATGAGTAACAATAATTGTTGTGATAATTATTACAAGATTGTTGTATCCTATGAACTAACTTCAAATATACTGGATGATCAAAGCGAGGATATTCGAAATCTTAGGGAAATTCTTTATAAGAATATAAAAGAAAGTATCCCCTCGAGGTATGAAATATTCAGTGTTAAGCTCACTATCCATGAGCTTATGGATACGAATAATTATGTAATTACTTATGACGCATTCTTTAGATCCCTTGATGGACTACCCATGGAGGAATATGTCGCGGCTAGGGATATTAAGGATAAAATAAAAAGCGAATTGGAACAGTTCTTTGATTCAGCAGACTGTGATTACCGATTCATTAATATAAAAACGTTACTATAAACAATATTATAGATGAGTAATTTTAACGAGTATTTCAGAGAAACAGGTGTAAAAGAGTTCGTTAATAAATTCTTCAAAGGTGTTGATGTTTACAATAATGACGTAAAGATAACAAGCCTAGATTACGAATTTATTGAAGACGAAGACGCTTTCCCTGTATCTTATTACATCGAGAATGGATTAACTGGAACTCATAAAGTGAAGGTTAATTACACACTATCTAATGACCCTACTGGAGTTTACAGTACAGTATTCGAAGTTCCAAAGGAATTTGGTGGTGTGTTCGTCATCGAAGGTGCATACAGAGTACCTACAAATAAACTAAACCAGGACTTTGATTGTAGAATTAAGATCTCTGGATTGAAAGATAAGCATATTAAATTCGATTATAACAGAATTTATCACATAGATACAAAGAAGCTTACAATCAAGAAGAGAGATTTTACAACAGCCTATGGCCTTGGTGATAAAACTATAGAAATTACTCTGGATGAAATTGATAATGTCACAGGTGCAGATAAAGAGGATTTATTAAAACTCACAGATACTCAAAGAAAAAAGTTTGAGATAAAGCTGGACCTTGACTATAAACCTGAGTACATATCTAAACGACTTATAGAAGATTGTATAGCTTATGGTGATGATAGGTTGAAAGATTTGGTTATTGATAAAAAGATAGATCCTGTATCTATTGACTTTATGAACCATATCTTCAAGGACAATAACTGTAGGGTTCTTTATAGAACAAAAAGAAATATCACCTCTTACTTTACAAAATTCGGTAAAATCCAGGAAGAATCTAATGCAATTACTAACGTTGCAATTAAATTCTTTAAGGGTGGTTCTGAAAAGAAAGAGGGTGATACTGGCGTACAGGTTCCCCCTGGAGTTAATGCTATGAACTTGGAGGCTATTGGAGATAAAATTACAATACCCAAGACTGTAGCATATAACACAACATTATCAGACCTTATAGATATCGTAGATACTCCTAACAACCAAAATACTAACATTCAAAATGCTTTGACTGTAAGTACTCATATTAGGGAGGACGGTATTTATTTTGATGTATACGATCTAAAGTTCAAAAAGATAACAATACCTTACATTGACTACTTAAACTCAAAAGTAGTTGCCTCAGAATACGTAGATTATCACAAAATGGAACTTAAACCTAATGCTGATAATCAAGTAGAGGTAAAGTATAGGATGAGGAGAAAGATGGTAGATTTGAGTGAGATTCAGTTTATTGATCTTCACCCAGATTACAGACTTTCTTCCATGTCTAGAAGACTACCGTTTATCAATTATACCGATAGTGTTCGTTTGGCAATGGGCACGTCAATGTTGAAGCAGTCGATCCCCCTACCAAATGCACAGAGATCATTGGTTGATACTGGTAATACAGAAGAGTTAAAAGACAATGTACTTAACGAGAAATTCAAGTATCCAAAAGGAAAGGTAAAGAGAATTACCGAAACAGAAATCGTATTTGAACTTCCTGATAAGACAGAGGTATCTGTTCCTAGAAGAACAGCTATACAGTCTATTAATGACGTAAGTGTATATGTAGAACCTAAAGTAAAAGTAGGTCAGACAGTTAGGGAAGGAGACGTAGTAGCAGGTACTCCAGAAATTCCTAACACATTCGATACCTACAAATCAGGTTTGAATACACTCGTACTATTCCACGCTTATTTTGGTAAGATTAATGAGGATGCGTTGGTTATTTCTCAGTCTTATTCAGAGCGTATGGAATTCTTTAGCATTATCGACTTGAACTTGGATATTAAGACTACAGGTGCAATTAAGTGGATTGCTCCAGTAGGTACAAAATTGAAGAGTGGCGATAGTGTTATGACTCTATACAAAACATTCACACTTGATGAAGTTAATAAAGCAATTAACGAAAAATTAGGTGGTATTTTTGGTGGATCTGATGAAGAAATCTCTAAATATACAGTAGAAGATTATTTGAAGATTCCTAACAATATTGATGAATGTTATGTATCTGATGTTATTGTACAGAAGAACGTAGCACCTAAGATTCCAAGGTCAACTAAGAAACCTGACTATTCATTCTCATCTACTTCAGATAGAGTTGTAGAAGAGTACATGAAGAATATGTCTAGGAAACCTATATATGATAGATTCCCAGAATATATTGCTGCAGATAGACTTAGACCAATTAACCTTGATTCAAAGGACTATAAAGTAGCTTATTCTGTTAAAATCAGAATCATCAAGAGAACCGTAGCTATGGTTGGTTCTAAAATCACTAACCGCTATGGTGGTAAAGGTGTTGTATCTGAGGTTGTTCCGGATGAATTGATGCCTATAATGGTTGATAAGAAAACTGGAAAACAGTATAGGGTTGAAGTAATTATGAACCCTTACTCAACAATCAACAGAAAGATTACCGGTGTTCTTATGGAAAGTAACTTAGGTTACATTGCACATAGAGTAAGCGAACTTGTAGAACAATATAAATCATCTGAGAAGGATAAAGAAAAAATAATGCCCCTTGTAAATAAATATTACAAAGGACGTTATGAAAACCTTGACGTAGATGATTTTATAAAACTCCATGACAGTAAGCCTTTAGAGGATGTATACTATTTTAATGTAGGAAGTTATTCTGACTTTACAATGGAGGAAGTAGAAGGTTGGATGGATGAATTAGGTATAGAATCCCAATCTGATATCTTAATGCCTGAAACACAATTAACTGACTTAAACGAGCTTAAGGAGAATTTATCTCCTGAGGAATACGAGAAGACAGTTAAGAAGATGGCAGGTAAATTCGTTAAGGTAGATAAGAAACTTCAATGTGGTTGGATTACACTAGTTCAGCTTTACCACATTCCTTCATACTCCAATAAAGTATTCTCCAGCTTATTCGGAAACGAGATCGATCCTCGTAGAGATGAGCCTGTAATGGGTAAGGGTCGATACAGAAGAGGTGATGGTCAGAAGATTGGTGAGATGGAGTTATCTGCCCTTCTTGCTAGAAATGCAACAGACTTTGTAACTGCTGTAAAGAAGGATACAGTTAAGGAAGATAACCAATTATTCTTGAATAACCTACTTGGTCTTGGTTTAACAATCACAGACGAAAAGGGTTATAGACAAGGTGGATCAAGTTATAAGAATGAATTAAGCAAGCTAAAGACTAAGTTTAGATTAAAAGGACAAAAATGAGAAGTAAATTAATTTGGAAAATTGGTTTATACACTCCTATTAGCTTGACTTGTTCAATAAAAGATGAGGATAGAATGGGGTCACAGAATTTTGACCCCAGTATCCTGATCATAGATGCTGGTGAGAGAGTATTGCCAAGAACGACCCTACTAAATGACATAAAACTTATTCTAGGTACAAAGGGTTATGAGACAATTGATGGTCTTTGTAAACAGGAAGATAATAAGAGACATGTACTAGACTTCTTTGATTTGAGCTATACAAACGAAGGACAAGCTGATTGGGTTGTACTGAAGTTGAAAAATGACGATAATGTTATATACGATTCAGTTAATTTAATCAGAAAAGGTGTAGGTGTTAAATTTGGAATTAACACTAGAGGTGAATCCTATACGCCAATGATAAAGCTTGTTGAGGTAAGTCAAGGTACTGGTTTTAAATATGCCTCAAATGAAAGTATTACCGCTATATTGAAAGATTCTAAATTTGAATTAGAAGATTTAGCTGTAAATATTACTGACATTGATGGTATAGATAAGGACTATTATCTAACACAGTACAAAAATATCGATAGGTATTTTAGGATAAGGAATGATGAAAAAGATAGTGAAGCCGCTGAGGTAGATCTTTAAGAATAATTTAAGATTGGAGGAATAAAAACCTCCAATCTTTTTTATACACACTGAACATGAATAGAGATACATTAATAGTTGGATACGGAATAACAGGTAATAATTTAGAAAAGGAGATAAAAGAACTTGAACCGGATATTGCAGATAAGAAATTTTCCGGTCATTTCAAAGTAAAAGCCCATATAAATTATGACTTGATATTTATTTGTGTAGATACCCCTTACGTTAGTTCAGATAATCCATGTGATTTGACAGCTATACATGAAGTAATAAAGGAATATTCTGCATATCTCAAACCAAATGGAATTTTTGTAATAAAATCTACAGTACTACCTGGCACTACAATAGAACTTAGTGCTAAATACAATTATAAGTTTGTATTTAGTCCTGAATATTACGGGAATACAAAACACTGTAATAGCTTTGATTTTGACTTTACAATACTAGGTGGAGAAGAGGAAGACTGTGTGAGAGTTATTCAAATACTTGAACCCTGTTATATTGGAAAGCATAGTTTTAGAATTGTAGATAGTAAGACAGCAGAGTTAGCTAAATATATGGAAAACTGTTACTTAGCTATGAAAGTATGTTTCTGTAATCAATTCTATAACATAGCAAAAGATAATGGAGTAAGTTATGAGAAATTGAGGGAGCTATTTATACTAGACCCAAGAGTTAACCCTTCACATACATTCGTATACCCAGATCAAAGGTGGTATGATTCACACTGCCTCAATAAAGATGTAAAGGCTATAGCTGAAAGTGAATACGCTACTCTGTTATTGGACATGATAAAATTCAATGAAGAACAGAAAGATAATTACTAGAAAAAAAAATTAATAGATGGTACTATAAAAGTATCATCTATTCTTTTTTATTAAAAAAAAAAAGAAAACCCTGAGCTGTGTATTCTCAGGGGGAAAGAAACTAAACTTTCTTTAATAGGTCTAACCTAGGGGCCTTAAGGGTGATTCTGGTAGATTATCTAGGAGGCACAGACGTAGACCCACACCAGGTCTTTTTCAACGTCCTTGCTTACGTGCCCTATCCACCGTCCCCCAGGATCAAAACACCCTTTAAAGCTTCAAGGTGTTTTCCCAGTTCCCGAGTAAGTTAATCTCGAGCCCTTACCCAAACCTCCGATAATTGTCGTTGATCATGAGATTCGATAAGTTACACGTACTTAGTAACTCCCCCGCAAGGGAGTTACTTCTAATTTCTGAAAATAAAGTTAGTACGCGGCTTGGCCTAAGCACGCTTTAATTACTACTAACCCACTTTCTTCTGCCTATACGCTCTAAGGCACCTCCACTAACCCGGGAGGAAAGTTCCATGATTGTGCAATAACGACCTTGCACGGAGTACAACCGTTTGATTTGGCGGCTGTGAGGAGCTCTTTGTAGAGCTTTGAAACCAGCATGAATCGTATCCCCTCTAAGATACGGCTGGCTAACCCTAAATAAACTTCTTAAACGTTTCCTATCATTAAGGTTTTCAAGGGTTTATATCATAGACCCTTAAAATTCTAAATAATGAACTTAAATTAAAAATAATGATAGAGAAAATAAGAGAAAATGCACTGAATGATATGAGACAATTATTCAGTACGTATAAAGTTATTCAAGGAAAACCACAAAACTGTAATTCAGAGAGTAAGGAAAATTATTGGAATTTTCTGTCTTTAGATGGTAAGGATTATCGAATTACCCCAGAGTGGTTGGATTTCCTTGACACTAGAGTAACGGATGTTATTATATATTTCAACCATCTTATCGCAGGCCTGGCCATGGATAAGGATCCTGAAAGAGAAATAAATGGATTTGACCCAGTAGACCTTGCAATTGTAGCAGAAGATTTACCGATCAAATCAGAAGATGGAAAAATTATTAATACATATACATCAGAACTACACTTCTTATTTGGAGCTGGAAAAGATAGTGAGGATAATATTTTTATCACTTCAACATCTGTAGTTAGTCTTTTCAATCCAAAAATGCCCTCAATAGTAGTAACAGAGAGTGAGGAGTTAATGAAAGACCTGTATTTAGACCCAGAGGTGGAACTCAAGGACGAGATGATGGATTTAGTAGAAAATCAACTCTTTGATGCAGGTAGACATATGAGACCGAATACAAAAGATTGGAGAGATCTGTTAATAAAAAAGGCTGTCTTTGATGAAATTTGGAAAAACTACGTAATGTTTCCGAACGAGAGACAGAGGCAGCTTATGGTATTATCTCACCCAGTGCCGACTAGGTGTAAATCAATAGGAGAGATTTTACGAAGCCTCACAGAAAAAGCATTAAAGAGTGATAAGTTTGATTTAATAGTCGATATCTAAAATGAATCTGTTAATAAGAAATTTACAAAATACCCTACAAGTAGAACCCTATAAACTTCAGTTAATAGGGGAGTATACGTCTATAATGGGGAAAAAGGAGACAGATAAAGTCCTGGTTGAATACGAATTAGAGTTGCTGATTGACTCTCTACTATCAACAACCAGCGTAGCGGACATCAACGAATTGGGATCAGGGGGTTCAATTACATCCTACAAATTCATCTTTCACCCTATATATGGAAAATTGAGGACCACTTTCTACTTGAATCCTATAAGAACAGATAGTGATTCTATAAATTTTATAGGTAGGATTAAATTTGATTGGGAAGGTAAGGAAAAGAGAGAAGATCTCTGTCTTGATAAGTCAACCGGCCCAATCTCATTAATGAAGTTTAAGAAAGATGCAAGTAACGAAGAAAGTGGAGAATGCATAGTAGATTATTACTGGAAGGTTTGGGATAATACAGACTGTATATTTCAGGCACCTATCAACCATACAAGATTATTTGATGGTGTAGGTATGAAACATTCCGCCCAGCTTTTAACTAGTGTATTTCCAAACGTACGAACCTTGATTTGTAGAATAATTGAGGAGATGGATGATAGGTTAGAAGGAAAAATCTCAAATATAATCCAGACAATAATAGGAGAAGGTTTGGATGAGTAAAAAAAGAAACTAGAATATATTAATTAAATCTTAATATATTCTAGTTTTTCATTTTTTTTTTACTATTAAACAACAATAGTAAATACATTCTCTTCGCTTGCTTCTACAACAGTAATTTTCAAGGTTGCTTTAAAAGCTGTTTCATTTGAGTTATAAACACGTACATAAACAGTACCTGGCTTTCTAGCCCAAACTTTATTACCTTCAATGATAGTTGCAATATCAGGATCTTCACTTACCCAAGCCATGCCTGGAATATCATCACCCCACTTATTCTCTGCTGTAATTGTAGGATCCTCTCCCTCTTGTTCGGGTGCAGTTTCTGTAAGCTTAACTGCTCTGATTTCAAACTTTTTAGCATCACCTGCAACCATTGTGGTTTCAGTTACATACTCATCATTGATAAATACACCATACTCAGGTGATTCAGGGTTATAATCATGGTCATAAATTCTGAAAGCAATATTATCAGTATCATGACTAATCCTCTTAGCATAACCATCATAAGGTGCTGCATCTACATAGTTTTCATAGTTACCATCATTATCTGAAGGTCTACTAATAACACCATTGGCTGTATTAATTACAGTAATACTCGGCTCTAGAGCATAACCAGCAAGCATTACCGGCTCAAGAGTTTCTGGCTCTTGTACTTGATTTTCGTTTTCTGGCATAATATAATTTTTATTTATAAATAAAAAAGTTAAATTCCTTACAATATTTTTCTATTACATATTGTAAGGAATTTGTTTTAATTTATTTATGAGGGAGATGACATTAATGCAACACTAGTAATAGAATTGGTTATTCTATTATCTCTTACAAATCTGTCCTCTTCGCTATCTTTACCCTCTTTTTCTTCTTTTCGTGGCATGATTTTTAATACGCTATCGTATTCTTTATCCATATCATTGCGGCAAGATTTATCACCTTCACCTTCTGTGATCAGGAAGTTTGGGTTATAATTTCCCACCTTGAAAGACATTTCACCATGTTCAAGTCTAAAGTCAATTATTTGACCTAAGTTAATATTTATATTTGACTGGTAACTACTATTTCTTATTAAAGTTACTGGAATTTTTGATTTGTATGTTAGGAGATTATCACCATCCACATTGTCATTAATTCCAGGTAGTATAATATTGTAGTGGACAAAATTCTCAGGGTTCTGATCTACGTCTGGGTATTCCAACATTATATTGAGTATTTCCTGGATAGCATTTCTCAATTCTTCAAAGCTATCAGAAATTATACCATCAAAATGATGGTAATTCTTTCTTGTCGTTTCTTCAGATGGGAAATGACCTACCCAAGATATACCTTTTTCTTCAGTTACAGTTTCTAATCCTACGTATTCACGCAATCCAGTACTGCTATAGTGGGTTTGATCAATCCAGACTCTGTTGAATTTTCCCTCAACACCTTCCGCTACTTTAATATCAGATGCGGAAAATTCTTTCACCAAACCCTTTCTATTATAATAACTTTTACCCCAAACATAAAACTTATCTGATAGGGGATTAATGTTAATAATTACTAACTTCTCTATTGGTATCTGGCGTACAATGTGTTTATTAGGGTCCTTCAAGTTTATCAAGTTCTTGTAATAATCTATGAAAAACTTGGGATTTTTATTTCCTATTCTATTTCCCTTTTTATGTATCTTTTTGGAATAACAGTGACGTCTAAAGTCAGCTAGGAAATCCTTTACTTTATCCCAAATAGACCATTTCCACGGCCATTTAAGTACCCCAATAAAACATAGCATTATATAAAGAATCATGATATCTATTCCCAAAATTAACAACACCGTTTGACCAGGGCCTAAGCCCCCTACGCAATAGCAGCATTCTTCTTCCATGATAAATATCCTAAATTAGTTATAAAACCAGGTTCAAAAATATCAAGTACTCTACTAGCTGTTAACAAATTAAACAGACAGTGTGGGCAGAGTAGAAAAGGTATGTCCCCCCTTGAGCCGAAATATTCAACTTGCTCTCTTTTACCACATATCGGACAACCCTTGAATGAGGAGAAATCTTGAGGTACGGTTTTTATAACCTTATTCAAATTTTCAGTACCATCCTCATTCTTAATAAACCCGTGAAAGAGCAGTCTTATAAAATTAACATAAACTCTTCCTCTATACGCTTCCAAAATTATACCAGTTTCATTAATGTCTGGTGTATTTGGTGGGGCTGTAAGAGTAAGTCTATATTGATTGATAAAGTACGGAAGCTGGTAATCAGGAATCTCCCTTGGGTATGTATAGGAAATAATTAAGTTTTTGAATTCAGGAGTTAATCTCTCAATCTGAATCTTATTACCACTTACCGGTATATTTTGTTCTTTTCTAAGTATGGCAATAGCATCATCTCTGGTTTTTCGATTAGCAAATAACCAATCTATCACTTCCTTAGATATTTTAATTAATTCTTCCATTTTTTGTATTTTTATATTTTAAAAAAAGAGATACGTGCATTTCTGCATGTATCTCTTAATATCTTTTCTAATTTAGATTAGAAGTTAAATTCCCTTCCCATCAGTTCCTTGAACTTCTTTGAGAAGTATTTTTGGTTTGGAGGACAAACCTGGAATATATCCCTCAAAGTACTAAATAGTTTCTCTTTGAGGTATTCGTAGTCGGAGTAATCCTCCTTTTCTTCATCAATCTCAACCACTAGGCCGCTAGGTGTCAACTTTGTATTGTTGATTTTGACGATCATTTTATCGCCCTCCTCAACTACATTGACTGCCTCTTTAGCATCTTCAATTCTAGATGCATTCTTGAGAATTTTTCCGAAATTCTCCTCCACGACATAAGAAATCGCGAAGAAACACTGTGAAAGAAGTGAACCTTCCTTCATAAATTTCTTAATCTTAAGCAGATTTTTCATTTTTATCTTCTTTTTTATTAGAATTATTTTCCTTTTCTTTTGTGAGGTTTTCAGACTCCTCACCTATTGCAACTCTTACGATTTTTTGTAAATCCAAAAGTGCATTTGCTGCAGTTTTATTCTCTGCTGCATAGTGCTTTAAGATTTCTTTTGTAATCTTAAGCATAGCTGCAAGGTCTTTCTCGTCGTTAATAAAGACCTTTTTGTCCTGGAAATCAACACCACTAGCTTGAATAATACCTTTAGCTGTGATGTCAAATCCCGTACTATCTTTCTCAACAAAGACAGTATCAGGACAACCTACAGTGCCTTCTTCTTCATTTGGCTCTATCTTCTCGCAAAATTCCAATGTGATTTTGCTATTCCGAACTGTAATTTCGGGATTTGTCTTGGACAACTTTTCAAAAAGTTTCCAATATTTCTTACAGAATTCATTGAACTTCTTAAAAAGCTCTATTTTCTGTGAGTCTCCGGGGTTAAATGCAGCCCCGAGCCAATTCTGAAGCTTCTGGGGTAGTTCCGAGTCCTCTGAAGCTAACAAATTTGCGATGGTTTCTATAAACCTTTCGCCAGCCGATTTCTTCGGCTTTGTTGCCTTTTTGGCCCCCTTTTCAGAAGGCTCCTTTGCTGTTACTCTCTCTACCTTGGCAACTGTAGGTAGAGAGACAGCTTCATTTCTCTTTCTCATTATTTATAATTTTAATTGTTTTCTTCTTCCTCTGTAAGGTTTTGAGGGGCGGGTACAAACTCGGAATCGTGTGTTTTGATATAATCTATTATTTTCTCTTTAGCACCGTACTCCAAGAATTCTGGTATATCTTCGTCGGTTTTGTCATAATAAATCTGTTGACCCCTGACATAGAATATAATACCACTCACTGTGAATTCTATCCATTCACTTTTCAACCACAAATTTTCAGGACTAAGGCCTGATTTAAGTGATCGATAAGTACCGTAATCAACCAGAGTTTCTTTCTTGTAATCTACCGTAAATGGCATTCCAGGTATAATCCTCCAGCTAATTTGTGAGGTAAGAATCTTACTTTTCTCTTCCAACTCCTCCTCCATATACAGAGATCTTACAAATCTGGCTAATACACCAGCCCCAGTCTTCGACCTCTGCAATACAAGTTTACTTGGTGAAGTGAATGCGAATGTGCTACCTTCCCACATAAAAGTACAATTAAGTAGCAAAGGGTCAGTTGTAAATTCTTTATCTGTACCCTCTTCATCACTCTCAATCCAAGTGTCTCTATACCTCTTTTTTACTTTTTTGTTTACAAGGTCAAGCAAACCTTCCTCTTCAACTTCGTCTTCTACCTTGGAGGATCTGAATTTAACGAATTTCCTCTCGTTACTATCCTCAAAATAGTGGTTAAGTATTAGGATCTCCATCTTTTTGTAAATTTTTTAATAAATTTATTTGTGAATTTTTTAATAAATTTTCTAGAACTGCTCTGTATTACATCCACCTCTTTTATCGGAGTAGGACACTTCTTCGCAGAAATAAGATATTCAAGGTATTTTAGTATCAATAAATCCTCTACTATACAAACATCTTTTCCATACTTAGCAGTATTAAGCCCAAAATCAATTCTAGTGATAAATTCTGTATCGTAACTTGTAGTGTAATCTTTATTCTCTACAGTATTTAGATACTCCTCAATAGTAGGCGCTTTTAGGACAATCATATCATGTACCTTAGTCTCACCTCCATCAGGCCCGTATTTGAGAGTAAACCTGTCTATGATGAATTTCTCTCTAACATGTAGGTTATTCAAAATTACACAGTTCTTTGGTTTATGGATCCAATGTACAAAAGAAGTGGCATTAAGGGGATATGCAGTGTAAAGATCTGGCTTCAAAAACATTGTATTTATCACAGCACAACTCTCAATGACTTTTAATTTAGGTAAATTTTCCAAGTCAAATTTAGTAATACTTGTAAACGCAAATGTCATATACCTGATTCTATCCAATTCAACTGGTGACTCAAAGATGACACTTGAAAGAGCTTTACAGTTAAAGAAGGCTTTTTCACCTAAATACCTTAACTTACTTCCCTTCTCAAATATCACAGTCTTGATCAATGGGTTATTTGCAAAGGCAAAATCACCTATTTCTTCCACAGATGGGGGAATTCTGAGTATATAATTGCTATCAACACTCATAGTCGTCCTTCTAAATGCCCCAACACCTATCCTTCTGAGCTTCGTACACTTAGTTAGATCAGGAACGTTGGAACCTAGAAAAAGAAGTGGTTCGAATTTATTACTATCGGAACTAATAAATACACGGTCTCCTTGGTAACGTGATATTACAGTGAAGTAGCAATTTTTTATAGACTCATCATCCGTCTTATCAGTAAGGTGACTATCCAACCGTCCAGCCAAATTAAGTAAATCATATCCAGTCGCAAAAGCGAAATCACCAATCTCTTCTAATGAAGATGGGAGATTGTAGTATTCTCTGTCTTCCCCAGTGAAAGGACTCGTAATATAGCTGTCTGTTATATAAAATGCAAACGACCCTATTTTCTTGAGACTCGTATTGTTTTCAAAAATAACATTTTTCAACGTGGATAATCCATAAAGGCACTGTGATAAGAATGAGAAATTCCCTATTGTTTCCAGCTTTGAGGGTAGGATTAACTTTCTTACCAGAGAATCTAGTATATTTCTACTCGTATGCTTGAGATTACTGCCAGGCTCGAATACTAAGCTAATCAATTTCGTACTAGATATAAATCCCCTACCTGATATTACCTCTACACTTTTAGGAACAAATATTATACTTGTATTGTTTGTTCCGCTAATTAATGGTTTTAGTGGGTTCCCCGTAAGAATTTTCCTCTTACTTGAAATTACTTGAATAAAACCAGATGAAGTGTCGTCTATTAGTTTATCATCCTTTAAATACCTAATCACACTTTTATCCTTATTCTTATTAACTTCATACGTTTTATCTAAATCTTCATCCGTAATTGTTACATAATCAAAGGTGCAAGCATCATTTGATTTGGCATTGAATAAGAAACCATTAGGATACAACTTCTGAGTCTCCTCTGTAACTGCTTCTTGGAAAATCTCATCTAGAACCTTAGTTGATCTATTCGGTAATTCAATTTTCAACTCATCCATTTGCTCCTTATAGGAATGAGGTATACTGTGAAGTACATCATTACTATTCAACAGGTTCTTATCTACTAATTCTGGGTAGTTTTTTACTAAGAAAAGTCTATCGAAGAACGGATCCTTGTCAAACATATCTACAATTCCTTCATCCTCAGCCTTCTTCCACTCTTCTATTATATCACTTATTTCAGGGTATAGATAGTAAAGGAGGAATTTTGGGAAATAAAGTATGTTTTTCTCAGAATCTGCCAAGAGGAATTTAATATGTTTACTACATGAATCAAGGTATTTATAAATCGGTGACTCAATATTAGTAACTATTCTACCTCCAACTAACGTCCAATTCAATACACTACCGGTCAAGCGTCTAGTTTGAGAATCGTGTAATGTATGACCTAATTTTCTTAAATTGAATGCTATTTTATCTGTTATTTTACTATCTAAGTTACTTACGTCTAGCTTGATAACATCTAATAAAGTATCATCACTAAGCTCATACCTACTTAGAATAGCTCTTTTTATATTATCTAACATATTTTTTTTTATTTTAGTTCATATATTAGTCTTTGAAATTCTCAAAATTACCTTCATTTTTTCCCAAGTTCTAATAATTGATTATAAATTAAATATATTTAACTATGGCAAGAATTTTAAACAGCACAAGAAACTTCATGGTAGGAGATATAGTACTAGCAGTTTTACGTAAAGTAAGTAGTAAAAAAGGAATGATTACTGAAATACTTAAAGACAATAAAGTAAGAGTACTTGACTGTGAAACAAAGGATGAAGAGGTAATTGATGCAGGGGATTGTTTTGGGGTAGATATCACAGAAGATCTTCTCTCTAATGTACTCGGATTTCAGAAACATGAAGTTAAAAGGAGATACAATGCAATAAAAGAGGAAACTACAGAGGAATGGATTAAGGCTATCTATGACTCTGAAAATCCGGAGATAAACTTCCTTCTAACAATACCCTCTAAGAGAGGGGCTAATGATCCTTGGGTATTAGAAGTAAGTAAGCCAGGGGAATCAACCAAGAGTAGTGTAGAAGTAAAAAGCCTTCACGAATTACAGAATCAAGTTTATTTCCAAACAAGACTAGTTTTGTGCTAAAAAAAAATTAGAGAAGAGAGCTTTAGGCTCTCTTCTCTTTTTCTTTACTCCCTAAATTGAATTTAATAAATATTGTTAATCTTGGGATATAGTGATGTTTTTTATCCTTATCCTTTTTCTTATTCCTAACTTCATATTTTTGTGGATAAGTAGATAAATGCATTAAATATTCCCCATTCTTCAAAAGACCATTACTAATTAAAACTTCTTCTATAGTAACCCCATTACATGGTTTATTATTGATTGAGGATTGTATCAATAACTCCTTAAACCACCAACTAATTCTTTGAAATAAGTTAAGTTTTTCATTAACAATAATCCTTACTTTACAATTAGTGAAATACATATTAAGTATATTTAGTTAATTTTCTATAACCAATTCTATAACCCTGCCTTGTTTTATTAACCTCAAAATATTTATTAATCTCTGATATTCTAGGCTTACCATCAGTGTATTCAAATTTCTGATAGATTTCTCGTATCTTTTCTTTAATCTTATCACCTACCCATACTTCATTTATCTTAAATGATCTAAATACTTCATTCCTTACTAACAAATCCTTATGAAGTCTAAGGAAATCTTTATTATCAATCTTCTTTTTATTTCTAAATTCTGGTAAATTATCCCATTTCTCATTAGATTTTCTCAAATCATCTTCAGAAACTAAAAGCCCAAATATACACCAATCAGGCAGGAATGAAGCAATTTCTGAAATATTAACATCTCCATTATTTCTTAAGTATGAGATTTGACTATCTCTCGTTTTTATGTCATAGAATTTCTGGAGAATTGACTTCTTTTTATCACTTAATAAAGAATATTCTATTATAGTTTCTGACAAATTAGGGTATAGCTCATCTAGATAATTATAAACATCACAATCAAACTCCAACATTGACATATCTATCTTAGTATCTACTGCTGATTCATCCTTTATTATATTATTCTTTACTAGAAGTGATTTAGTTTCTAAGAAAGACTTAATTAACCTCTCTTTCTCACTATTCAAGATCAGTTTAGGGTTATAGTTTAATGGTCTACTTGAAGAAATACCCTCGTCTCTTATAGATCTCAGCCAATCAACTATAATTGGTTTGTATTTATAAAACCTTATATTATTTGTATTATTCCTCCACAATATCAACCACCTTCTTAGGTTATTTTTGATAAAAGCATTATCAAAGTCTAAGTCAATAGTGAAGAGTAAATTAGAATTTTGTAAGGGAGACTCATCACTAATATCCTCATCTACATCTTGTTTTAGATCTCTGGGATTATTAGAGAGAATAATCATCTCTCCAGGTTTGCTATATACATAAATCATTTTTATTTATTGGTTTTTAAAGTTATTTCTCTAATTAGAGTACTAAGCTTATTGAAAGGAAAATGAAGAAATTGAGAGAAACTATGAAAGCTTGAAAACCTAACTATTGAGTAATAGTAATATTGAAAAATATTATTATTACTCAATTTTTTCTTCTAATTTCATGACAATAAATTTAATAACAAAAAAAAAACAAAAATGGCACAAGAAGAAAACTTTATTAAGAGAATGCTAGCCAGACTCAGTCACGGCGGCAGTCAAGCTGAAGAAAAAGAAACCCCTACTGATGATGAAGTAGAGGAAAACGCAGAAGAAAGCGAGGATCCCATCTTCGACATGGAAGTCGGTATGATAGCCGAAGAGTTGAAGAAGAGGAAAGAGAGCGGAGAGGACATCAGCAACTCCGTTACGGTGATTAATACACCGAAAGGATCCGTAGAAGTAGAGGAGGAAGAGGAAGAGGAAGAGGAGCAATGTACAGGCGATCCCTTCTTGGATTCACTTCTCGGAAGACTCCGTTCCTGTAAGGAGGAGATAAAGAAGGAGGAGAGTAAAACTCCTTACGAAAAGGACCAGGAGAGGTTCATGAGGGACGACTATTCAACAGGCGACCCAAAAATAGACCGGATCTTCAATAGATTGAAGGTAGAGAAAAAGGTCAAAGAGTCAGAGCTTAAACCTCATGACAGACTCACGGACTCGAACATGACAATAGATCACATGTTCAAGCTGCTCTGCGAAGGTAATGCAGATGCAGAAGAGTGCATCAACGAGCTTCTCAAAGCTGGTGAGACAGACCCGAGAGCGGGTTTGTGTATTTACTCTAGAGTTGATTCTAGGGGCTGCTACGGCAAAGACCTTGCCGACGTATGGATCGCCTCTGATAGAGACGTCCAGAATTTTATAACCAACATTAATGATTGGCAGAAAAAATAATCCATCTAATATGGAACAAAATATAAAAACTTACCTCAATGGAGACTTTGAGGTAAGTTTTTTTAATTTAGGTAGTAGGGTAATAAAGCCCATTAATCCAGATAAAAAAGACGGAAAATTTGAATTTCCGAATGCAATGGACGTCTGTATCACTAGGTACTGTGATAATGGATGTTCATTCTGCTATAATAACTCAACAATATCTGGAAAACATTGCGACGTTAACCTCTTTAAGGAAATAATCAGTACTTATAAAGGAGGTGAAATTGCAATAGGTGGAGGTGATACTTTTTCTCACCCCAATCTTACAGAAATGTTAGAATTCTGTAAAGAAAAAGGAATCTTTGCATCTTTGACAGTAAATCAAAATCACTTAAGAAAACACAAAGATCAAATCCTTGACTATTTTAGCAAGGATCTTATGAAGAGCATAGGAATTAGCATGACTGACCCTAGTACATGGGATGAGGAATTATACCAAGAAATCTCCCAGGCAAAAAAGCAAGGGGTTACGATTCATGTTATTGCAGGGTTATTAGATGACTCCTATTTCAAAGCACTGACTGGGAAGAAGATCCTGATACTTGGCTATAAAAATATAGGTAGAGGTGAAGGAAAAATTCCCACAGGTTATATTGAATGGCTGAAAGAAGAATGGCTTACTATACTTCGGTATAAATGTAATCCAATCATCTTCGACAATTTAGCCGTAGATCAACTTTCTGTAAAAGAAAGATTTAACCCAGAAGAATGGGGTATGATCTATCAAGGAGACGACGGTAATGGTACTATGTACTTAGACCTCGTCGAAGGCTGGTTTGGTAAGTCTTCTATTGTAGGTAATGATGAGAAATTACCTTTAACTTCAAAAAATATTGGGGAATTATATCAAATACTCCAACAACAATAAAAAATTAAAAGAAGTAAGAATACGTAAAATATTCTTACTTCTTTTTTTTCTTTTATAAATTAATCCTCCTCTTCACGAACTACCTTTACGTTCAGCCTTTTGTTTCTAGCAGCATTTATAAAACTATTTGTAATGCTAGTATTTTCACAGTATGGGCTTGTAAATGCTATAAAGCCATCACTATTATTTATCATCTGACTATTCCTGATAAATCGGGCTTTAGTCCCATACTTGTTCCAATCAGGGTTGAACCTTCTAACGGTATAACCTCGTTCATTGGCATATTTTTCTCCGAGGTTGTCAGCACCTTGATCATTTCCCGCTGACATTATAACTATATTCTCTCCATTTTTTACATTATTGCGGAGGTAGTTATCACACTTTTTTCTTAGAAGGGGGTAGTCGTTAAACTCAGCATCCCCTGTCACGATAAGACAGTATTCGAAAAACATCGTTATTAAAAAGATTTAATCCAGTTTATAATCTCATCCTTTGAATTTAAACACTCAGCTTTTATTCCACTATAACTATATTTATTTATTGTGTCTATAAACTCTGAGATTCCAGGTATACTGTTATTCAAAACAGCTATATAAATAAAGTTATATTTCCTGAGTGTACTTACAGACTCTACGTCTTGTATAATATTAATAGTAGAAAGTCTATCTAAATCTTTCTCGTCCTCTATTACATATACAAGTGTGTCTGCATCGTCTTTTCCAACTATCTCATAATACTTCTCACCTTTCTTTTTTCTTTTAGGTAAAGGTGGGAAGGTTAGTATTTGATCTTTATTAACCCATATTTTCTCAGGTCTATTTATTGAATCAAACCTAACATTCTGTACATAGTCACCAAGACATACACCAAGAAACTCATGAGCGGCTTTAGGTAATACTGATTTTTCACTGATAACTTTTATATGTAAGCTATCATCATAATCATCTACACCTAAATCATACTTTATATACTTAACTAGCTCATCCTCTGCCAATTTAACAATATTACTAGCATCTCTACTATTCATGCCAGTTTTAAATACGGCATGGAGATATAAAGTAAATTGTTTAGTCTTTTTTAGCCAGTCAAGCAATTCTGGTTGAATAATCAGTGCCCTCATTTGGTCCCTCATTTCATTTGAAAGCTTGACCGCCCTCGGATTTTTATAAACTACTGGATAAGGGCGGCCAGCTCTATAACCTAACTTTGCTTTATAGAGGTCATTTACGGACACTAGTTTATTGCTCAGTGTCAAGAAAAATTTCAACTCCATATTAATGACATGTTGTTGTGATTAAGCCAGGGTCACAGTTATAATCACCAGCACTAGTATTAATGCTAATTGGACCTTGTTGAGTTGCTATAAGATGACCCATAGGGTTATTTATAGAATCTTGATCCAATGTAATTGTACCTTGAACAGGTGAAGCATAACCGACGTTAGTAACAACAGGGGCAGTATTATTTGCACACGGGTCTATATAAACAGGGGTTACTTGTCCCTGAGAAGACCTATTATAACTACCAAACTGTCTTTCGTAACTTGCAATCATAGCATCTACTTCTGGTTCTGTAAAGTCCCTTCTGATATTTGCTCCTTGAGGGTGAAGTAGATCATCATACAATTGCTTAGGTATTTGCTTAAACCTACCATTGCTTAGTCTTATCGTATAAGCATATACATCAGACTCACCACGTCTATTTTTAGATATTTTAAACGTATGTAGCTTATTAGGACTGGAAATTTCTTTACCAATACCAATAATCATGTCTGCTGTATGTTGTTTTCTTGAGGATTCACCTATATCTTTCATCTCCAACACTTTTGCATCAAATGCTGCGATTTTAGGTTGAGATGCAATAAATACCAACTTTCCTGCAAGAACTAACTCATTTAAAGTCATATAGACGTTACCAAAAGTATGATACATTCCTTCGTCAGAATCTACACCCTTTAAGTTTCCGTCATAATCGATCATAACTACGTCGGCTTTTTTAGCCATTGATAAACTAACTATGTCCTCTGCAGTGACTTTACCAGCAGCATTAATAGAAACCTCTAGATTACTTCCACAAACTTTATGTAGTTGTTTGAAGCTATCTAATAAATTTCTATGAACATTACCAAATGAATCTCCCGTAAGTATAGCACTCATTCTGACAATAAAGTCTTTCAAATTATTATCACCCAAAGAGATATACAATACTTTATATCCCTTAGCTGCCATTCCTACGGCTTCACCCATCATCCATAACGTTTTACCAGTACCGGGAGCTGCAGTTACAATAACCATCTGTCCTTTTGGGTAACCTGGATATGGATCAAATGTATCATTTATCCACTTATGTCTACTTGGAATAAAATCATTTGGATTATCTGCCAATAATGAATTAATATCAATAGCTGATATTGGGGTGGAGGTAAATACAGAAGTATCAGAAGATGAATATGAAGCATTTTTTATATACTTCAAATACTCAGACGGACTATCTTTATACATTGAACTAGCCTGTCTTAATATAGTAACTGCCGTTAAATCATCTAGATATTTTTTAGCAGGTATAATCTGATCTTTCGAATAACTCTTCCACTTAACTATATCAGCCAATATCTGATCTGCCTCATCTTTCGTCTTATTACATCTACTAAAAATCGACTGAAATAGAGGAAGACCTATAGATTCTAATGGATAATCCCTTATAGCCTTCAATAATTCAAAAACTAGTTGGGATTTATCTGTTCCCGGATTCGTTCTGAAATACGACTCTATACTATCTATGTTATTCTTCGCTTGGTCGAATACATATCTATTAAAGAGTGAATACAGAAGCTCATAGTTATTTAGCATAGTTGCCATGTAAAGTATATATTAATGAGTTATTAAATCATTCTCTGTTATTACAATATCTTCCTGAGGACAATATTTGTAATAGTCTTTTATCATGTCTATTCTTGCATCCAATCCTTTTGAATAGATTGGAATTCGTGTATTAGGGTTTTCGGGGATTAGAGATATAATATTTGACTCCTTCCCCCTAGCAACTCTACCTACACATTGAAGAACAACACCAGCTATATTACCTTGTATGAGTAGAATATTAGTTAGCCCCGGAAAATCCAAAGCTCTATATCCAGCTGAAGTGCTAAGTATTACATCAACGTTACCCCTCTTAATCAATTCACATGCTTCTGTAAGAGTTAAATTAATATACCTAGTGCCTTCCAGGTTATAGTGAATATAACCTTCTCCACATACAAGTAACATATTAAATTTTCCAATCCACTTATTAATCCACGTACTGAGTATTGTGGTTAAGTTATTTACCGGGATAAATAACTTTGGGAATTTCTTTATAACAGATTCTATTACATTTATTACTCCATCATTAGTCCATATAGTATTCATTACATTGGAATATACATTACTTTCTGCATTATTGAACATTTCCTTTGGAAAAACCAAAGAATCAAATGCAGATGTTGTAATTGCTATGTTCCTGATCTGTAATGTCTGTGGTGATCTATATACAAGAGATGGCCCAAAATACTTAATCAAACTTATATTGTCAATTACACAATCATCATTTAATCCATTATTAAAGCTAATCATTTGGGCTTTCTTTTTCTCAGCTGTACCAGAGAAAGCATACATAACTTCTGCTCCTGTACACCTATCGAAAATATAACAACCACCAGGGTTTATACAATATTCAACCTCATCAACTAAAACCCAATCATACGAAGATAGTAAATTAGAGAATTCCTTTGCCTGATCTTTATCAGTTTTGTTCTTAGAATTCATAACACCACCTGTTATCATGGCATTAATACTTAAATCACTATTAGGTATGTCAAGATTAAAGGCTGATTTACACCTTTTAATCAACTCATCTAGCGGCTTTTTCCCAGGGGCTACAATTAGAACCCGTTTACCAATAGAATGTGCATAGTTAGCCAATGTTGCTATGACTTGTGTTTTACCGTAAGAAGTATATACAGAACATACAGCTCTTTTATACTTCAACATAAATAAAACATCTTCATTCTGGTAATCTCGTAGCTCAGGGAATGGCTCTGTTCTGACGTTAGTTGAGTAAAGGGATGAGATTAAATCATTGTACTCATCAATTGGGATAAGGTTTTTCAATAATCTAGCTAGATAAGAAACCCAACCTAATCCAAATTCATACGTAGTAATTCCATTTGTTGTTTTTGGTCGTTTCTCATAGATTTTGTAAGTTTTCTTAACCATTGAAAGACGATGTAAAAATGGGGAATAACCTTTCTCCTCCCTTTGTACTGTTAAAAAAGGGAGGATTCTTGGGTCATTCGTACTAACTACTACTTTATTGTTTGCGACTCTTGTGTGAGTTTCGTATATTATTTGATCCATGCTAATTCATTAAAATTTTTACCATAACTCATAAACCTTTTCATTCTCTCCTCTGGGTCTTCACCATCGGATTTAATTATGTTAATAGGGCAATAGTCAATTACCCTCTTCAGTTTATTAGCTATTCCAACTGATATTTTAGTTTCGTCCATATAAATCAATATCTCTTTCGGAACGTACTCTCTAAGAAAATTGATTTGATAATCACTTATACTAGAACCTAATACTGCAAATGGAGTATGATTTGGTGCTTGAATAAGTAATGATATGGCATCGTAAACACCTTCACATATTATAAATCTCTTATTATCACCTCTTTCTATAATGTACGGAGGTTTGGCTGATATAGGCGGGAAGAAATATCTTAATTTAGAACTTCCACTACTAAACCTAATCTGATAATAGAAAATTTCATCATGATATTTAAAAGGCATTACAACGTTTCCGTCTAAGAATTTAAATCCCAATGCTTTATATAATTCTCCTAAATACTTATGTCTTCCTACTAAATACTTGACACCGACTTCAGAATAATCATCAAATTCATTGAAATATCTATCCAAGGACCAATTAGGGTCTGTTAATTTAACTAGATTTACAGATCCCCCTGTATTCATACCAAAGTTATTAAAGTCAGGTACAGGAGTTGTTACATCTACAACATCACCTGTAACATTAATAAATGCTCTAGTACAAACAAAACAGTGTCCTACTGATAGATCATCTTTTATATATAACTTATGTTTCGTATGACCTGCTGCTTTACAAAAAGGACAGTGGCAAATATATTCACCATTACTATTCTTTTTTGCTTCTACTTCCTCCATTGTTGATACTTCGAAAGCATCCTTCAACAAGTCTTCAAAGTTACAAAATACTATAACCTTACCATATTTATTCGTGACCTCTTTATACTCAATCATGGTATAGAAAATATAAGAGTAAAACAAAAGAGTCTCCAAAACGGAGACTCTAGAATGATTTAATAGGATTAATCCTTTTTCTTTTTTCTGGATTTCTTTGTAGGTTCCGACTCAGCTGCTGGAGTGTCTACGACAGGCTCACTAGCTACTTCAGGAGCAGCTTCAATCACTTTTTCCTTAAGAACTGCACCTTCTACTTCTTTTTCTTCGGCCTTAGTCTCTACTTTTGCAGGTTCTTCTTTCTTTTCAGGATTGAGACCGAACCTCTCAGAGACTTCATCAAAGGATCCACATACGTAATTTCCAATAGTGTTGCTTTTAGTCAAATTGCACATATTCAACTCAGCTGCACCCTTTACCAAGAATGCAATATCATCCGGAGTAAATACCAATACGAGGTTATCCAGAGCTTTTACACTAGGTAGGAAATCACATGAATATGATTTTGCCTGAGCTACAATCTTTTGCTTAGGCGTCAATTCAAACTCAATTTGAGCATCAGTGTTATTGTATATTCTCATTTTAAAATATATTTAATTAAATAATTCTCCTATAATCATACCTTACATTACATGTAAGGTTTAAGTTTCCATAATTAAGAAATTCAGTTGCCGTTAGTTCTTAGAATACACTCTTCGGAAAAGAAATTTTCCATTCCTATAATAGAGTATAAAATTAGTACTATCGGATCTTCTATCTACAGTGAAAATACCAGTTCTTTCTATATACTGAACCGCTGTTGTAACTATAATAGCATTATCACAGAGTTTATGAAGTTCTACATCAAAAGTTCCCTGTAATTTAGTAAACTTCTCTGAATTATAAATATTAAGTAAATCAACTACATAATATTTAAGAATAGCCAGATAACTCTTATCATCGATTCCTTCTGGTTTCTTTGACTTTATTGAATTAAGATAGGCTGTATTTACATATACCTCAGGAGACATTGTATCTACGTTATAATTCTCATCTCCGTCCTCTGATAATTCAGCTATTCTTGGGGATGGTATATCTTCCATGTTTATGTTCATGGTTGATATAATAACCTCATCTTTATCAAGTCCCGTTACAGGATTCTCTACCTCAATTACAGTTTTTTCATCAACTACTAGATAATTCCTTATTGCTTTCTTTATCGGTTCTGCCAATTTATTCAAGCTCTTTGTGAACAGGTATAACTTCTCTGAAGTACAACCCACTAAGCTCTCCAAATAATTCTTTTCATTAGCTGAATAAATCAAATCCCTAGAGCTGAGGAAAACATAATCTGCATACGTAGCAATAAACCCAAGTAGATAGGGGACAGTGAATGAATTTATAATATTCATGCTAGACAAAGAACCACCGAATGGGTTAAACCCAATTATCTTTTTATTGTGTTCTCTAGCCCATTTAATTACCTCAGCATTAAAAGATAGAGGGCAAATATTAAGGGAGATATAATCAAAATTGATTACTTTCTCAATCTCCTCTAATCTTTCAACGGATTCAGGTAATGAAATTCCTACACCGGACTCTTCAATAACTTTGTTATCAATTAGTTCTTTAATCTGATCTGAATATTTTTCAAAATCACACTTAGAATCAACCAAGAGACAACTTAATCTGAATAAACCATTATGACTAACATAATTAGCTACAGCATCTTTAGCACCATCCAAGAAATCAATAGTCATAAGAACTACTGAATTCTTCAACAAATCAGAGGTAAATTCATCATTGTTAGAAGAAAAGTTCAGGTGAATAAATTCATACTCACCCGAACTTAATGTGGATGGATAATTGAGATTGCTTGTGTCCAAACCAACTGCTCTCAATTGGAATAAACTTTTTTCTTCTTTATTATCCTTTTCCATTATTTAAAAGATTGATAAATTTATATACCTAGAATCTCGATAAGGAGATAGTGGGTTCCAAAGTAGGCATAATGAAGTATCTACGGAAGGTGTTGTAGTCAAAGTCACACTATTCTTCAAAAAGACTGAGTCCTTTAACTCCCTAACATTTTTACATATTTCTAGGATTATTTCAAATATTGTCCTAAGAAATTTTTTATTTCTCATAATAGCCAACTTTATAATGACATAATCCTGATAAGTTAGGTCTCCTATAGCAACTTTCTCCCCATTTTTTGTAAGATTGAGAATAGATTTTATACTATCATTCTCAGTGTTGTATAGTTTATAACACTTATCCTTTGATATCTTTATTCTTCTTGCCCTATTACCTTCATTACTCGTATTTAGAATACTATACCTTGAATAATGTTTATTTTCACCAGTCATTTGAACAGGCAAAGATACTTCGAATTCTCCTATTTTAATCTTCCCTTCATCATCTAGATTTTCTATTTTGTAGAGATTAGATAGATTAACCAACCTCATACCTGCCATATTATCTAGACTTATGATCTTTGGATAACCGGTAACCCAATCCAAAAACCATATATCATTTCTATCAGGGGGATCCAATGAGGTTAATATTTTCTTAAATACAGAAAAATCATGTGGAATCGTATTCTTGAAATAAATATCATCCACAATAAACAGTTGAAGGTAATGATCTCCAAGAATAGTGTCAAAGTAATAGTCCTTTATAGCATCTAAAACTTGAGCACTAGCTGATTTAGCTCCTCTTTTATCTGCCTCATCTATACAACCCCAGCAAGGTTGGGTGAAGAATGTTCTATTAGCATAGGTAAGTGGAGGTCTTTTCTCCTTACACCTATAACATGTACATTCATCTATCCCAGTCGATAAAAGTTCAGATTCAATATATTCTTCGTAACTGATAAAGCTAGTATTCCTAATTCTATCCTCTAGCTCCTTTGAATCATTCTCTAATTTCATCGCTTAGTTATTTGATATTTAAAATTAGGTCCAGTATATTCAACCCACATCATACTCTCTAATTCACGGGCTAAATCTCTAATATCTCCCTGTGCTGCTTGGGCTGTTCTCAAAGAGAAGAATCCAGCTTTTTCAGGAGAACCCTTTGGAGGCTCGTAGAACCAATCATCCAAGAAACCACAAAGATAGAACTCAGTCTTTATTTGCTTATCGAGAACATCTCTTGCTTCTTCAGGCAACATTCCATCTTTAACCTCTTCTAGATACTCATCCTCAACAGTCTTCCAATATTCATTTCTTCTATCACACTTTCTACTAACCTTTATCAACTCATTCCAAAGAGTACCAGCATCTTTCTCCTTTGCATCTTGAATGCCAAGAGATTTAGCCTCTTTTTCATATGCCCAATAAGGTAAAATAAAGGTCAATTCATTACCAAATTTATCCTTAGAATAATTACAGTATCTCTGTGATTCCTGCATCTGTGAAAATACTCTACCTCTAAATGCCTGGTTTGATACTGCAATAGAAGCAATCCAGTGTGTGTTAGCTCTCAACTTATGAACAGATATATCAGGTTCTGTCATATACTTACCTAATGCAAGTACATCTTTTTTATAGTCACTATCCCCTTTACTTTTAGCCTCATACCACAACTGTTCACGTACTCTAAAATTAGTAGTAACATAGTAGTACTTATCTTTCAATATTACCCTTGATCCCCTAGCCTCATACCTATCAGGATCAGTTAATACAGATATAACATTGGAACACTCTCCTACCGGGATTTTAAAATAAAGGGTACCAAATTCAAGTACAGCCCAATGACCTAACTTTATCATTCTCTTAACAAAATCAATCTCTGAACCGTCCTTAATTTTATCCTCTGATTTGTAAGTTACTCTACCTACTCTTTCAATATCCTTTAGAAAATTTCCAGAGGGTTTTACCAACTCTACTTTTGAACTAATAATTTTCATAATTTTATTTTTATATTATTTATTAATTAATACTCATCAAAAGTAAAGACTTAAAGCTAGTTGGGGAGCAAAACAGGAATTTCAATAAAGCTAAATCTCTTAAAAAGAGAATAAAATTATCGAATAAAAAATTATAATAAATATGAAAACCGAAAAACAACAAATCTACATAGATAATCAAGTTTTTCCATTAGGAACAGACTTGAGTGTAAAGGATAATAAGGTAGAGATAGATGCAGAAGTTGAAGGTGGAATGGTATACCAAACGGATCGTTCCCCTAGCAGATTTACTAGAGTTCAAAGGGAATATTTAGCAGTACCACTTGATCTCCTCCTCAAACCATTAGTTAATTTAAAGGATGAATTAGGCTATGAAACTGATTTTGTAGCAATATCAACTAATCTAAGAAATGAGCAGATATACAACATAATACCATCTGATCTATCAATTAATCCAAAAACAGATTTGAGATGTAACCTTACTTCTGATAATTTAATAGGAACTTCACAGACAGGTATAGAAGAAACAGTAGTAAAAACACTGCACTTAAACGGAATAACCTGCAGTGATAATATCGGAGTTAATTACATTGGACCCAAGGCTAATGAAGAGCTAAACAATAAGACCAGAAACGATATTCACGGTGATAGAAATGTCACTCTAATGTATATTAGAGAAAAGGATATAGACATTAGAGAATACGAAGAAATAGAAAACCTCCTTAAAGGAATAAAGTATGGTGATCTAGAAAAAGTCCTAAAGATTTTCATCAACAAACAGAACAAATTACTTGAGGATAATTGTGAGGACGATTACTACGAACCTACAATATTCAATATTAATGAAGTCGGAATGGGTACGGATGAGGATATACTGAATACGTATAAATCAAATCCAGATAAATTTATAGAAAATATAAATAGGTATATTGGAACTGAATGGCTGGATTTATTCCCGAGGTTAGGTAATGATTTCAAGAACTTTATAAATCAATACTTCCAAAGAGAGAAACCTATAATGAGGGAAAAATACGCATCCGCTAATTTCTATAGGCTAGACTCACCTGGATATGAATATAGGTCAGATGTTAATTTACTTCTAAAACTTGATAAGCTAGAACACACTGAAGTAAAGGAATTGATAACACAAGAAATAGATAAAGAGCTTGACAGAATAAAGGAGACTCTAAATGACTTTAGATCAAGAAAAACTAAGCTTGAGAAAAAGATGAAAAAAATTCCCTATACAGAAGTGAATATTACGTTTATAGGCTCCAACGATATAATAAAATTAGCTAATAAAGTTAGCAAAAAGATGGAGTTTGTAAATTATAATAGTCTAGGAGGAATTCTTACAAAAGAATTAGTCAGTGCTGATAGGTTTGAATACTTTATCGATCATTCATGCAGAATAGTTGTAAGATTAGAAGGGAAATTCTATAAATATGTTCCGACTGAAAAGGTCTTGACTTCATTCCCTGATTTTGATTCTATCATAAATCAACTTGAAACTTCAAAGAGTAAAGTAGAGGCTGATTTATCTGCAACAGAACAGAGGCTTTTGTTTGAGAGAATTTCATCTAAGGAACAAGTAGAGATAGACTACCTAGGAGTTGCAGTTATCAATGACAACAGGTATGACGAGCTCATAGATAAATTATATAAAATAAGGTGTGGAATCTCTTACTTGAAAAGAGTCCCTGAAGAGCTTAGGGAACAATACTCCAAAATGCACTGGTTAATGTATTGTAACTTCTTTAATGGGGAAAACACTTATGGCTATGTAGATCAAGAATTACTAGAGTAAAGAAAAATAAAAAATAGACTGATACTTTTTATGGTATCAGTCTATTTATTTTTAACTTCCTAAAGCTTCATTTTTAAATAAAGACATGAAATCTTGAATTGTCTGCTTTGATTCTGGATTATCCATTACTGAATTCTCCTTATTTTCAGCCAATTTCTTTAAAATTTGGTCAGAGTCTTCTATCGTAGAAGTCTTAATTATTTCATTAAGATTCATTATATATTCTTGTAATTTCTCAATTACTAAGAATAAATCTGGTATAGATAATTGACTCTGGTCGAACATTCTCTCCGGCTTTAGTACATAATCCATAGCTAAAGACAACCTAGAAATGAGGTGTAATAGAAGTATAGGTTTTATACTCTTAAATACCTCAGAAACATACAACTCTAATGTATGTCTTTTTTCAGGATCTGCCACATTCACTAATGTTTTAGATAAGTTACTGAAGTCTATTTGAAGTGATGTTCCATATTCTTTATTATACTTAGTGAAGACATTACTTAAAGCCTCCACCATTTCCTGTTCTTTTTCTTCCTTTTGATTCTTTGCTATAGCACTAGCATCCACTATTACATTTTTTGCTGCTTTAGGTATTTTAGGGACGGAATTTAGAATATCAGAGAAGGACTGTTCATTATTATCTTGTGGTGATACAATCTCTGCATCTGTAAATTCAGATTCAGGGTTTATCATCAACTCATAATCTTTATCCTTACCTAATTCCTTATCCAATATTGCTTTTTTGAATAGTGGATCATCAAAAGGATTTGTTGATTCATTTATCATAAATACTTCCTTTTATAAATTCCTAAGAACCTTACAAATAGCGTTATAATTATATTTTGAATTCGTAATTTGTTTCTCCCCCAGAGTTTTTTTATAGCTTTGCTACCGTTTTGATTTTTTGTTTTTTGATGATGTAATTTTTTGTATAGTTGCTCTGGGGGTTTTTATTTTAATAATAGGATTAAGTTCCTATTATTTATTTTTTTCTTCCCTCTACCTTTTTGTACATTAAATTCAAAGCACGACCTGTTAATACAAATAATTTCTTAGTAACATGGTCGAAACATAGTGGATCTGTCTCAGGGTTATTTATCAAAATTGGAGTATAGGAATCAAAACCAGACCTAACAAGTTCTACACCTCCTGTCGTAGTCTTTTTATATTCGAGAACTGTTTTACTATCTAGGTCTATATTTCTAACCCTACAATAATCTATTACCCAGTCTGGAGGGGATTCATTTATGTTCCACTTCCAGGTCTCAATCTCAGATGGGTAGTATGGGTTAAATCCCGACTGTTCATAAAACTCTGTCATCCTTTCTTAATAATATTATTTTCTTTTATTTCTACTTCAGTAAAATCAAAGTTACTAATTGTTATACCTAACTTAACTATTAATGAAGCAATGAAATAAAACGGATCTACAAACTCAAACGTTCTGATATAAGATAGATTTTTACTTTCTTTATAAAAATCCACTAATCTACTTATTGTACCTACTTTCATAGGAACAAACCATGATTTAGTATGGTGGGTAGTATAAGCATTGGTATAATCTATTGAGGATTTCTTTATAGGTTCATACTTTAACTTAATTATCCACTTCTTAATTAACTCTACCTTACTAATTGGTTTTGTTGAAGTTGTAGGCTCAAGCTTTCTATAAATATTAGCGAGTTCACTAGGACTAAGTCTATCTAATTTAAATACAGGGTCAACTAACGTATTACTCTTTTTATAATCTACCCAAGTATTCGTTATTTCTGTAGTCAATTCTTCTAACCTATCACATTTAACAAAAGAATAGAACAAATGACCAGAACTTTCAGGTATAATTAAAGTATACTCTAGTACCTTTAGTATAGTTTCCCCCAATGAATTACCTACATCTACCCAACCATAGCAATCATGGAGACAAGTGAATTTCATCTTATCTACAGTTTCAGAACCTTTACCCCACTTATCATCAAATACAAGAAATGTGTCAGATATTTTAGCTAATTTATCTAACCCATTTTGCTGTTTCTCTGTAAGTGGGTACTCCGTATTCATAAATATTATGGAAAAGGATTTAGTTCTTCTTTCTCTAAGAATTGAAATTGAATCTTTGCCGATCATAATATATTTAATTTTTGTTAGAATTTCTCTGTCTGATCTACCCAATTATCAGGTCCTGTAACGGATTCATAGGTATAATTGGTGTAGATCTTTTGATTTTTTGATCCTCTGAATGCTAAGGATTTATCAGCTTTATCTTGTTCAAACCTACCATCTACTAAATTATCTACATAATCTAGTATAGAAGTTGTGGATGGATGAGATAACAATTCCCTCAAAGTAAATCCTGAAAAAACCCAAATATCTTTATCCGGCATAGATGTTTTTACAGTCTTTACAATATCTAATAAAACTTCACATTTATCAGAATCTCTAAAATCTAGTGGTTCTCCACCACTCAAGGTTAGTCCTTTGATGTAGGGCTTACTAAGATACTTCATCAACTTATTCTTAGCCTCTTCATCAAACTTCTTCCCTGCTAATTTATCCCATGTTTCTGGATTATGACAGCCAGGACAATGATTAGGGCAGCCGGATACCCATAAGGTAACCCGGCAACCTAAACCATTATTAATATCTGGCTGAGTTATAGCCATATAATTCATTATTCTAATTCTTAAAATGTTGAACTCTGTGCTCTACTTCATCCCTCTTTCCTTTGTTGAAAGAAGTTTTATAGTCATTACTCAAATACCCTGTTACTCTTCTAAGTCTCTTGATGTCTGAGCTTCCACATTCAGGGCATACATCAGGCATCTCATCTGTATAACCACAATTATTACAGGTGTCATTAGGTACATTGATGGCAAAATATGGGATATCATGATCCATAGCATAATTTACCAACTCCTCTAATGCATCTATATTGTGCTTAGATGTTGAGGGACATTCTACATAAGTAATACAGCCAGCTGAACTATATCCAGTTAACTGAGATTCGATATCGATTTTCTGAAAAGGATCCATTTCTTTCCAAACAGGTACGTGAATGCTGTTTGTAAAGAACTCCTTATCAGATACATTCGGAATTACTCCATACTTCTCTTTGAATTTATTTAATGCAGTGTGACACAAATTCTCTGCAGGAGTACAATACACACCAAAATTCAGCTTGTATTTCTGCTTAAATTCTGCCACTCTAGTCTTAAACAAACTCATTATTCTCTTAGCCAACTCCATACCTTTTTCAGTTGTATGGTCTGTCCCTATTAATAGCTGCAAAGTTTCAGCTATGGACAAAAATCCTATTGCCAAGGTCCCATGCTTAAGGGCTGATTTAATGCCCTCTTCTGGATGATACCCAAACATAGTTCCATTATCATACATAAAAGAGGCGGCTTTCGGAGATTGAGAACAAATCCAATTAAACCTTTCTATTAACATGTCTTTTGCTTCAGATATCTTTGTATCAAGAAGAGACATAAACTTCTCAACATCCCTGTCAGCCTCCATTGCTAGTGTTGGTAATATAATTGTAACAGGACATATATTACCCCTACCATCCTTTAATTGCGGATTCTGACCTGGTTCAGCATTAATATCAAAACCATTAGCAGTACGACACCCCATTGTTGAGAAGTACGTTTTTGGATCATTTCTGTCATATCCCGCATTCCCACTCCAATCCACATTAGCATAATTGGGGTATAAGCGCTGAGAGGTTGACTTCAATGCTAACCTATACATGTCGTAATTTGGCGTACCTGGTTTATCATTAACACCTTTCATATATTGGAAAATACCACATGGAAATACACTGGTTCTGTGAAATTTACCAACACCAGCTATACTTCCCTCTAACAAAGCCTTTATTACCATTCGCCCTTCCGGCAACGTACATGTGCCGTAGTTGAGTGAGCTAAATGGGAGTTGATTTCCAGACCTGCTTTGCAATGAGTTAAGGTTATGGTAAAGTCCCTCAGTAGCTTGTTTTAACTCTTTTTCAGTCATACTAAGAGCATACTTATAGACTTTATCGTTTTCTTTGTATTTTCCATCTTCGATACTTAGCGTATCATTTAGATCACTTGAAATTTCCTTTTCTTCTATAAAAGTCATACCATCTTTATAATGTTTATAAAAAGATTTTCTGACATAAGGAACCATTGAGTGATCTATGTGAGTTGCGGAAACCCCACCAAACTGTTGTAATGATTGTATTTGGAATATTACAGCCACTAATTGAAATGCAGTATTTATAGACCCTGCAGGTCTGATATCAGTCTGTCTTGTCGTAAATCCTTTAGCCAAAAGATCATCAATAGGACAACTTAAACAATTGTGATCCCCTAGAATAGCATGGTCTAGATCATGAATATATATCTCATTATTGAGATGATTTTCTCTGCTCTTTTTTGAAAATAATTCATTTAGTGCCATGTCTTTCATTACTACTGACATAGCTTCGCCCATTCTACCTCCAAATGAATTCTCATCTACATTAGCATTTTGATTCACAACTGCTTTTGCATTGAGCTTAGAAGCAACAGCTTTCATTAATTTGCCTTTATATCTCCTAACCTTGCTTCTCTCCTCCCTATAAAGGATAAACTCTTTAGCAACTTCTTTTCTAGAAGATTTCATCAAGGCATTCTCTATGAAATCTTGTATAGATTCCACCTCAACTTTATCCTCTTTAAACAACTTAGAAGCTTTGAAGTTTTCTACGATCTTGTCAATGAGATCTGTATCAACCCCTGCTTCTGTTTTCTTCATTGCGGCTTCTATGGCTTGTTTAATTTTCTCTTCATTAAACACAACCTCTCTGCCATCCCTTTTAATAACTTTTGGAGTTTTTTCTTCCATGTTAATAAAATGTTTAAAAATTATTAATTAGATCTGTAATTGATTCCTAGTCCTGTAATATAATCCTTTGCAGATGTTATGGTTATGGTATTGTCTATGTTGTTATATTTTCTAGTAAAATCAACATATTCTTTTTGTTTGGCTAAATAATCATCTACATCTTTGAACAGTTGACGAGATGGGTGAGAATTTATAGACTTAATTATAAAATCTCTATCTTCCATAATCAATAAAGTCTTTTCTACCTTAATTAATCCCCCATCCATATCACAATCTGAGTTATAAATAGTCAAACCATTTTCATAACTTACAACATCCTTAATAAACTCATCTTCCAATGCAGTTTTTTGGGATTTATAAAACAGCATATCAGTGACTCCCCTTTCTACAAACAAATTTTCTATTCCCCAAGCCCAACAATGTTCTACGCAATCTTCTAACTTACATAAATGATTTATTGCATAGTTTAAATCATTAACCTCAACTTTGCCCGAGAATATTCCATTCTCTAGCTCCTTCCACGTTTTTATTGAGGAAGGCATATAGTAATAATTGGTCTTTACGTTAGATGTTCTTGAAGAAATCGTTGTGGTTTTTAGAGTTCCACTGAGACCATAAAAGAATTCAATATTTATATCCATTATTATAATAATTTATAGTTAAACAATAATTAGATTCTATTATAGAATCCTCAAAATTAAGAATTTAACTATACAATTCCTCCTTTTTAACCTATTTCACTGATATTGAAATTCCCTGTTTTAACTTCTTCAAAGCCTTATATATGTCATATAATTAGGTTTATTTAGGTTAGGTTTAATTTTTTAGGGGCCTGTCGGGATGACAGTCCTCCCCACCCTTCCTCCCCCACTCCTAAATCCAATTGGAGTTCCGGGGGAGATGAAAAATTTTGCATTCACCACCCTCCCCGGCAACACAGGTTGCCGGGGAGGTTTTCTTTTTCCACTCCTAAACGTCTGAATCCCTTATATATGTCATAAGAAAAAATGTTAAAAGGTTTATAATTTGTTAACTGCCCTCCACCACCGAGCACGTTGTGAAATGAATTGCTTGGATTAATGGTGGGGGGTTTTATTTTTTTTTTCTTCATTCAGGAAAGAAAAATCGGATAATAATACTAAATTATTATCCGATATATTTTTTTTTTAAAATGAACATAGTAGATTGGATATATCACCAAAGTCATAATTAGCTACAGTAACTTTATTTACTGTTACTGTATTACCATCTAATCCGACATGAGTTGAACCTGGGAATGTAACCTCGGTTCTTTGAATATTACCATACTTCAATGAATTTTCATATGCTTCAATAAACTTTGTAATATAATAATCTACGTAATCACCTTTACCTAAACTTGCTACTCTAGGATCACCGAAGGGGAATCCTTGACTAGCTATCAAATCAGCCTCATTTTGATCTCTCTCCTCAGGTGTATTACCAGGGATCAATTTCTCTTTGGCTATTTCATAAGTCAATTTTGGGCATTCATACTTAACCAAAACAACATCCCCTGTATCAGAGGTTGTATCAGTCATTTCATATTCCCAATAAAAATAATTTTTATTATTCCATTTATATTTTCCGGCTCCAGAGAACAGATCGTCCCAGATATTATCTACTAGGACTACTGTTTCTGTTGTACCGTTTTTTGCTGTATCTGAATCAGAAAATGTAATCTGATCCTGTACGAGTTTGTCGTCTACTATCCAAGCTTGTCCTTTTACTATTAATTCACTCATTTCTTACCACTTAGAATGTTCTGTGCGATTCTAAGGTAAGAAAAAGCGTTAAAGTATTCAGAATCACTTGAAGGGAAGTGAAGGAATGTAGTCGGGAAGTGTTGATCTTCTACAATCTTAGCAAATTTATCATCAGCCAAGTATTTCTTAAAGAAATAACTCAAACCTCCACAAACCAATATTCCATCTACTGCATCAATAGCTTCTCCAAACTTACTTTCTAGAAGGTTAAGTACATCTAGCAAATAAGCTTTTATAAGCTCATCTAACTTAGAACCGATGTTATATTCTCTACCTCTTCTTACAAAACGACCGGCATTATCTACGATAGTTTGAGCTTCTTTCACGGACACCTCCATATTATATTCTTTACGGAGATAATCCATAACACCATAAGATACTACAATAAGACCTGTATTAGCCACACCTACAGCGGAACCAGCAGAAGCTGTTCCGTTAGCTACGTTACAGATATCACATGTCAAGAATCCACCATCAAGAATCAAGTAGTTTTTCATCTTATAGTCATTATGCTTAGATGACTCTCGAATATCCAAACCACACTCAGAGTAAGCTAGTTTACACGAAAGACCTTGAGGTAGGCACATAAAATAATTATCTTCTTTATTTTTTGCTAAAGTATCACAAAGATATGTCAGCAACTCATCAGTTCTATCCTTGAAAGCCATTGATAATCCTATTACTACTTTATCGAACTTCTCACCTTCACGTTCATATTTAGTCAAAAGGTAAGAAATCCATACAGGATATGCAACTTTCATAGACTCGAAATCATTTAGCGGGAGCAAGTAAGAACGAGGCACCTTCAATGCGGGGGTTCCTAGAATATAGAAGTCAGGTCCAAGTCTGAACATAACATCATCATCCGCCTCCATTGCCTCAGGCAATTTAGCTATTGCACTAATATATTTATCAAACTGCAATGCTCCAGTTTCATTTTGATAGGCTACTTTTACAGATGAATATCCTAAATCAATTGCTAGTAATTTCATTATAATTCGTCGTTTTCAATAAGATTAATAATTTCCTTTGTCATATTATCGTCTGGGATGTTTCTTTCTTGACCCACATCTTTTAGTATATACATCCCAAAGCAAAGATGTGAGTAGTCATCACATTTAACCTCTTGAAGTCCTGCCCCACTAATATTGAGATCAGTTAATTTCTTCAAAAAGTCTGATATTTCCTGAAATCTAGAAGCTAAACAGGTTACAGTATCTGAGGTAAGTCCACAATCAAGTACAAAATAATACTCAATCCAGTCACCTATTCTTGTATTCCTCTTTTTTACTTCAAGGAACCTCAAAGATACTTTACTGAATCCTTCTGCAGCTTCTGTAATAGCTTTCACGATAACATCATTTGTCGTGATTTTTTTATTTGCCCGTTGATCCAAAACCACCATCTCCTCTTTCGGTATTATCAAGGTTATCTACTTCTTTGAAATTAATTGAGGTTACTTTATTAAGTACAAGTTGGGCTATTCTATCTCCCGAATGTACAATAAAATTCTCATCACCAAGGTTAGTCAAAATAACCTTAATCTCACCTCTATAATCAGAGTCAATAGTGCCTGGGGAATTCAGTACAAATATACTATTTTTTGCAGCAAGACCACTACGAGATCTTACCTGAATTTCCCACCCTTTTGGGATAGAAACATAAAGCCCGGTACTAATAACCTCAGTGTGACCGGGCATTATGAATACGTTATCCGGTATAAAAGCCATAACATCCATACCAGCTGCCCCATCAGTTTTATATTCAGGGAGAGGGTTATTGGACTTGTTGATAACTTTTACAATAACTGAATCTACATTTGATCCAGCCCTTAAATCAACATAATTACTTTTATCTACCATAATATATTTAATTTTTGTGTTTTTAGAGAAGACCTTTCCACTCTGATATTGCCCTAAATAGCCAGTTATTACTAGTTATAAATTTACAAGTAGCCACCATTTGAGGTCCTTTAGTCAACTCATTTTCATTGGTATTATAAATATCAAATCCAAATTCAGTTGGTTTTAAGCACACTCTATCTTTCAAACAAGCACCAGACGTTATTGCTGCCTGAAGATTATACATTAATACGTCAAAATCTTGTGGCATTATCAACGTTGGTTTTATTTTACTAAGATCAAGGCAATAATAAATTGGTTGGAAAAGATTTACTACATTATTTTTTTGTTCGAATACTAGAAAATTACCGTCTTTTTCAAATCTAACCTTTATTGGCTTTGGAAAAGGGCTAGTAATTGTTTCAGCATTGAACGTAACAAGGGAATTGTATATCCCTAACAAATCCTCTTGTAACTTAGTCATATTCTTTGTCTTATTTTAATACTAATCTTCTGAAGTTGCAACGAAAATACGAATACCATGTTCCTCAAGCAATCTATGAATTTTAGAAATTGCAGATTCACTTGAAGCACCAGTCTTTTCTTTCGTTGACTTAAGTACATTCATCTCAGCTGAGAATGGATTCTTAATTCCGGAGAATTTATCCTCATTATAGAAACCACAACCACCAATAATCTGGTCAAAAATTTCAATAAAGTCCTGGGGAAGACTAGGTACAATTTTAGTAGCTACGGGATAGTCATCTTGAAGGTTATTCAAATTGATAATATTCCATTCAACAACATCACCTGTCGGTACACCTGTTGGATTCTCTTCATCATCAGCTACAGTAGTTACGATGAATGTATAACCAATCTTTGCAAGAAGATTGTTAATACAAGCCAAATCAGTACGGCTCAGGAACTTATTGTCTTCCAAAATACCATTAATATCCCTACCATCACCACTAAATCTCTCGAGGTTGTCCTTAAGAAATCCTCTAACAAACTCCTCTACACTTGTGCCCATAGCCTCCTTATCAAACCTATTACGGGCAACACATCTACCGGTTTTCGCATAAGTATCATCCGGCGCAATTGCATATAAACTTACTTCAATCATTTTATTTAAAATTAATTTCTGGGTTATTTACTGTAATAAATATCGCCCACAATACATCTAATATATCACTGCTCTCAAAGAGCATCTTTTCATTCCTAGTAAAATCGCCATTTACAAGTATGGCATCGTAGATATCCCTAAAATCAATAGGTTCTCCCCTTCTCCATGAAATACATTCATCCAGCAAATATGAGAAAAATTTACCATTCTGATTAGTACGGTAATCTAACAAATCAAATTCTTCGAGAGAGTATACGGTTAGAATCATATCCCATAAATCTGTTATACGAATTACATAACCGTATTTATCTCTCAACCGAATGCATATTGATTTTACATAATCTGGATAGTCAGTATCATTTTTAGTTTTAATGAGATGACTTTCCATTTTAATTCTACTTTATCTTATTCAACCAACCAAGAAGAATATCCTGAATGACCGAAGAAAACTCCTCACCAAGATTATTCTTACCAATTTTTTCAGCGGAATCGGTTTTACCCTTTTTATAAGCTACCATGAATTCTCCATCACTGTTTTTCTTCTTATAAATGGTATATCCGTTATCCCTCAAAAACTTTATCACTTTATCCATCTCCCACTCAATACCAAAAGGTCTTGTCTGTGTGAGATATTTAAGGATTGACTCAACAGGGGGACACATTTCAACTCCTTCTCCACCCAATACTAGGCGGAATACAGAATCTACACTATCTTCGTCCTCGTCCTCGTCCTCATCTTCATCCTCATAATCATCCTCTTCATCGTCGTAATCTTCTTCAAAATTACCAGCAAAGGACGGTTCTTCAAACAACCCACTTAGCATGCCACTAAAGGTCGAACTTGTATTATCCTTTTCAGATTCCTTTTTTCTGAGATCTTCCTCAGAGGATCTAATAATATTTCTAATAGCATTGGCGAATTCGGACTCGGGTACAGAATTACTACCATCTCTCTCTCCATTGGAAATAAATGTAGTACCATTTGTAGCACCAATCTTATCTAGAATCTCCTCAATTGATCTCTTTCTTTCACCTCCCTTTGAGAGGTTATGATCAATTTTCATATCACTCTTTTTACTTTGATGCTTTCTTGGTTTTCTCCTTTTCTCGATCTTTTCGATATCCTCAATAAGGTTATTGTTTTTATTATCTGACATAATCTTTAAAATTAAAAAAGGATGGCTCTATCTTTTACAATAGAAGCCATCCATGATTTTACTACTCTAACTCGTATTAATTATAAATTATACTCCCATGGGATTAATGGCCTTCTTCTCATCCTCATCCTCCAAGATTATACAATCTGTAGCAAGGATCATAGATGCCGTAGATATTGAATTCTCTAGGGCAACTCTGGCAACTTTGGTACTATCCAAAACACCATCCTCAAGCAAATTACACCACTTACGTGTCTTTGCATTGAATCCCCAGTTATCCATCTCTACCTTACGCTTTTGAGATGCCTGTTCTAGAATAACATCACCTGCAACACCAGCATTTTCAGAAACTGTTCTAAGAATTGAGGGCAATGATTCAACAATAAGTTCTGCACCTATCTTCTCATCACCTTCCAAACTCTTCCACCAATTCTTATCCTTGAGGATTGCCTTAGATGCTTTGAAGTAAATATATCCACCGCCAGGCAAACAACCTTCTTCAATAGCACTCTTTGAAGCCAATATTGCATCATCGATAGTAGCTTTTCTATTACACTTTTCTACCTCCGTTGCACCACCAGCTTTAATCACAGCAATACCTTTGGTCAAATTAGCAAGTCTCTTTGAGAATTTAATCTTATCATAGGGAGTTCTATTAGGATCAGCCAAAGCAGACCTCAAAATATCAGCTCTTGCTGCAATCTCATCTGGATCACCTGCACCTTCATAGATTATAGTTGTATCTCTAGAAACTACTACTTTCTTGGCATAACCGAGATCACCAATTCTAATATTGTTGATATCATTACCATTCTCTGTACAGAAATAGGTAGCACCTACTTTCGTAGCTATATCCTGCATTTGGTTCTTTCTACCATCACCAAAATCAATATCCTTTACAACACAACAACGAATGGCTCCGCTGATTGTATTTACAAGAATAGTTGTATTAACATTATCGTCAATACCGTCACAGATCAATAGGAAAGGCTTATTACCACCATCCTTTGTAATGAGTTCAATAATCGGAATAAGCTGATTTACATTAGAAAGTCTTGTTCCACATACTACAATGTAACAATCCTCCATAACACATTTACCTTCAGCTTTTATATTAGAGTATTCCGGAGATGCCCAACCACGTTCAATCTTCATACCCTCAGTCACTTCTACGATTGTATCAAGTCCTGAAGACAATTCAGCTGTAATTACACCATCTGCAATACCTACTTTACTCATTGCTTCTACGATAAGGTTACCTACTTCTTTATCATTATTAGCTGATATTGTAGCAACCTTACGGATCTTTTCTAGGTCATCACCTACTTCAATAGAGTTTTTCTTAATAAAGTCCTTAACCCATTCTCCGGCCTTAATCATACCTGATTTAATCTCAAATACATTACGACCTTGCTGAATATATTTTTCTCCTTTAGTACAAAACTCTCTAATCAAACATGCTGTAGTTGATGTTCCATCACCCACATAACTTTCTGTCAATGAAGCTGCTTTTCTAACAAGCATTGCACCTGTATTCTTAGCACCATCTTTATAAGTAATAGATTTAGCTACAGTTGCACCATCTCGAGAAATTTCCGGACCAACACCAGCCATTGAATTTTCAATAGCTACAAATCTACCTGAAGGTCCTAGTGTAGTAACAATAGCATCAGAGGCTTCTATAACGCCTTCAACTATACTTCTACGTGCCTGTTCTCCTTTAATAACTTTCTTTGCCATATTTTATTTTAAATATAATTTTACAATACTGTTATGATTTCCATTGTTGTAATAACTCTCAATTCTTGGCCTGTTTCAGGATCCCTAATAGTCTTGCCTGAATTAGGATAAATATATACTTTATCCCCAATGGCAATCTCTTTTACTTCACCTCCAACTGAAATAACCTCAGCTTCAACATAGTCTCTGCTGTCTTGGCTAATTTCAAACTCAACAGTTCCAATCTTCTGCTTACAAACATTAGAAGACTTCAACTCTTTTACTAGAATTTTATCTTTAATTGGTCTCATTTTGTATTAAATTTTAATTAAACATTCTTTTATTATTACATCACTAAGATTATAAAGAGGATTTTATATGCTTTTTTGTTATTTTGAGAGAAGAAAAAAAAAAGAATAACAGGATTCTATCTCCTGTTATTTTTCTTATTTTATCTTACTCTTTATGGTGTAGGGAATATAACCTTCCTTTCTTGCTTTTTAAATATCCCCATAGCTATAAATGCTGCGATACCAGCCCATAAAGGTATCAGTGGTAAGTCTGATCTTTTAATAAACTGACCATCAGTACTTATAAGCCCGTGAACAAAAGCATTACTGTTACCTTCAATTTCCCGAACATACCAGTACCCGTTAGACATTCGTACAGTATCTACTCTATCAGGTATTGATCCTATTGGCTGAAAATTACAATCTACTCTAGTATACTTGTTATAAGCATAAATACCATAGGCTATACAAACAAGGAACCACAAAAGGAGTATAAAACCGTAAAGTTCTCGGTTATAATCCTCAGCATTATCGTCCACTAATTCAACCCAATAAAGTCCTGTTGGTGGGTCATGAACCACTTTGTGACAATCAGGGACATATTTTTTAAATAAACGAGGAAAAAACTTCATTTTTTACTAACCTAAAATAATTATTTTGTTCGGAGCGGATTCGTCTATTGAGACTTGTTTCTTTTCCAAGTAAATCAAATCTCCATACTCATCAACGCTTTCGATATAATTCCCAGGACTCCTTAGCGTGATTGGTTTCCCCTTATAGTACTCACTTATACAATCCTTTTCTGTCCTTGGGTTAGGTGTTAACAATGCCACCAGTGTATCATCAGGAAATTGACTTAAATAATCAATTACCTCTCTTACCGTCGTTCCCATTTCTATTTTATTTCTTACTAACCCAATAATCATAACAGTTATCTATATACTGATAGAGATCATCCGTTACGAGTTTATTTATGGGTTTGTTTATTCTTACGTTGTTTGCCACATGGCTGCCGCAGATTTCTACAATAGCGTAGTAGACTTCTTTATAAGTCTCGTAACTTGGGTAATTGTAGTACACCTGAACTTTGCTTCGAATTTCCTCAAAGAAACGACCCTTACTACACTTTTCACTAAATCGGTGGTAGAAAAGCCAGTTCTTGACTTCATTACAAAGATTGCTTATTAAAGACTTTCCAAACCATCTTTCTTCATTGAGTTTGCAGATAAAAACGATGTAAGCAAAAGAACCGTCTTCTCTAGGAGTAACGTCATTTTCATTCCAGAAAAAGTCTTCTACTTCCCCCTTCAATTTTTCAATATCTCTGTTAGGGCCGACTTTAACTTCTATCCGGTAATAATGTCCGTCATCCCAGTTATAGTCATCCGGAATTCCAAGATCTTTCTTTGCTACTCTCCAAGAACCACATTTAATATAATGGCTCGGATAGAAAAATTTACCCCAAAAATTCAATTTGAAGTCAATTCCATCCATTCTAGAGACAGTACAGTTCTTTTTTAGAAGATCCGGACAATCAGAGGTGAAATATTTGATAGGAACAAGCGTAGCTAGAGTATCTTTTTCTTTTACTCTGCTTTCCTCATCATCAAAAATATCACTCTGACTATCAATAAACCAGACTTGATTCCTCTGATTTTCGCTTACACTTACTCTATTATCGGTTCTATCTTTTTCGCCCTTAAAGTATTCATAAACTGCATTAGACCAATCCTCTAATGAATCAATATTGAACACTACCTCTATAAGCTTAGTTCTAGGATTCCACATATCGGATTCATCTATACTAGTTTTGAAATACGTAAAATGCTCACCTCTTTTAAGGTTCTCTACAAATTCCTTCTTGCACTTTATCAGGTAAAAATCCCCACTCTTAAAGAAGTAGCTGCCAAAATGGTTATCTTTCTCAAAAAGTGGTGCAAAAGGTGCTGTTACATTAACATATTTCATCACCCCTTTAGCATACCTTTCGGCTTTTCTTTCTGTAGAGTATTCGTATTTATAGATATCACAGGTTTTCAGAATAAGTTCATAATCCCTGAAATATCTTGTATACTCGTACTCTTCGGCTAATATTTTCTTAAGCATTATTCTTCCTCCTCTTCCTCTTCAAAAATATCGGAATTATCAATAAACCAAATCTGATTTCTTCGATTCTCACTACTAACAGCTAAATCACCTAGAACATTTTCCTCAAAATAATCCTCAACTATGTTAGCCCAGTTATCTAAATTGGAAATTTCTTCATAACCAGAATCTGCATAGCCTTCCCATTTTAGGAGGAATTGAATTTTGCCTTCCTCAAGATCTCTCCTTAAATTCTCTTTACATTTTACCAGGTAAAAATCATGTGAAGTATATCCTTCACTAGATTCAACCTCTTCTGGAGTTTCTCCGAGAAAATCATAATCTTCCTTAAAATGCTTCTTGAAATGCTTAAGCTTTTGTTCTTTCGTTAGGTTGAACTTGTAAATATCACAAGTCTTTGGAATAAAGTCCCCCTTCGAAAAAACAACAGCATTCGGAATATACTTACCGTTCTTCATTTTTTTTTTATGTTTTTTTTATTTCCAATCTGATCTAATCATTCTCAAGAAAGGGTGACTGTTCTGAATCATCCACACCTGAGTCAATCCACCTGTATAATTGGTGACAGTTGCCAATCGACCGTCTGAATGTCTCTCAAGATAATCACTTACGGCATAATATACATCCGTTGAGGTGTAAAGGTCCCTCAGATATGAATAATCACTGTCGTAATGAAATATTATTTCTCCCTTAACTTGCTCCTCCAAGAACTCTGGCTTTATTTTTATAATATAAAAGTCAGAATTCTCGTAGAAATAACGACCATATTTAGACGATATCTCATCAATGGATTTATTCATTGGTGATTCTATATATTCGGAATACTCCCTCTGAATCCATTTGAGATAATGTCTCTGTTTTTGCTCTTCTGTTAAAGAAGGTTTATATACATTACAGGTTTTTAAAATAACATCCTGATCATAGAAGATCAATGAGTTTGGTTTATAAATAACCGTTTTTTCTACCTTTTTCATATTTGTGTTTTTTTTTATTCTTCTTCTGACTCACAAATCATCCTCTTTGGCGGAAGTAACCAGATCTGATTTTTCAGGTTATTAGACTTAGAAATCAAACTTCCACTATTATTACTATAGATTCCTCCACGTTCGAGTAACTCTTCGATGCAATCACTCCAGTTGCTAACGTAACTTAGGCAGTGAATATTGTCCTCGAGGCAGTCATCTCCGATGAGATCGGCTAGGTACATATACTCTCTGGACTTTTCTAATTCTTCTTCGATGAATTTTTCATTATACTTTATTAAGTATAAATCATCTTTCATGAGAGATTTAACCCAAATTGAAACATATTCAGTTATGTTCCGATTTTTAACGTACTTTTCAACTATCTTTCGTTTTTTCTCCTCAGGTAGAGAAAGTTTGTATACCTCGGAAACATTCGAGGAGATTAACTCCTCACGCTCGAGAAGAATTGTCTCACCATACGATTCAAAATTTATTTTTTCTCTTGCCATTTTTATGTTTTATTAATTTTTACTCAATACTAAAGCTTATAGGGTTTTAAAATATACACCACCTCTAAACACCTGAAAACCTTATATATGATAGAAAATTAATTAAGTTCATATTGATTAGCACTCGACCCCACTCCCACGCTCAGGGAGCCTTCCGAAAACAGGTCAATACCACAAAACAACAATTTCGGGGTCGGGTGCTTTATTTTTTTTTCTTCCCATAAAGGGAAGTATTTTTTTTTGCTCCTTAAAAGCCTTATTAAAAAAAATATATAAAAAATAAAAAAAAAATGAAAGTAGAAGACAATATTAGAAGATCTATCCTCCTGTTCCCGTTAATACAGCAGAATGTTATTGACGTGTTGGACCAAGCTCTACTTACAATAGGCGGGGGTTATAAATGGTCGTATGGAGAATTAATGGAATTCCCGTATACGATCAACAAGAATAGGTATAATAAAATACCTACAATTGAGGAAGCTCTTGAGATCAACAAGAGAAGAAGGGAGAGTGATTTGGAGAAAATCGAAAGAAATACTCCTAAAAGACTTCGTGATATTTCTATCGAGTCTATAAAGGAATTAGAAATCAATAATTCCTTGATTATAAAGGATATTGATAATAGGGTAAAAGATTTTACTCTACACTACACTATCCAGAGAAGAAATGAGCTTCGTATAATTCCCAAATCAGAGCCAATCTTCCACCCCACTTTTGGGTGGGATAATCTATCAAAAGTCCCGGTAGATGTTACCGAAGACTGGCTAGAAGCTTGTAACTTCTTGTATAATACCATGGTTAATAATATTAACCTAGTAGATCCAGAAGTGAGAGAGTCATTACCCAAATATAAGGAGAGACTTGATTGGGTAAAAGAGCAGAGACGTATTAAAAAGGAAGATATACGTCCTGGAATGATATTACAACTCTATAATAAAGCAGAAAATAAGAAAGATAGAGTTGTTGTGCTTAGGGTAAAAGAAAAGCACATTAAGGAAGGACTTGATGCACCTACTACAGGACTCTATGGATTTAGAGGTTTGTGGTACGGAGTTCATCCAGAAAAGCCCAATTGCTATGGGAAAATGTACGATCTTTCAACCTATAAAGAGGATGAAATAGAATTGATTAGGCCTGATATTCAAGGCTTAAATTGTGAAACTATTAAATTCATAACAAAATGAGTTTATTAGATGACTATAAAAAAGTCATAGAGTATCATAAAGAATCTATACCTACTGAGGTATACAATAATGCAAAGTTCATTGCTGAAAATTACCCAACTATTTTTAATGAGGATGATTATTACATATTAGTTAGGGCTAATGGTGCTATTACTATAAGCTCCCTCGATGATACAGTTGAAATAGATGTATTAAAGAAGCATATTTCAGTTAGATTAATAATTGAGATCAATGGGGATAAGTCTAATGTTAGAGAACTATCCCACAGATATATTGAATTTAATAAAGAAAACCTAGAAAAGGTTATTAAATTCATACAAAAGTTTACTGATAAAATTAAATTAATTAATCAACAGTAAACAAAAAAGCAGATAAGACATTAAATCTTATCTGCTTTTTCTTTTATTCTTTTACTACTTCAAATCTAATTTCGCTATCTCCCTCAAAATTACCCTCTAAATCCCAGTAATCGGCTTCCTTGTTCTTGAAAAATTCAACAAAGTCTTTTACCTTGAGTCCTTTATGGGGGATTGTTCTCATAAACTCTCTACAAATTGACGTTGCTTCTGCTCTTGGGAGTATTCTATTAAACCCTGCAGTATAGACGGAATCATCTATTGTATGGAGTGTAAATAAGGTAGTATTAGTTGTTGAGAAAGCCCTACAAGTAAATGGCGAAATTCTCCTTCTATAAAAACCACTCATAGCATCATTATACTCAATTTTAACGGTATTATTGAAATAGTTTGAAATTCCGTACTGTTTCTCTAAGTGAGTGTAATGTGCTTTCTTTTCTAAGTAGTCTTTCTTTCTCTTCAATACTTCCTTCCTTTCAACTTCATCATCTGGAAGTGTAAAATTCTCAACTTCCGGCCACTTGGTTATGCTATCGCCAAACCAGTAGTTGTAAAAAGTCTCCCTCTGCTCATCCCTTCTTTCTTGAAGTCTGCGCTGTTTTTCTTCTAAGAATTGAAGTCTATTTCCTACATATGGAAGTAAATCCTTTTGTCCCCTAATACGACTTGGATTTTCCCACATAAGGTCATATAATTCTCTAGCGACTTTAAGATAACCAGGCTTAATGTCATCCGGTAAATTAAAAAGTGCACAGTGAACAGTTAATATTGTAAAACTCCAACTAGTCGAAAGCTGTCTTTTATAATAATCATCTACAAATAAAAGATCTTCCTTAAGAGGAGTTTTATCTTTAGCTATAATACTACCATTTTCTATAACAGCCACTCCATGAAGGTAAGTCATTACAGTTTCAGTAGCTTTATCTACATCCACTTGTTTACGCTTAGCTCTTTTATCTACACTAAACTTCTGATCAAAGTCCTTTTTAAGATCACGTAAAGCTTTCACCTTATCACTCATAGGTACTAGGCCGTTTATATGCACTAATCTACCTTTCTTCCAAATGAAACATGGGCTATTAAACATATAATCCAATACTGTCAGTTTTGTAACAAATCTATTGTAATCCGTATTTATTACTAGGATATTCTCTACCATTTCTTCTACAGTATATGGATATCTTATTTTTTTATCCTCTTTCATAACTAATAATGATTAACAGCCAATCGGAAATTGTATACCAGAATTAATATTCCAAGGAAATACTTTACCACCAAGAGTATTATATTCTTCTATGTTAAACTCTTCTATATCTCCATTGAAAAATTTTCTAGAATAATTAAGCTTCCAGTATATTAACGCTTTTTTATCAGCATCTGCTTGATTCAATGCATAGAACCAGACACGAAAATTCTCACTGAGTTCATAAATCCATGGAATATACCAGTATACTGTCGGGGTTTTTATACCAACAGCAGAAGATATCGCTTCCTCTCTGAACAATCTCTCAATGATATCATTATCCAAATCCTCAAAATCAATTGTCCCTGTTGATAGGCCCATAGTATGGTCAAACGGAGCTAACTCAACTAAGTTATTTACTGTCAACTCGTTAAGGTTTTCTACAAACTTCTCCGTACCCTGTACTTCATATAAGTAGTCATGATTACTGTCTGCCTTTATTAAATTGAGAGCTTCCTCTGCAGACTCTACACCATGAACTACAACTTCCATAAGAGGAAGTCCATGTGTATAATAACTTTTTTTCATTTTATATATTATTATTTAATTTATTCAGAAGTAAGAGTATGTGCCTATATTAAAGTGTTTTTTTTTCTTATTTTTTATGTTTACAATTCCTTAAAAGCCTTATTATTGATAAATAAATTAAAATACTAAAGCAACCTCCCCCGCCTAAAAAGGCGGGGGAGTTTTTAATTCAAAATAAAGGCTACAGGTAATGCTGCAGTGGGTCGTGGAATCCTACTGAAAGCCGTACGTACAACCTGTGTGGTATAGTGCGTAGAAAAATTATGGCTCAGAAATGGGCGACCCTGAAATGGGTGAAGCACCACAGAGATAATAAAATCTTTCAAAAAAAAAATAATGAGAGAAATTTTATTATTTATCGTCAAGGAGTTCCTTTCTAAGGAAGTCAATAAACTTTCCTTCGGAGATCACATCGACATTGATGGGAAAGATTATTGTGAAGTTCCATTGAAAGGGACCGGGCTGGACCTCTTTTTTGAAAGTATCCGCATAACTTGTGAAATTGTCCATGAATGTGGCGACAATTACAAGGGTTGTGGAAAGAGGACCGATCCTAAGTTTTTCAAGTTAGGATTTTGTTACAGACTCGATTACAGAAATCACGCAATTCTGCATGATTATGTATATGAAGGTAATGAAATCTTCAGAAAAACGGTCGGAACTCAAATAATCAAATTTGAGGATCTTCCAGAGTTCCCGAAACAATTCTTGAAGTATACCTGTTATAGTCTTTATCCTAACGTAAAGGAGTTTGACTATAAACCCGGAACTACTGAGAATTGGTGCGGAATCTCAAGCACAAAAACCACCTTCTGGAAAGAGGATGGTTTGGATAATCACCATGACTACAAGCGATATAACGTGAAGGAGTTCATGGGCCGTACTAGGTACGAGATTATCACAGCTCTGCTTGAGTGGTGGAATTCATGGATGGTGACCTTGGAATTCCTGTGTTATCACGGGTACAAGGCAGCCTGCCTCGGTAATGTCCTCACGAGCAAATATCCTGGTCTTGTGTACTTTGGTCGCAAGGCTATGAATGCATACATATACACTACGTATAATAAGTATGTATCTAAAAAGGATGAACTCAGTGAGTGGGGGAGGATAAAATTCAATGACTGGACGGGCAAATTCGAATGGGAAAGCCTGGACGTCAGTGTTAAAAACCGCCTCTACGACATCATTACCGGCATTTTTGGCCATACGATCTGGGAAGACATCAGATTCAGAAACAAATTATTAACTGAGGAAGATGTTCAGATCATATGCCAGCTGGACGAAACTGCTTTTAGGGGCAGCTATCCTGCAAAAACTTTCAAGGATTTTATGCTTGATAGTATTGAGCAAGTGGCATTACCTACAGAGCAGAAAGAACTCCCGTATAAAATGGACATGGAGTTCGTTCAGTTTGCTGAAGAGGTCAACGACTAACCCGAACTTGAGAGGGGAAATATCTCAAGCGCTGTCAGAGAGGTTATCTAAAAGGCTATGAACGCCAAGTAGGAGAACAGGAAGAGTACCTCTCATCCATTGGAGACAATGGGCCCAATCCCGCACTGGGTAAGGGATGATCTCGGGAGCCGGGACATCTTCCAGTCTAAAAGCGGTATTCTACGGGTTAAAGTAGAAATGATCCAGGTCGAAAGACCTTCTCTACAGGCTGATAATGGCGTGGTCAGCATCTTGAATAAATAAACACGCACTATATATAAGTCCCTCCAGGCACCCAAAGACATTGTAGTAATACAAGTCAATGGGAAGTAGGTTCGAATCCTACGAGGGGCACTAAGTTTAACCATAAATATACTACACAGATGAGAACAGTAACCAATAAAATAGAGCTTGATGAGCTCTATGCCCACTGCAGGGCAAGGTATGAAGAGGCTGGGAAGCCATTCACGCCTATGGGATTTCAGCCGAGAATGGCGGAAATCAAAAACAATAGCGACAGAACAGAGACGATTGTCTCATTCTCTAACGCCAATTATGGCGTTACGTACAGCTGGAAGAACGAATGGTAATCATTTAGCCTTGGTCGGAGGCACACAGACATTAGCCCTGTAAGATTAATAGAACGGGGTCGGCAATGAGGGTTTTACAAACCTTCTATATCCGGGCAACTAGGTCTATTATTCGACAAAAAATAAAGATGACGCAAGTTGTCTTTATTTTTTTTTTCTACTTAAAAACCCCTAATAACCTTAAAAGAAGGAAATATGAATATAGACGTTTAATTAGTTTATATTCATATTTTCTTTTTCTAAACCATTATTATTACTCAAGATAACTTTCGTGATATTAACATAAAAAAAAACAAAAAAAAATGAAACAAAACACAACTACTCAGATCATCATTTTGATGCTTAACGGCGGGGTTATAGCCGCCGAAATCCTAAGACCTATTTCTAAAAGTAGGTCTAATATCTTTGAGAAGTTCACAAAAATTCTTAGAGAGAAGGGTATTCTTTCAGATACCCAAAGCATATGCTCAGAGGTTGAACTCCGAGATAATAAAGATCTTAAATTCTCAAAATTAAGTGAGAAAGGTATTTCTATTTCTAAAATAGAAAAAGACGATACAGAAAGAGATTGTAATAATCTTATTGACGAGATAAATTACCTCTCAGGTATCGTATCATTTGAAGAGGGCAAAGTAAAAGAAGAAAATGCCCCAACTCTTATCTCAGAGATTCTCAATCTCTGGAATGGATGTGGCGAAGGCTACGTCGAAAAAGACTGGAAAGCGGAATCCAGGTATTACTCCAAAATTCCTGGAGTAAAAAATATAAGGAACTACGGAGAAGATGGTATCCTTGTAAAAGTACGCTCTAGAATAGGGTACTTACTCCCCGATACCGTTAATGTAAACGGTAAAACGGTTTCAATCACTTTCTGTGAAAGTGAAAAATATGACAATACTTTGGATTATTAAAAAGTATTGTGAAAATATTAAAAACAACATACATTATTCGTAGTGTATGTTGTTTTTTATTTCCTTCAAAGCCTTATTTTTGAGAAGGAAGTATAGAGATTTGTTCTATACTTCCTTCATTTATTTTTCGTGATTTAATAACAAATAAAAACATACAAAAATGGCAAAGAACACAAAAAAGAAAAGGCCTGATCCAATCAGGTGGACTCGGATCCCTATGGATCCGAGAGGGTTGGACCCCCTCAAGGAGGTCAACCCAGTTGTAGATCGGGAATGTAATCATTTTCCGACGGACGAATTGGTTACGAAACCAATTGTATTTAGTTGGAGTTTTTACTCCAACCATCACCCTTGGATTCCGCCAAGATTTAAGTGGGATTGGACCCCACTGCATAAAGCATTTTACTCAAATGCTTACGGTGCCAAAGAAAGGGTACTGGGAGAATATGATATCTCCGACGGTAAATTCAAAGAATTTACTTGGAATGGGTTCATTGTCTCTGGACCCGATCTTGGAAGCGAGAAAGAAGAATTTCTCGTAAAGGACGGCTTCTTTATTTACAAAGAAGACGAAAAGAAGAAGAGAGAGTGTATTGGAATCTTCTTCTACGAAGAAAATATCATTGCTTGCAACAATGATTATGAATCGATATTTTTGGAAAATATTGATAAAAGAGTAGTTAATTATACTCGATACAGGTACTACCCTATCTGGGAAGTAACTGAAAAAGGAAAGTCACTTAAGTGGCTTTATAATCCGTATTATTCTACGGATTTCATCAGAACTTCATTGAAGGAGTTTGATGACGATGAATACATGGCTGTAACTATTGATATGGCCATGCCTGTGAACTATCCGTATTTGGATACTCACAACAATTGGTCTGAGAGGATCTATTGGATAGATTCTAATAGGGTAGTTTATACAAAAACAACTCGAACAAGGACCAATGCAGAGAAACCCTGTGAGGGGTACTGCTCAGATAAATTGTACGTTTTTGAAAGAAAAGACGGGAAATTTGTCTCTACGAAAAACAGAAAATTGTTGAAAGACAATCTTAATCTGTTGTTGGATCTTGACGAATCCAAGCCAGCCGGTTACCGACGTAACTTTGGTGTAATGCTGACTAATGCGGCAAAGAATGGGGTCTTCGAATGTTTCGATGAAGACTTCGAATAATATACCTTCCCACTCAAAGTGGGAAGGAAAAACAACATATGCTTGAATATAGTGTATGTTGTTTTTTTTTATTTCCTCAAATCTACAAAATTCCCCTAAAATCCAGCTTAAATCTAATCATTGAAGAGTATATGATTGATACTCAATTGATTATTAATTCTTTTTAAATTTCAAGATTATGATTTACTGTTTAACTAGCTTAGATACGGAAGGTAATAAGCTATACAAAATAGGGTATACAGACGATATTAAATCTAGAATGACACACTATCAACTCCATAACCCCAGTATAAAGTTAGTAAAAGTAAAAGATGGAGAGAGAATAGATGAACAATGTATCCACTGCTATCTCCACCTAAAAGGGCTGGGCAAATATAGGAGAGAATGGTACGTAGATAATAAGGACGTAAAGAAAATATTGAGTAAACCAATGGATGAAATAAAGGAATTCTTATGGGAGAATAAAGAGAAAGTATTTTCCAAAAGTAAACTAAGGAGCGTTAGTTGGTTTAATCTATACAAAAAACTAGAGAGGGTTTTTAAGAAAAGGAATAAAAACTCTTAAAGCCTTATATATGATATATAAAAACAATTAACAAAAATACAAGAAAATGAGCACAATTAAATTGAAACTGCCGATGGACAAGAGTCTGTCTACGGCAGATAAGCACAGCAAACTGTTCCTGTGGGCGAAGACGTTGGTCAACAACACCCCAGTGAACATTATTGATGAACAGCACCACGAAGGGGTGTCTTTCATCGTGGTAGAGAACACGTACAGGCCAACGCCTGATAGTCCTACCACTCCTGAGAACAAGTAAGATCATGAATGTATGAGATATTTATTAGATAGAATAATAGGTATCTCATACATTTTTTTTTATTCCTTCAAGCCCTTAATAGAAAACAAACACAAAATAAAATGACAAACATAACTTTTCCCGTGGCTCTCTTACCTCACGGGGACTTTTTAAAAGATTGGGTAAGGGATTTTTTATCCGACTTAAAGGATAAATTTAATGAATGGGAGAAAAAGAATCCCGTTCGAGGTTATGAACCTACCAAAATGACTTTCGAGTCTTTTGGGGAATTCATTAGTTTAAAAAAGGCTAAATGGATTCCAGTAAATCAAGGAGAATGGCTAAGCTTCGAGTATATAAACAAAACTAAGTATAGCCTTACTGTTTCTCTCCATTTCAACGGGCTTGAAATACAGCTCTGGAATGAAGGAAAAAGTATAATTAGTTTATTCATAACCGGAATAAACTGGAACCCAAAGTCAAAGCAATTTGCCTTTAATAATCTCTTCTTGTCGATATTAAAAGATGAAGGAGATGAGGAATTATCAAAAATAAGTCGAGGGAAGATGAAAATACTACCTCAATTTGACTTATCTTTTGAGAACCTCCTTAGAGAGATATATAACTGTGTTGATATATCTACAGAGGAGGAATTAAAAGAACAATTCCTTCTACACAGAAAAGAGGAAAACCCATTTAGCTGGGATACAACTCGATTCACTGTATTTTATGACGAAATACAATTACCATATGTTGTCTTTATTAAAAAAGATAAAATAAATAAACCTCCACTACAATTAGTAGGGGAGGAATTAAATAACAATTCGACTGTTATTAAAGATAAAAAATCTATTACATATACAGTAGTAGAAAAAGGGTATAAACTAAAAAAGGTGATTTATCCTAAAGGCAGAGACTTTATCTACCTTTAAAAAAAGAAAAATATACTAAGTATTTCCTATGAAAGGTTATACTTAGTATATTTTTTTGTTTTTATACTACAAGTCTTAATTCTGGCTTGCGCCAAGAATGACGAGGTAGGTTCCAATCCCACTTGTATAAAACACCATCGCCGCCTTTTACGGGAGGCAAAACAGTTAAGGGAGTTGTAATTCCCTTTCGAAGGGCATCAAGGGTAAAATATCCAGCCTCAGTTTTTACGAAATAAGGCGAATACTCTCGATCCCACTCAAAGTAAGGAGTGTTTTCTTCTTTTTGATATAACTCCCTGAATACGTCGAAACCACCTATAACTGTAAAATTAGTGGCTTCGCTATCGTCCAATGTCCATATAGGATAGACACAGACTTTATTCTCGCTCCCATAAATAGGGAACATGGAAATTATACAATCATGAGATGATTTGTACAAATTCAACTTCTCTCTTTTGCTTAACTCAACAAAAGGAGATTCAACACCAAATGGAGATGAACAACAACGTCTCCCACCTTCGATGTGAGTGATCAAGAACTGGTCTTTTTTCTTATAGAAATGTCTATATTCCAATTCAATTTCAACCAAATCACCCACTCTGAAGCAGACCTCATCTACCCACTCTTGGCATTTTCCTCGAAATGCCTCGGAATGATAATAATTCACTGCATTCATTATTACTTCCAAAATTTATCTACTATGACTAATCTCATGTAGTCCTGGTGGTACCAATCTACCAATCCTCCTGGAGTTTTAATTCCGAGGATGGCTATTGGTGTTTTCTCCCCCGGTAAGTAAATGAAAATAGACTTATCGGAGTTTTGAATTCTAAGATCAACTCCGGTAATCCTAGTATTACTACCTGGAACATATATACTATCAGAAACTAATGGTATATAAACTCCATCCTTGCCATTAAAAAGTGACAAAGCTCCGGACTCCCAACTGTTACGACTGGGCACAATCTCACTTTTATGTGAAACTGCGTTATCGATGATATCACCGATTAATGAAGCCAAAATATGATTATACAGTTTTGGCTTATGCGGGACAACCATTCCTGCTGACATATTTATATATTAATTAAATATCTTAATATTTTCGTCGTCGATATCCAAATCATCAACAGCTAAGGAATACTTATTAAGAGTTTTCCTTATTCTTAACTTTAAAGAATCAATATCTTTAAGAATATCAAAAGTAGCCATGTCAACTCTGGCTTGTTCTGACATACCGTTGATTTTTACAATCAAATTAGTCATTTGATCCTTTTCTATAGCAAAAGGAATTATCTGTTTTCCACTTACTGAATTATTGAATGTGTAATATTCAGCAAATGAAGTCAGAGAACCATTTTTGTACAAAAGAACCTCAACAATTGACAGTTCAAAGAATTCCAGACTTTGAAGGAACTCTTGGCAACAGCCTAAATACCCAGGTCGTGCGTTACGTTGCACTACTTGACCAGTTGGATCACTGGTTGTAGGTAACGTAAATCTTTTTTCAGCAGGCACTCTGTAAAAATATGCCTGAATCTCGCGAATAACATCACTTTTCGCGAGGCCGTGATATAACTCTTTTTTACTCATAATTATTTACTAATTAGATTAATAATTTTTTCATCCAGCCCCAAACAATTGACTGGCAAGGAATACTTGCTAAGTATTCCTCTTACTTCAAACTTTAAAGCATCAATTGCCTTAATAACTTCTTCAGTCGCATAATACGACCTGATATCTTCTACTCTTGAATTAATAGTGATAATTAGATTTTCTAAATATCCTTTTTTAATACCAAAAGTAGTAAGATATTTACGGTTCCTGTCTACGAACACGTAATATTCATTCTCAGGATTGAATGAACAATCTTTGTAAAGAAGAACCTCTACAACATTGAGTCCGAGAAATTCAAGATTTCTTACAAACTTTTGAACATTTACAGTACATCCCAAATATTCTGGGTGACAGTAATGTTCTACAACAGACCCCGTAGGATCTTTATCTTTCTCTTCAAAAGAGAATTTTGTAGATTTGAGATAATATCTACCATCCTCAGGCACTCTCAAGTAATGTGCCTGAATATCTCGGCAGACGTCACCTACCGAAGTTTTAAAGTATACGGAATCTACCATAATTACTCTGCTTCATAGAGAGACTGAAATTCCCTCATAACCAATTCATCTCCAAGCAAATGTCTGAAGATGATCTCGCCCTCATCGTTTTTCTCTGCTTTATACTTAAAAAGAACATCAGAGAAATTCTTGGAGCTATCAGGAATAACAATTTTCCTGCCATACTGATCCTTTATAGGTTCAAAGGTTACTGTAACCTTATCTCCTATAAGATCTTTACTGTATACCAGGTCAGATGCACATACCATCCAACCATGTATAATAAATCCATCAAAAGGGTCTGCCCCTTCGTATACGAAGTTTACGTATACTTTGGAAATAATTTTTCCAAGAATATCTTTTTCATTTGATATACTTAGAGGTTTCTCCTCAACCTCAAGCCAATGAGGATCCTTGGCTTCTCCTGTGAATTTAAAAAATCCACCGTCGAACACTCTTTCTGTATAGTGTTCTTCTTCGGAGGTGATTCCATATATAAAATCACGACCATCACCCTCTTCTTTCTCGTCTCGAAGGGAGAGGTCTTCTTTTCCAAAATATACCTTCAGTATATTTGCATTAGTGTAGGGATTCTTGATACTATGATATATAGTATCATTCTTACCATAATCTACATTAACATAATTACAAACTATAACGCTTGTATTCAAGGACTCAGGAAAGACCTTGTAATCATTCAGCATAATTTTCTGATTATGCTCATTATAAACGGGCCTAAACTCAACAATCATCTTGTCGGGGTTAGTATCGTCTATCTTCTTGTCGCGAGTTACTAATAACCCGCAAGGAGATGATTTAGCCCCTACTATAATAGAGGTAGCATTAATGACGTACTCATGACGCCCGTCGTTATATCTATCTACATCTTGATAGATGTCTTTTTTCTTACGGAGAAGATTAAACTCTGTAAGGTTGGAAAATTTCTTTGCCTTTGGGTATATTCCCTCATCGAGGTAGAAATTTTCTACTTCAGTACTAAAACAGTACTGAAAATTATTATTCTTTAATTCTTCTGCCATTTTTTTTGTTTTTTTAATTTAAAATGTCCTGAAAAATAAATGAAGAAGTATAAACCAAACGTTTATACTTCTTCAATATTAAGGGTTTTAAGGAATTTAATCACAGATTTGAACAAACTCCACATCAAACCTATAACTATCTATAGGATCCATCTCTGTTCTCTGATCACTTCTATCCTCTTTTTCTTTACACCACGGTAGATCCTGATCATCTATACCACACTCTATGTTATTGGCATTTGCATCTACTACTACGGGCATTATTGAATACGTACTTATGTCTTTAAAGGCATCCTTTTCTATATTAATTGTAGCCTTCAAAATTACCATATTATCAATAGTGTAATAGTATGTACCCGATTCAACACCTTCAACGTCAAGTGTTTTGAATATATCCTTAATAACCTGTTCTGTTGATGTATGATCAATCCAATTATCATAGATAATATAACCACCATCTACATCAATTGTATGATCTTCTAACATTGGTGGAAGAGGCAATTCCTCATTCTTGCATTTATATACCGCTGTAGAATATTCAGGATATGAACCTAGAGTGTGTAGAGATACCATAACAGATCTAAAGCCATATTTACCGAAAGGGATTAGTGAATTATACCTTTCCTCAGTTATTTCAGTCAATTTAACTGGCAAAAGATTATTAAAGAATGTAAAATTTTTCTTAAAAGCTAAGAAATAATCTCTACTGTTACTGTAATTTTTCGGTAAATTTAGATTACACTTCAATACATCCATATCTTTTATTACTTTTTCACTTGGTTTCATTGGATCTATACCTATGCTGTACTTACAAAGGAATTCCATAGGGCATACAACACTAAGATTCCTACGTAACATTGCAGAGTAATAATTACCATTATCACCCCTCTTGTCGTAGAATTTCCCGTATTTTGTATTACTATCTACCTTTACACTCCAATCAGTCCATCTACCTTTTCTAGGATCCCCTCCTTCATACAACCTATTAGTACACCTACCACACAATCTCTTCATAAAGAGATATTCAGGAGTCAATTTCTTTACTCTTCCCTCTTCATCCAAATGAATTGGGGTTTCTACATTTTCTCCATTTAATGTGATAGCTATTCCATTAAGATGCTCCATAGAAAGGTTATCCTTTTCACCTTTTTTCGGGGCACTTGACGGCTCTGTTGCCTCAATAAATTCCCCGACTTGTCTATTTCCTATCATCTTATATTTATATATTATTGATTTTTAATGAGTTACTTATCTGTTTTTAAGATTCTGAGAAGTTCAATTTTCCCCCGGGCGTAGTCTACTGAATCCGAGGGAGATTCAACTTGAAAAATACCCTATTCCGCCTTCGGCGGGAGAGTGGATGAGGTACGAATACACTCTCATGGTTGGTTGGGGTAGGCGGAATCCCTACCCCAACACATTAAAGGGTATTTAAAGGGATTAGTAGTTATTCAAGTAGTGAGTGGCAAAAATTAGATGACTAGCCTCAAAATTTGTCACTTTTTTTTGAGGAAAATTTGTCACTTTTTTTTGAGGAAAATTTTCAAAAATTTATGAAATTTTGCGAAAGGGAATTTTTTAATATGCCTCTACAGGTACCTGTAGTGCCGTTTGTCACTCTTTTTTGAGGAAAATTTTTCGGATTTTTTTCTCTGTTATATAAAATATAAAAATTTTTGTTTTATAATATATAGAGCGATTTTACCTCGGCTTCTTTTACTAAACCTTTTAATCAACCTATCCACGTGCGGACCAAAATTTAATTTTTAGAAAATAAAAACTAATCCATCGAGTATACTATAAACCCAATAGATTAGTTTAATATTAATTAATTTTGTAATACCAATATCTTTCCTTACCTATTCTCTTTTGATATTTACTAATATTAGTATCTTTTAGATAAGTTAAAATATCTCTTGCACTAGGTGATCTACCTTTAATCATTAATTCATCATAGATTTTTGTAAGAATATCCTTTATTTCTACTGAAGTATATTCTTTGCCTTTTACTAATTGGCTTTGTAATCTTTCTACGATCAATTCCTCATTAGTCTTTATCTTAGATACTTCCTGTATTCTATCTAATTGATAACCACACTGAGCACATATCTCTAAACCGGCTTGAGTAATTATACTTCTAATTCTAGTCGGTATGTGAGATAGTACTTCTTCCCATTCAATATCAGTTAATTCAGGTCTAGCTTCACAAATTATCCTTAGCTTATCCTCAAAGTAATTTGCTTGAGATACTTTTTGAATAAGGTCAGGTATTTTAGAAACTTTAACATCCAAATTAGCCTCAGAGAATGTTAGTGGATTTGTATAATCAGATAGGATAACATTATAAGACCTCAACTCAGCATACATAGCCAAGTTATTAAAGATAAGATCAACGGTTCCGTCTTCATTATCTCTTAAACCAACATAGTCCTTTTGATATGCATTATCTCGTATTGAATTCCTAATTAATTCTTTCAAATAATTCTCAATATCTGCATTAGGATTGCTAATTGAGTTATAGGATTCAATGACAAGGTTACTCTTTTCCACTTTTTCACAGACTACTTTATTTATTTCGTCCATAGAATATTTTTTATGGGCTTTGACGTAATAGAGATCTGCTATATTTCTCCATGGATTGACTTTCAATCTCTGTCTACCCATTATTTGTGGAATATCAAGGGCTATATCAACTGCTGTACAACCTACATTTGCATCAGATAGAATAACAGTCTTAGCACAATCACTATAAAAATCAGCTCCAAAGTATGTAGTTCTTGTGCAGAATGTAAACATCTTCCTCTTTTCTCCCTTTAGTGGGATAGAACCTATTTTATACCAACCAGATAAATTCTTTTGTATGAACTGTTCATTTCTAATTGTCCTAGCACAAAGAATATTAACTTGGTCTGGTTTTAAATCTGTTTTCTTTATCAATTTAACGATATTAGATACAGAATTAACGTATATAACAAGTTCCTTTGCTTGAATTTGTTTTACATTTCCTGTTTCATCCTTTATAAACATTGTCTCAAATATACTGGCTTTATATTTTTCTATAATTTTAACACCAGCTGAGATAACAGAGCTAACAGGGTGAGTTGAAATACACGGTTTGGTTACTCTTGTTGGTTGAAGAGCCTGCCAATCCATTTCATAATAGGGTAGGGTTTTAAACTCATCTACTTGATCCAGGTAATTTTCCATCATAGGAGTAGCTGAAACAAAGCAAACATTATTAATTCCCCTTAACTCGTTTATGAAATCCAGCTCTGTATCTGGTTTAAAGGATGAGTCTGTAAATACTGATTGAAATTCGTCTACAACAATATGGTAATCATTTGCATTTTCTTGTAAGCTGATCAATACTTTTTTAACGTATTTAAAAGAATCATACGTAACAAGTAATTTTATCGGCTTATGATTCTTTTTACAATTTTTTATATAATTGTATATCAGTATTTGTAGGTTATTAAGCTGAGGGATAGTTGGTACTTCAGGAGGTATTCTTTCCAACATATCAACCTCTTGATTCTCCAAACCTATTACACTAGGGTTTATATACAGTACTTCACCTGGGTGTTGTGCTGTTTTATTCTCTAATAGAAATTTCCTTGGAGAACAGAGGATAATATTCTGTTTATTCGTTATACACCACTCAGTAAATCCACAACCAGGTAATTGTTTGTTTATTATACATGGATTAGTTGGTAATTCAAACCCAACCCATTCTGAAATATAACGGATTCCTGGTGGTATAAGGACAGGTACTTTATTCATTTTATATTTCCCATTTTATACCATTTGCAGCGTCTATAACGCCAACTGGATTCTGCAATGCATCAAAGCATTTCTTTATGAAAATTACCCTACTTGAATTGGTATTATCTTCGACAATCTTACCTACTACCTCAGGTATATAACGTCCAAAGAGTCTACCCGCAACAACATAGAGTAGTTTGTTGAAATCCTTTTCTTCACAATGTTTAGAGTAGCTTATAGCTTCATCCATTATTCTCTTTTCGAATTTTGCATAATCACTACAATACGTACAATAGTTCTTGTAAGACTCTGCTTTGAACTTCTCAATTTTCTCATTTCTATCTTCATCCTTGTCTCGTACATAGAAACAATTGGCATGAATATCAACGTCCATTTCTCTGGATATTGCAGAACCAAACATCTCTTCTGTTGAATTGAAGATTTTCTGACCTAATCTCCATTCCATTGGGGCTTCTTTAACAACCCATTGAGTCACTACCCAATCAAATTCTTCTCTTGTAATCATTTTATGAATTTTTAAGATAATTTTATTTATTAATAAAGATTTCAAGCTAAATTATGGTTCTAAACCGTTAAAACTCTTAATATTGAAGAAGTATAAACGTTTTGTTTATATTTCTTCATTTATTTTTCGTGATTTAATAACAAAAATAAATTATATTATGAATAAAAAAGAAATTTGGGTTAATACTGCGCTTGAGGCCCAGGCGCAGTTCATGGCTAAGCTTGAAAAAGATGGCCTTGACATCTCTTATTTTAAAGAGATGTATGAGATGGTAAAGGATGAAGAACTTTGCCAACATTGTGCCAAATCTTTTACGATTTGCGGAACTAAGGTTTGCCAGAAGTTCCGTGAACACGAGGATGGGCACATTTATCTGATATTCTCAGATAACGCAAAAGCACAGGGATACAAACGTATCCACAATGCAGCCAATGCTTTTAGGATATTGGCACTCAAACTTAACAAATTTGTTAAGGGAATCACCGAAAAAGGTGAAGGCGTTAGTAGTATTTTCTTTACTACTAATTATTCACTCCTCAAGCATTTTGAGGAAATGAACAAAACCATTATGACAAATATTGGTAAGTACCCTGAATACTTTATTAAGTCAATGGGTATTAGAATGTATTTGATCACAAATACAACCCTCAAAGATCATGCTGAGGATGATTGTTTAAAAGAGCATGAATCTCTGATAAACATGTGGCTTAACCGTAGGGATGAAGCCATTATTAAGCCTCAACCTCAAACCGATAAAAAGGTTGAAATTGAGGTAAAAGTATCTGTTAATAAAACAGATACAAGTAAAAAGGAGGTAAAGAAAGACAGGGTTGAACCTGTTCCTGCTCCTACATCATCAATTATGATTGATGAAAGTTCTTTTAGGGACGTAGAGCCTAAAAAAATTGTGATCAATTCATTTGATCAACTCTGTCCTTGGGCAGTATGTGAGGTATATGATACTCCGAATCCCTACGAGAAAGGAATTTATTTGTATCCGAAAGATATAAATAACGTTTCTGATCACAAGAAACTTGAAAATTTCTTGAAAGAAAATCATATTGATTATGACATCTATTCGCCAGATGTCTTTTCTATTAGATTTGGAAAAAATCCACGATGGAAAAGATATCGACTTAGAGAAGGTCAATATTATAATGTTAAGGTTACTTTAAGTGATCTTCCAGGCTATAGAACAAGGAATCTTGGCTGTAAACTTCCATTCCCAAGTAATGTGGGAATAAGAAGGGTGGTTGGTATTGTTATCACTATCGAAGAATGTTAAGTATTATGGAAAATCCTAATATACTTTTCAATCTTTCAGCACAGGAGCTGAAAAACTTCATGACTCACCTTTCTGTGAGAACTCATGAACCGTATCTTTATTTCTTTGATGTAATAAAGAACTGTGACGATTTACGTTGTCGATACGCATGCGAATGCGATACAGTCAGTCACAAATTGGCTGATCCTGAGGACGGTTATCTTTACTTTTTTAAGTATAACCGTACTAAAAAAGTAAAGCGTATTAACAACGCTGCCGCTGCTTATATTGCATTGGCACGAATTTGGAATAAATTTATCCAGTCAGATAAGCCAGAAGAATTAGACTGTATTCTTTATACATCTAATACCAAATTCATTGATATATTCAATGACATTATTGCTGGATTTATGATCCAAGCAAGAATGAATGGGATATATTCAGGTAATTACAGGGGCGTACAAGTCCTTGGAATTATGGATTCATTAAAGGATCAAGACATGGATAAATTCTATGACGAGACCTTTACCTGGGTCCGTGAAAAATGGGGTGTTAATAAACGTCCATACGTGGATGTTGTAAAAACACTTCCTCTCTTTATGGAAAGGCTTGAAGAACGCCTTGGAGGTAAAGAAGAATATTGGAATAGCTTTAATTATCTTATAGCTCATTCTACAAATGAAGAGGAGGTTATCTCCTATAATGATATGTTGAAGAAGCAAAAAGATGACTTCTTGTATGTCATATGCTATATTAAAAATATAGATAAGGGTACTATTATAGCCCCGAATGCAGCTGTTGCTTATCAGCTTATTTGGGAGGCTTATAATAATTACAACAGCGGTTTATCAGAAACCGAAGTTTGGGCATATACAGATAACCTTGATTTCATGTCTTTGATGAATGAAGATATAGCAGCCACTCAGACTGAATGGGATCGTTTAAAGGGATTCCACCACAGAGCAGCCAGAAAATGTGGCATTGAAGTAGAATCTTTCAACTACTTCAAAGAATGGAGGCCAGGTCCATGTAGAAGACTTGGATTGGATAACTACGAATCCAAGAGAGGCCCTTATTCTAAAAAGGAGCTGAAATGGAAAAGAATGTGGAATGTTAAATTCCAATCAATCAAAGATTTTGTTAAGATAACATTTGATCAAAAAAATCTCAAGGTCTATATCGAATTGAATTGCGATCATTCGGATGGTTGTGAAGTTAGAAAAATTCACGATGAGATCTCTAAGAAATTAGAGGACAATCACATTTACACTGCCTGGTGCTGTTGGCCTGATCAGGATGGAAATCCAGATAGTAAATGGCACCGAGCTTGGAGAATATCCCTCGGATTTAATGCTGATGAGAGTATTAAAGATGAAGACAGGTACCTTATTTCAGTACCTGACTATATTAAGTCTAAGAATATAGACTTAGAAAACATAGAGGTTGAGAGCATAGAGTTCGATATCTCTGTATTAAAATAATTAAAAAAAAACAATAAAAACACAAAAAAAAATGAAAATAACAATAGATATAAAAAGTAAATCTTACTCATTTGAGATGAGTAAAGACTGGGCCCTGAGCATTAGGGATCTTTACCCAGAAAACAAAGCTTATGAAAGTTTTGTTAAAGGTGTACAAAACCTCTGTCCGATTGAAGTATCGGATGCTTGTAGTAAGCTTAAAGCTTACGAGGATGGTGAAATTTACTATTTCAAACCAGGTATAGGTGACGCATTTTTCGTTACCAACGCCATGATGGCATATGGGATTTTTCATGATCTCTTCATAAAAGAGATGGAGAAAGATCAGATTTTTAGAAATCATTGGTGGTGTATTACCTCCAATACAAAGTTGATGGATCTCATTAACAATGAATTAAACGACATTAGAATCGTTTTTGATAATCATGGTGATTTCCACCATACACAGGGTAAATTCTCATTCCCTATATCGGTTGATTATTTGCAGGAAATAAGAAGCCACGGCAGACACGATCAATATGCCATTGAACACTGGATTGAGAAACATCCGAAGTTCAAGAAGCCTTCGGTTGAAATAGACGAATCTTGTTTTACGATACCTAAATATCGTAAAGTAGAGATAAAGTCAAACAAATATCTCTTCGTAGTGAAAGACTGCGATGACAGGGTCTTTGTTATTGGAACAAAGAAAGGTCTTTACGATAAGCAAATAGAAAATTTGCTTGACAATAATAAAGTTTATTATAATAGGACAGCAATGTCAGGTAGAAGTGACCGTTTTGCGTTACTTGTCGGAAAGTATCATTCTGATACTGACGAGAAGTACCAAGAAGTACTTTTTAGTAAAAAACTTTCTGCTGATGAGATAGCGAAGATATATGATAGGTCAGACTATTATATTGATCCTAATCATGTAGGTTATCCTTGTGGCTATTACTATCTCGACTACGAGATAATAGATCATGTCGTAATTAGGATATACGACGATTTGTCAATGGCCGTTGACAAGTAATTAAGGATATTTCAATCCTTAACAAAAACCAATATAAGTTTAATCACTTATATTGGTTTTTTTTCTCTTTTCATCTCCCCTTCAAATACTTAGATATGAAATAACACATTTAATATTAATAATATGAAAAAAGAAAAATTACCAAAAGATGTGGTAAGGTTTATAGAAGATACCACAAGATCGTATAAATTCATAACTCAATCAGGTAGTTTGATTAAGAAAATTGAATTATCTGGAGTTCCGTTTAGTAAGATCCAAGTAGTGGACAATTTTATCAAACTCTTTCTAAAAGATCAACCATATAACGAAGCTTTAGCTAGTAATATAGTAGAGTGTATATGGAATGAATTGGGATATCAATACTCTGGTTTAGTACAGCCCATTTTAGAGGATGGAAAGTGGTGTATCTCAATCAACGCTAATGCAGAAGTGTTTAATCCAGAACAAGAGAAACCTCTCCCGTGGTGGAAGAGACTGATTAACTGGATCACAGGAAAGAAGGTGCTTAAGTTAAAGAAGCTCTCACATGAATATGTAACTACTACATATGATTGCAGCCATGGTACTACTCTATACTTTCATAGGACAATGTTCAAGATGGAGACAACAACTACAGCTATTGAAAGAGATAAGGAAAATTTTTTAAAGTGCATAGGAGGTGAAAAATAGATAAACCCTCAAAGCCTTATTAATGTAGATAAATGTGTTTAAGCATTTATCTATTTTATTTTTCAAGATAAAAATAAAAAATATAAATAACTAAAAACACATATAATAAAATGGCAGAAGAAACAGAACAAAAAAGCCAAAATACTGATCTTGAAAAAGAAGATTGGTTTGTAGATCCTTATACAAAAGGAATCACAATATACACTGATAGAACTCGGTTGTATAGAGCATCGGATTTTGATTCCGGTACACATTACCACCTATCTAAATTAACTGATGATGGTAAAAAAATAGAGAAATCATATTTGAATATGATTTATAATAATTTGGCAGTAAAAGTATATCCTTTTTCGCTAGATTCTCCAATATTAAGTAGGTTAGAGAGAAGAGCTATGTTTGCTCATCAAATCTGCTTAGGTGGATTTTACGGAAATGCTATACATTTGACAGCAGTTCCAATGGTAGGTAAAACTACTTACCTTAAAGCGTTTGTAAAAACGTGCTCTGGTCCTAATCCGGCTGGAAGTAGATACAGCAAAAAGTTTGACAAGATTTATGTTGTGTCTTTTCGGGAGCGTTATTCTGAAATAATTGAGTTCGAAGAGGATATTCTCGACGGACGAAAGAAAGAAGATGCGGATATTATATTTGTTCGTGTCTCTGAAGTCTTCGGCAACCCAAAGACTGGGGAAGTCGGAGTGGCAGATGTCCTTCTAAATGCAAAGAGGGATGTAGCCGCAGGGTTAGATGTTCTACTTGTAGTAGACTCTATTACCCGCGTTGTAGAGGCTGAATCTGCAATGATACCTTTTGGAGGTATGAAAGACGGTGGCTTGAATCCCGGTTGTGAATCATTCACTGCCTGGTGGTACGATGCCGCTCAACAGTTCACCAACGTAGAGGTGGATGTTGATGGGGAGAAGAAGAAATGTTCACCTTCCCTAACATTTATAACAACCAACCTAGATCAAGCCCCTGGAAAGCCAGATAAGGCAAAAGGAGTAATTAATGGTTGGGTTGAAGGAAAGGCAGATTGTCATATCTACCTTTCACCTGAGGCCAAAAGGGTACGAGATTATAATAATGATATAATCACTCCCGTAGACTTGATCTCTTCCTTGAATAGGAGTTTTGAGAAATACCTCAAAAAGCAGTCATATCCCAATGGTATATGGTACCCTGCAAAGGATAATGACGAAGATGATCTTTACACAAGGATCAAAAGGTTTGAAAATAAATGGGAATTTGCATATTCCCAATTTTATATATAATTATATATTAAAATACGTAATCACATTTCTAGTTTGTAATTACGTATTTTTTCTTTTTTGTTAATTTTAAACTCTTATATAAGAATAATTAAAAAACATTTACTATGGAACAGAAGAAAACTTTATTATTTGCTGGGGATGTTCATGGATACATTCCCACATTCATCCATAGATTAGTGGATGAACTCCATTATCAACATGCAGATTGTGTTGTATGTGGAGACTTTGGAATTGGTTTTGACAATTCCTGGGACAATGTGTATCAAAGAATTTCCAAGAAATTGGAGAAGAATGACATACACATTTGGGTAGTTCGCGGTAATCATGACAACCCAGAATATTTTGAACACGAAGAAAAATATTCAAAAGAACATGTAACCTTCATGGAAGATTACAAGGTTTATACCATTAATGGTGTAGAAATTCTCCCCATCGGCGGTGCAACTTCTCACGATCGAAAGATCAGACTAGAGAAAGGTTGGAGTTGGTGGGACGGAGAAAAAATTAAGAGGGTAGAGCTTAAAACTCTTCCCGTTAAGGTGGATGTTATTGTAACCCACCAAGCTCCGTTGGTATTTGACCCAATTAATACCAAAACAGATCTCGATGATGATTCAATCTACGAGGAAGAGTTGGAGGAACGTAAGTACCTCAACGAAATAGCTTTTAATGTAAAAGCTAAGAACTGGTATTATGGTCATTACCACTACCATTATGCTGGCAAGTTTAAGGACATTAACTATACATGCCTTGGTATTGTTAGGGAAACAGTTAATAGAAAAGACTGCCAAGATTCTCTTAAGGAGGCGATAGGTTGTGAGGGTAATGAGATTATTATCGAAAAGAATTACCCCGAGATTGTGATGTATACAAATCACGAAGCAGAGGAAGACTACTATAATAGTCTTTTTGGCGAGGGAGATGATAATCCCTGAAAACCTAACCTACGAGGGTACAAGTAATAAAATACTTGTACTCTCTTTTTTATTTTTCACGATTTTATTAATAACAAATAAAAACATATAAAAAATGAAAATACCGAAAAATCTCGAGAAACGAGTTCACATTTGGACCTCTTATGGTCCTAGAGTGGGATATGTAATCCCCTCTATTCGTTCAGGATTTATGATAAATAAAGTCCTGAAAGATGCTGGAGATAAGTTCTTCGGTGACGATTCTTGGAATAAGGATGTCTTCTTGAATGAAGGTGGTATTCCAAAGAATTTTGACATGGCTGTTGGAAGATTTGTATCCAACCCTGTAACTAGACTTTCTAAGAATCTCTTTAGAAAGAATGTGAATGTCATTACACGTTATGATAATGACAGAGAGTATATCTATGTAATTGGACAACTCGAAGGTAGCGATGGTACTCCTACTGCAGGATTCATTTCATATGATTTCGTAGAATCAGGTTTCTTTGGTGAGGAACCATGGTTAAGTGAAGATTTTCAGGCAGACCTTATTAAGTTTACGGAAAGCATGAGAAATCTTAAGAATATCAAATTTGAAGATGATGAATTGTTCGATAACCTAAGAAATTGGGTTGCATTGACATATGCGGAAAGGGAAAATTGCGCAAATAGTAGGGAGAATTATGCTATTCTTCCAGGTATTGCAATGGATGATGAATCAGGTGAGGATAATGTAAGATCATTCTTCTTTACTAACCATCCTGGTGAAAAGGGCAAGGGTTATATAACTTTTGCTAATGATGCACCTGATGGGGGCATTACAGTAGCGGAAAAGATTCAAAGATATTTTGAGTCAATTTGGAAGTATAAATATTGCTTCCAGGATAATAAAGAGCTTAAATTTAGTAATTGGCTCAACAGTGTAGGTAATAGTAATCCAAACCATTGCCACATATTCCACGGTGATTTAACACTTTGGCCAGACTTCTTACTCCTTTCACCGAGATCTGAGGGTTATATCTCTTACGTAAGAGGTAAGATTACCTTGAATCTTTACAAGGAGATTTTCCCTTGTGAAGGCCAGGCTATCCCTTACACTACGGATGAGCTTGTATCCAAAGTTCGACTTATTGTTTTCGATGAGTTGACATGGGTAGAAGATGTCATTAAGAGATTTAATGAGAAAGAAAGAAAGGAAGGTGACACTGCGACTGGAATGTTTATTGAGAGTCGTAAAGGTTATAGGAATGAGTTGAAAGAAATACTCACCCTCCTCGACTTTATCGAGGGTAAGTCTATTTTCGATTACATTGAGGATGTTAAAATCGTAAACCTCTTGAGCGAAAATGATTGGGTATTTGACCTTATAGTAAGGGATCTCAACTATTTCCCAATTCCAGAAGGTGTTAAGGTTAAAGCTTACACTGCCCAAGGTAAAGAAATTCCTACTATGGAATACTCCTTCAATTCAATCTATTCAATCTTCTTCGAGAAGTTGAAGCTTAATTGGGAAGTTTCACCTACCACCCTTGAATTCGTACCTGAAGCGGGATTAGAAAAGAGTCAATTTAATGACCTGAAAATGAATACAGGACATCTCTATGAGTCGCTCAAGATATGTCCGTTTATGTACAAAGGCGTAGATCTGTCTTTGATCGAGAACCTTCCAAATGTTACGTGGGAGGATTTCCTGAAAGGAAGATTTGTCTACAGGGAGCAATATTACCTTGGTGATGGAAGGTGGTATGGTAGAGACGTATGGTATGAAGAAAAAGATACTACAGATATTCTCTTCAGCTTGTTTGGCAAGAACGAAGCGATAGGTGAAGACGAAGATGAGGATGTTTGTTGGAACGACACATCCCTCAATGGCCTTTATGATTTGTTAAATAAGGGCATAATCAAAGAAGATAATGTTCCGGAAGATACACTTCTGAAACTTTCTGTTTCGGCAAGGAAATAAAAATCCTTGAAATCCTAATCAATGGGAGTACAAGTAATAAAATACTTGTACTCTCTTTTTATTTTTCATGACAATTAATAAAAACAAAAAAAAATGAAAGAGAGCAAGAAAAGGTATTTTACTCTCGAGGAGACTATAGGGCAGATGTATGGTCCTAGAGGTACAAAAGCTCGAGAGGAATTTGAAAAACGGTATTTAGAATATCGGAAAAAAGAGAGTAAGAATAGAAAGAGAATTTACCCTCTTACAGAGCCAAATTCAATTGGTTCTATTAATTTATACGAATAATGGAAGTGACAAGTCAGTGTGATTTCCCGCTTTTGTGTGATACAAAGCAGGTTGATATTTCTATAACTGTAGATTATAGAACAGCTATGAGTGCTATCATAGAAACTCTTATGCACAGACTTCATGTAATGGATGAGTTTGTGGTAGTAGAATCACCTCTTTTTGAGGGGAATGATAGGGTATTGAATCTATGTACGAATACTAGGTTTACTATTAGTAGAAACCGAGAGCAGGATTTAAGCAAAGAAGCCGAGTTCTTGTCGGATTTTCTTAAAGATCCAATATACTTCACGAATCAATACTTGAATTCTGATGAAGTAGTGGTAAAAATGAGTAAATTACCACAGCAACTAATCTGCCTCATTTATTCATATAACGAAGAAAGCAATCCAGACTTTATTGAATGTGAGTCGTTCGTAAATGACCCAGATGAAGTGAAGTTTTATCTGAAAAGAAGGATTCCTAAGTTTTATGAATCTCTTGTTAACAGATCTTTCAAAAGATCAGAATTCCGTCAATCTACTATTGCGGAAATCAACATTAATACTAATGATTTACCAACAGATAGTATATTTGAATACATTGGAAAAATCAAGCTCAAATTAGTTTCTAATGATGAGCTTAGAAAGAGTGAAATGTTTAGGTTTGATTTCACGGTAGATTTTGCAGATGGAATACAAAATCAGGAGGTCAGATTTATGGAACGTCACCTTACAGAAATTGTTCGATCCATTACTGGGTTGAAGGATGAGACTATAAAGGAAACACTCAATGGTTCATTTATAGTTAAAAACAAAGATAACAGTAATCAATAAACAATAAAACACAACATCAAAATGGGAAAGACGAAAGCAGAACAGAAAGCCCAACAGAGTGATGGCTATTTCAAGATATGGTGGAATAGTTGGTGGAATAGTAATGATAGTGACCAGTCTTCCGAAAAAAGAGCTAACGTAGCGGAACATCTCGGTCCTGGTTCCTCAGGTGGAACTGACAAGAGTTCCAAGAGACCTCGTAAAATGAAGGGCTTTGGATTGGAAGGTACCTGTATCATCCTCATTCTTATTTGCATAGGTGTCCTGGTATACCTGCACTACAGCAAGAAGTCAGCGAACCAGCTTGCCCAGGCACAAATGGTGGATACTATCTCCGTTGAGAGAGTCCAGATCCCTGCCGAGGCTGAAAGAGGACGTCAGCGTTACCAACAGCAACAAGAGCAAGAAGTAGCACCTACTACACCTACTAAGCCAGAAGTAAAGCCGGTGGAGGAGAAGGTAGAGGCTCCAGTAACCGTCCCCGTAAAGGAAGAGGTAAAGGTTGAAGAACCCAAGCCAGCTTCGACTAAACCCACTAACTCCAAAATCCAAGAATTGGAGGAGTGGTTGGCATCTCATCCAGAGCCCCAAATGCCCCGTGGTAGCACCGATAGGGCAGACTGGGACAAGTATTCTAACGACCATTATGAATGGGCTCGTAAGAACTCCGAGTATCAAGGTCGTTTGAAGGGTGAAATCAACGACTAACACACTACCAACGCTCAATTAGAAATAAAGGGATTCAGTAATTATAAAACTGAATCTCTTTATTTTTTTTTCTTCTAATTAATGTGTTTTACTTCACAAAAACTCTGAAATTTTTAAATTTGAAAAAGTATAATAATTAAAAATTAATAGCTAGATCGGAAGAGCGGTTCAGCAGGAATGCCGAGACCGATCT
>ERZ809504.3-NODE-3-length-58769-cov-14.760313_pt1 | contig 58769 bp, 46 predicted proteins | sample MGYA00521273_ERZ809504 | MGnify/ENA primary metagenome ERZ809504 (study PRJEB31581, sample SAMEA3312979) | metagenome | study: EMG produced TPA metagenomics assembly of the PRJEB8939 data set (Metagenomic analyses of Rumen microbiomes reveals...
AGATCGGTCTCGGCATTCCTGCTGAACCGCTCTTCCGATCTAGCTATCGAGCAGTTCCTGCCGGCTCTTGATGACGTAGAAGAAGAAATGGACAGAGAGGAGCGAGAAGAAAGAAGAAACATAGATAAAGAAAGGAAAAGAAATATAGCGAATAGAACAAAGTATAATACTTTTCTATCTAAATATGATGAACCTTCTTCTGGAACTAAAGACAGGTGGGGAAGAGATGTAGCTAAAGAAATTGCAAAAACATATGATAAATTAGGTTACAAAGACGAAGATATTTTAAATAAAGCATCTAGAACCCCTCTTTTGGATAAAGCAACGCTTAATGGAACAGCTATAGGAATTGGTGCAGGGGCCCTTTCTTCAATAGGGGCAGAATTATATAAAAAGTTAAGGAAAGGACACTTCTCCCCTGATGGTCCTAACGTAAAGCTGGCTTTAGCTGGTGGTATAATTGGTGGTACTATTGGAAATATTAGAGCCAGGAAATTAAGAAAAGATGCAGTAAAAGAACTGTTAGATAGAAGAAGAAAAGAGGAAGATAAAAATAAAATAAAATAAAATGAGGTTATTAATAAGTAAACTGTTCACTATAGCTAATCACTATACTAGTGTAAATAACTTAAAAGACATACTATCTAAGGGTATGCTTACAGGAGATACCTTAAATGGAAATGGACATATCAGTCAGTCGTACTTTTTGCCTGAAAATGATTACTTACAAAAGGATCAAATACATCTTCAAAATAGTATTAAAAATATAAAGAAAAGAAACAAACGTCTTTATCGACTAGAACAAAGACGTGCTCGAGGTGAAAATGTATTTATACCAGAACATGAAATGGAGGTAGTCACTCCAGGTATATTCGGATACTTTAAGAGAAAAGCAAAAGTTCCTTCAAATCACGCTTTCATAGGTGAATATGGTAATGAAAGAATGCCAGGACATTATAGACAACTATCTTTAATGGACGGACCCTTTGGCGGTGTAATTAATAGGGAGGGTAAATCAGAGCTTAATAATAGCAGAACTTCTTTAATACGTCTGGTGTGTGATATTCCTGACGACATTAAAGACACCTCTCCTTATCCTCTTGAATTTAGAACAGAAAGGTATGACGTCCCTCCGGAAAGAATTAAAGTTCAAATCCCTTTTGGTGCTGTAACTCAGGAGAATATAAGAGATTATAAAATTCTGTTGGATCTCCCTATAGAAAAATTTGACTTAACAGACGACTATACTAGGAGAATCATCAAGATTTTAAAGAGAAAATACAATACAACTGGAATATCTGCTAAACAAATTGATGAGAAATTTGAACAAAGAGTTGATGAGATAGCAGACGAACAATTCAGGGCAAGGGAAAGAGAAGGTGGTAGAATTGCTTACATAGACGGTCCTTTGTCTGATTTAAAGAATGGTATAAAGTCCTTCTGGTCAAAACATAAAAAGGCGATAAAAATAATTGCTACGGTCGGAAGTCTAGTTGGCATAGGTACGCTTGCTTATAAATATTACAAGAATCGAGAAAAGGAAAGAAAAGGAAAAAAGAAATGATAGTTTATTTTAAAACATATTCCGAGAGTGAAGAAAAATCCACACTTCAAGGTATTAAGGATACTGCATCTGGGGCAGTAAATTCAGTAATGAATACTGTCGAAGGTATAGAGGAAAAAATTCCCAAGATGCCTGAAACCAGGTTCAGGAAAATAGTCAACCAATACAGGAATTGGTGGAATAGGACTAAATCTAAAAAAGAAGAGAAAATGTTCGCATTAACCTTTAAATCAGCTAGACAATCTAATGGGACATATAAAATTACTTTTCCCAATTACGATGAAGGTTGTGTAAAACATATAAATCTAGAGTTATGGGGTAGACGATATGAACTCCCCGTATACTTTACATATGATGTCGATAAACCAAATGAAGATTATATAGATAAACATAAGTCAGATATAGAAAAGACATTAGAGCAGTTTTTACAAAGAAGTCAGAAGTTGTTGAATGGTAAATGTAAATCTGACCTAATAGATATGCTTATTTATGAAAGTGAAGGCTCTGTTAAGAAAATTGATGATATTCATAAATACGTAACCCCATTGTATATTGATGTTAATGAACATGGCGGATTGTTACTTGTATACGACGAGTACTTTGACGGCGAGGATAGAAGTATCCAATTTTTAGACGGAGAATATATAAATTGTGATAATCGAGGAGATTGGTTTTAGTGAATAAGAAGAAAATGATTATACACTTACAAAAACAGTTTAACTTATCAGTACCTGAACAGGGAGAGACTATAAGGCTTAATGTTTGGGGGAGACCCTTTGACGTAAAAGTCTGTTATAGTTTATTCGAGGGTGAGACAGTAATGGACCACGCTGTTATGTTAGGTGCTATAAGGAAATTCTTAAGTAAGAGTACTAAGCTGATAAGTGACTGCAAATCAGAGGTAGAAAAATCTATAATAGAGGATAGTGAAGGTGAGGTTACAAAAGTAGATAATATATTCAAATATATTATTCCTAAAAATCTTTACGTACACTATGACTCACAACATCCGAATGATAGGTTAATATCTATAGAGTGTAATTATAAATTTGACCCATCTCACGGAAGATGCCTATTATGGACTAATGAACAGTTTATAGGCTGTGTGAAAGATGACCCTAATAGTTAAAAAAAAGAATCCCCCTTGGATTAAACTCCAAGGGGGATTTATATTTTGATAACTCTTAAGAAGAGAGTTAAATATTTTCAAATTTTAGTTCTGGGACAATACCCAGAAGATCTTTCTTGATGATTTCTATCTCATCAGAAGTGAGATCTCTACCTTTATTTTCAAAGGTAAAGGGAGTATCCCAACTTTTTTCCTTAAAAGGGATTTCCCTCTCGAGTCTGTACTTTACTTCGAGGGGATCATCCAGTTTGTGGATAATTGAGTCGTCGTATTCTACAGGGTATTCAAATATCTGTAAAACAGAAAAATCTTTATTTAAAAGATTTTTAATAGATGTCTCATCATCGGTTATATCCGACAAGTAAACATTTATTCTCCTACCATCTTCTCCGAAAACTTCGAAGAAAATACTGCTGCATGGGAAAATATCCATAGCAGGGCGGAATGTGAAATCCTCTTCGTCAGAGAGGATATTTTGTAAGTTGTAATTCATTACAAACTTTTTCCTGACTTTCTCTGCAAAGAGAAATTCCTTCGACATATAAGAAAAGTAGTCGACGTGAATAGGGAATAGGTGACAATTCCCATCATCAATTACATTACCATTTTCAATAATGTATTTCTTGAAAGGTTCTTTTACATACCTTTCCAATGAGTCATCGATCAATAACTCATCAAATCGACATCTCTCAAAGAGCCTGTCCCAATAGAGGTCGTAATTAAACCACCTCCATGCTGTCCTAAGATCTTCAATTCTGCTTTTTATTCTCTTAGGATTAGCGATTACATGCCTGAGAAAGAGAAGGAAATCATCTATAAACTCTCGATCTCTGGTTGCTACATTCAACCATCTTTGCAACATGTTAAATAACGTGTTGGGATCGGGAATAGACCATTTAAATTGGTCTGTTGTAAAGAAGCGGTCCTTTCTTCCTTCTTCTTGTTCTTTGATTCGTGGATTCTCTTCCACGATTCCAGTAATAGGATCTTTTCTAAAAAAGACCACTTTCCTACTTCCATTTGTAGGAATAGGATCAAATCCTCCTTTAAGTTCAATCATTGACTTCAAGTAAAAGTCAATAATAAGGTCATCTTTCCTGAAAATGGAAGGACCTGAATAAAATTCAGTTCCCAACTCCGCAAAGGAGTAAGAAGGTAAGATCTTGTGAACAAGGTCAACCATTTCTGGGGTTATATTTTTAACCCCGACTTCTGTACGGACCTCAAAATGATCCTCGAATTCTACAATCCAATAATTGTAGTTTTTATAATCCCATAAATCGAGATTATTTACGAACCACTTTGGGGCCCTCTGAATAGTATCCAAGGGGATACCTAAAACTTCGTTCGTATCGAAGTCAAGAATGCCTTTAGAGGCATAATTGCTTGGGAAATAAATATTATCCCTCGTTTTGACTACAACATAGTCATCAATGCCTTTCGGCCTGAAGATAAAGCCCCTTAAAGAAGAGGATTTCTTGTAATTCCAGGTAATTGAACCTACCTGGATTTCACCTACTCTATGAAGAGAGCAGATTTCCTCAGGGCAGTACTTCACGGGAACTACCCTACAACACATTACATCTTTGATGTCAATGGATGTGTAATTAGTCGCCTTGGGAATACGATAGGCGACTTTAAATGTTTTTTCTGTTTCTTGTGCCATTTTTGTATTATTATGTTATTAATTAAACATCCTGAAAAATAAAAATAAGATGGTATAAACTCAACGTCTATACCATCTCATTATTAAGGGTTTTAGCCCTTAATATCTTTTAAGAGATTATACATCTCTATGAAATTAGTGTCGTTAAAGAAGATGGATTCTTCCTTATCTTTTCGGGGCTTTATATAAAACAAGCCCTTCTTTAAGTCAGCTATTGTCATAATTGACTCTTGATAATGAGACATTATCTCATCTCTGCCTATTTGCCACTCTTTGATTTTTTTAGTTTTATTAAAATCAATTTGATCTAAATAAACTCTTTCAAGTTTCTGATCGTCTGGCTCAAAATATATCATACCTGGATATGATACATTGATACTTTCTATTGGGCAATCATCTCTAAAGATTTTAGAGATGTTAACAGGCTTGATTCCGATTTTAACTGATTCAAGTCCAGGAAATTCTCTTTCATAGAATTTCTTCAAATTATACCGTTTAATTGAAACAGCGTAATAATCCCAATTTTTTACTAATTTGGATTCAATATCAGATTTTTTCTCTATAATGATCTTACTATCATTACAGCTTACTACCCTCTCAGAAAGGTAGTACATGAACTCTGAAGAGTTATGTTCTAAATTTAAACTCTCCAAATCTTTGACAGTTACATAATTTTCTGTCGGTGGTACGAAAGCAAATAGTTTTCGTATCTCATTAAGTAATTTTTCTTTATTTTCATCAATAAAGATTTTCTTTTCATTATATATCTTCGTAATTAAATTTTCAAAGATATCATAAAAAGAGTAATCTACCGAGTTAAACAAGGCAGGCATTAGTGAATCATATTCTCCTCTATTTGCCGAGGTCCATTCACCAGTATTATTGAAAAATGGTATAAATACCAGTTTACCGAATTCATTTATATAGAATTCAAGAGCTCGTTCTTGCTTTTCCCCACAAAATTTAATTGGGAATTTATAAACTAGGTAATCGATTTTTGCTCTTTTACCTATTGTATCAAAGAAGATAGCACTATCCTCTTCTACTGGGATGTAGTGATTTAATATCGCAGTTCCAATATCACTAGGTATACGACTCAGCTCATATTTTTCTATAGCTGGGAAGAGATAATAAAGATCTTTTGTTTTTTCTTCAATAAAGAAATTACCTAGGTTTATTACCTCTTTGAAATCAGGGAATACATGGAATATACCCATTTCAAAGAAATATTCATGCCAAAACATAATATTCCCAGTATTTGGTAAGTTAAACCAAATCTCTTTTCTATCATCGTCAATTATTAATTTGCCGAATTCATAAAATCCCGTCTCTAACAGAATTTTTATGGTTATGTGAGCATAATCTTCCTCTTCTCCAAATCTTTTTAAATAAAAAGATTCACTACTTACATAGAAATTTCCGAATTTAAATTGATCGAAACTACCCTCTCGCAAGTCTGACCCATTTTTCTTTCTGGCTTCTACCTCAGAAACTAAAGAGTCGAACCAGGTAAAGTTCTCTGGAAATTCTCCAATGGCAGCTTTTTTTACATCCTTAATTTTTAAGGTGTTATTTATGCCAATGTAATTTGCACCTGAAAGGAACAAAGTGTTATATTTTGAAAAGTCAATTTTCATTTTCTTGGGTCTTTTTCACTCCAGTATCTCTCTGGATCCCATTTCTCCAAAATTGGACGAACTCTGTATTCAGGGTGACCATCTTTATTCACTCTAGTTTCGATAATTTTAAAATTACCTTCTTCCAAGTCTTTAGTAAAGACTCTTTGACTTTTTCTTATATTAGGAAAAAATTCTGCAATGTCATTAAGATAAATCTTAAATGTCTTTTCATACACAGTAACATCTATGTAGAAATTACGTAGATTTGATAAGTCATAACGACTTACTACATAACGAGTATCTGATATTACATCCATCAGATTTACCTCTACACCTTCAATATAAGGTGCTTTTAGGCTGAATTCACTGGTTACCGTATAAGTATTTACTTCACTATCAACCAGGAAAATTACTTCTGGCTTAGCAATCTTCTTGCTAATAAACGGCCTTGACTCCCTCGAGAGGTCCACTTTACTTCCAATCTCTTTCAGTAATTGATTGAAGTAAGGGTCTCCCAAACACTCAACAGCCTCTTCATAATCTGACAAGCTGATTGGCTCCTCTACAACAAAGCCTTTCTGAAGTATGCCGAGTACTTTAGCTAAATTGTAGAATGGCATAATCAACATTCTATCGCTCTTCGCATTCAGTCTAAAACCCGAATACGTATACTCTGAAAGATATTTTCCTAATTTTATATTAGGATCTTTCACTACTTTATCGAGAACGTTCATCATTGAGTTCCCAAATTCGGCAAATGTGTTATGCCTGTCGTAGTTGTAATACGGCCCATAACTTCCGTCGAGGTGTTCATAATAGTCCCCAAGGGATGGTACGTACTTTCCAAGTATATCATTTTTAGATATTTTATCGAACTTTACAGAAGTCCAACCTCTTTTGGGGTAGTCATTAACTTCCTCAATTGAATTACAGAAGTAATCCAGCCTAAAATCCCTGACAACTATTTTGCCAGGTTTTTCATACTTCTTACCGTTGACTTCGACTAAGACCTTTTCTGTTTCTGGTTCTTTATAGAAACCAGACCTGTAAGAAAGTATTACAGGGTATTCATCTCCTTCTTTAACAAAGAAGGACAGAGTGACATAAGAGTCTATCTCTGCATCCTCTTCCCAAGTATCACTTTCATCACTACTGGGATAGTCTGGGTCCCTGAAGATATAAATACCTTCATCTTTCTTCATTTTCCTGACTTCAACCATAAGGTCAAGCAGTAATGAGGAGTTAATTCCAAGTGATTCTTCGTATTCACCGGGAACACCTGCCCTAAGATCAAACCTAAACAGTTTGAACTTGTCCTCGGAGGGTACATAGGCAAACGGATAGAATGCCTCATCCTTCCTTTTCGTGTAGGCTATAGTACCTGCACCCTCACCAAAGAATGTCTCTTTTGCATCAGACTTGCAATATACAACTTTGGCTTTTGGGAAGACGTATTCTTCCTCATTTACTACGAAACTTCTATTTTCGTAGCCTTTCGTGTTTTCACCTTTCAACGGTCGAATGTTCAATCCATTGTAGGTGAATTGGTCGAATGTAGATTCGTCCGCAAAGTCCAGATTATGCTTTTTTCTGGACTTTATTACCTCCACTAAATCTTTATGAAGGTTTTTATCAAGTTTACAAAACTTGATAGGGACTAGGTCAAATCCCTCTGTTACTAATTTAACGAAGTTACTCATTTTTTATATGTTTTTTATTTGTTAAAAAATCATGAAAAATAAAATGAGAATGTAAACAACTTAATTATTGTTTATATTCTCTTCTATAAGGGTTTTAGGGAAACTCAAAATCCTTATACAAAAAAAAATTAACTAAATAAAAAATATGTCACTTTATCTTTATTCTCATCGATTTGATCCATACTACGGACATGCCTATCAGGTTCACAAACGAATAGACAAAAGTAATCAGACAATGACTCTGTGGTTTAGTGAACAAGCAGACAACTGGACGGAAATTCACTCTATAGCTGAACGTCTTTCAGAACAGGCAACTAATAACTGTAGTGAGACTGTTAAGGTTAGACCCCAAGACGTAGAATTCATAGGGAAAGATAGTAAGGGATTTGCTTATAGGGGCAAATACTACTACACTCATCAGCTTCCTATAGATGACGGGCCAGAAATAATAACAATATCTACTGAAAATAGCACCGAATATTCAGTAGAGGGGCTTCCATCTATATTGTTGAGAGATATTGACCTTGATTCTCAAACAATTAACCTGAGTTTATCAGGCCCAGTAGATACAAACAGTAACGAAGATCGTTACCTTCTTTCTTGTGTGATGAATAAAGCATTGAAAGAAAAAGGATTAGGCGATGAGTTTCGAGTTTCCCCATTTAATATTTTGTCATACCCAGATACACCAGAGGTTCGTAGTAAATATGGAACGGTATTTGGAATATTGACAGAATAAAAAAATACATATACATTTCTAAAAGATTTGTATATGTTTTTCTTTTTTTTATTCTTGAGAAATAAAATTAAAGGAAAGAAAAAAAAAATAAATAACCGATATTAAGTCGATTATTTATTGTAGGGGACAGGAGGTTCGAACTCCTGTTACCAGAATGAAAATCTGGCGTCCTGACCAACTAGACGAGCCCCCCTTAAATTGTAGCCTCTCCGGGAGTCGAACCCGGGTTTTCTGGCTGAGAACCAGACGTCCTGACCACTAGACGAAAAGGCCGTAAAAAGAAAGTAGAGAATAAATCAATTCTTCCATAAAGGACATTTTGAGATACTCTCTACTCGTTTTATCATGAACAAATCAGTGATCCGGGAGGGATTCGAACCCACGACCCACAGCTTAGAAGGCTGTTGCTCTATCCAGCTGAGCTACCGGACCTTTAAAAAGGTGTATTTGCCAGTGTGGGAATCCACATTATTGCAGAACCCTTCACCTTCCTCATTGAGGGAGGTTTAACACTGGCTTTTAATTAGTTGTCCAGGCAAGACTCGAACTCGCGACCCGCGGTTCCGTAGACCGCTGCTCTATCCAACTGAGCTACTGGACAATAATATATTTTAAACGACTCCCCTCCAGTCTTTCGACCTTTGGGGTAGTCTTTGTGATCAGGGGCTGACTCGAACAACCGACCCTCAGGATGTTTCCCTGATGCTCTACCAACTGAGCTACCTGATCATTCTTTAGCCCAACCGAAGTCACCTTTCGGCAAAATCGGTGGGCATTTTTCAGAGGGGTTACCTCTGCTATAAGTCCCCGCGCATTTGAGCGATTCCTGATATCTAGTCTATCAGGAACTAAGCTTTGCGGGGTAGCACAACCGAACCGGCGGAAACGCCGGTTTCGCGACGGTTGTGCTTTCTGTGGACCCTGTGAGACTCGAACTCACGACCCCCTGCGTGCAGAGCAGGTGCTCTAGCCAAAACTGAGCTAAGGGCCCATAGGTCCCCCACACCACACTCTTTCTCAACCCAGGGTAAGCTTCGGAAAAACCCCGGGGAGTACTAGGTGGGTGTGGGAGAAACCACACGTATATTTTTACAGGTCAGGGCTCAAAACCCTGACTTTTTTGTCTTTCTTTTTTTTACTTTATTACATCTCTAAGGTTTTTGCCCCTTTTTAACCGTCCTCTTTTTTGATACAGAGTCCACTTAAAAACAATTCCCAAGCACTAGAAAAAGCACTTGGGAATTATGTTTTGAGTCCGTTAAGAAAGAACGAACTCCACTTTAATAGAAACCCCTTCTGGTTTCTGAATTTTCTTCCAATCATCCGGATCAGAAAGTGTTACCTCAGAAGGAATCTCTGTGGGATCAACGAACCTGAAGTCAAGTTCAGGGTCGTATTTTGAATCATAAGGGATGAGCTTTTTTATTTCAGCTTTCATCTCTTCTGATGAATTCTTATCAACGAAGAATTCGTGGAGGGACTTTGGGAAAAGTTCCAAGAACAATGCCCACATGGAGGTATTGTATCCGGTGACGTTACAGTCGTCATCGAAACCTAACTCTCCTAATGAGTATGGAGAATTATAGTCCTCTATATCGTCTATATCGTCAGTACCCCAAACGAATTCATTCAAGAAAGCTACGTAATCTTTCTCGTCGTAGAATTTCTTCTTTAAGAGGTACCCACTCTCTTTAACTTCTTCTGTTTTAATAACAGAAATAACCTTATCAAAAAGGTCCTTCGGCAATGAGTAGAAGTACTCATTTTCACCTGGATTTCCATCTCCACCGAAGTCGAGGTGTCCTTTACCACTACTGCCGTTTTTTACTATGTAGTGGGTCATTACAGAAAGTTTCTTTCTGTCAATACCCTCAGGGGTAATATCCTCGGTAACGTAAAAATTACCGTCCTCCAGATCTTTTACTGTAGGATTTTTAGATACAACACGACCCATCACTTCTTTGAAGTTGAGAACCGTTGGTTTACCCAAAACGTTGACACAATAATCTGTGTCTTTTTGAACAAACCCTTCAAGGAAGAGTTTTTCTGACAACCCCTCATGCCTCTTGCAAATCTCTGAAATTTGCACAGGCCCAAAGGTAATCGGAATCTTTCCGTCTTTATGGGCCCATTCATAGGGGTTACGGGAGATAATATCAATATCTTTCTCTTCAGCCAATTCCTTTCTTACAGGAACATAACCATCGAATTTGGTGGTATAAGTTGGCTTGTTAAATACTGCCTTACTACTAAAAAGCAGTTTTAATACTTCGCAGAAACTTCCTACGAAGATTTTTTCTTTCCCGTAGATATAGTTCAGGAATATTTCTAATTCCTTGTAAATATCTACATAACCCCAAGAAGGTTGGGATAATTTATTCACTAACCACGTAGTGAATTTGCAGACCAAAAAGTCTTCACCTAAATCAGTTATAGCTGATTTAAGATGATGGAGATCATATGCAAAGAATGCACCTATCTCCTTCTTATTGAGAAAAGTATTTTCTCCTCCGATCGGATACTTACTACGTTCGGCAAAGTCGATGAATGTCTTAGACATCCGCCACTTCTCGTCCTTTTTCCTGTAAAGTACGAGATTCATGCTGAAACTAAGATAAGGATCAGCACAAAACTCAATTGGATTTAGAGGGCGAAGCTCTATGTAAAGAGCATTATCCATCTTACTTCCATACCACAGAAGTAATCCTTCTGTAGAACCCCCATCATTATCACCTTTAATGATGATATATGGGGATTTTTTCGGCTTTATTGAATAAAGCAGGGGATTGATTACCCCGTGGACGTTACCCCCATCTTCATATGAGAAATGATTGTTTCTCTTGTGGTAAGGGGACCATACTTCCTTTTGAATGGGAAATATTATGGTCTCTGGCAACCACTTTGTAGGGTCTTCATTTACCCCGAATGATGCTATGGCATTGCGATAACTTGCCATAGTAAGTTTCGGAAGATCTACTGAAAGTAAATCTCCTGCAGAGGATTCATCATTATTCTCATCTTTAAGGAAAGCAGCAAACTTTTCGTCCTTGGTACAGATACGATCTCCATACCACTTTAATTCTTCACCATTAACGGTGAAGTTTCTATCCCTATAATGGGAATAGGGATTGCTTTTAAAGTATTCCCTAAGTTGGTTGCAAACACCAACTCTTACTGGCCTCATGTAATAAGGCAGTTCGTAATTGGAGATCTCAAAATCCCCAATAATTTTCAAAAAATGTGTTCCGTCCATAAAAATACGAATTAAAGTTAAACATCCTGAAAAATAAAAGAAGAAGATATAAAACTAACTTTATATCTTCTTCAATATTAAGGCTTTTAAGGAATTACTTAATTACAATTTTGTAATTTTCTTTAGTATTCAGTTTTCTAAGCATTCTTATAAACCTGTTTATGATTGCGTTAACAATCTCAGGTGAATTTCCTGCTGCTTTTCCTTTTACTGGTAGTATTCTCATCAGAGCATCACTACTATTTTCGAATTCATACTGATCTATAAAATCCTCTCCGATAAGTGCTTTTAATATAGTAGTTATACTCATGCCTAATTTCAAACCAGCACTCACAAACTGAATTAGTGGCTTGGTCTCTATTTGAATTTCTTTGCTATCACCAAATACATTCAAGGCATCGTCTGATTCTAACCAAGGTTTTCTGATTATATAGTTATCAGGTGTATCACCTACAGCTCTCTTACTATTAGTGCCAAAATAAAATTCCCTTGCTACAGGATCTATTTCATCTTTGTATTTGTCGTAGAAATCATAGAATTCCCTAGCCAGTTCATTCTCTAAATGACTACTTAAATCAGCATTAGAATGAATAGGAGGACACCATTCACCGTGTCTGGGGTGGAATCTATTAGAAAAAATTGACTCCTTTAAGTCTATGAATTTTTCTCTAAAAATACTATTACCCCTTCTTCCAATATAATCCAAATAAGCTAGTATTGTATTTTTCCTCTCTTCAATAGGCTGATATTGTAGGTTATTTAGATCTTCAAATACTTTTTCGGAATACTTAAATGTATAAACTCCTAATTCACTAAGCCTTTTACGAATATCATCAAAAGGAGGGAACAAGGAGGAATACGTATCTAGTCTAATCTCCCAATCTACACCTGGTCTATATACAGTTGATATTTTATGTATCAACTCCGGGAATTGAAAATTCATTACATAACCTAGATATTGATTCTTGAAATCTTTGTCTTCGGATATCTTTTTAAATTCATCTACCGAATCAAACTGAATACCAGCCGAATAAATAGCTAATGGTTGTTGTCTTTCACTAGTTACTCCAGCAGTTCTAGACAGCATACTATCAGAGAATGTAAATGTATATGGACCATAGCCCTGTACAATTAACCTGGAGAATGGTTTAAATGGCTCATGTAAAAAGTCATTATTAGGTCCATTATTATTATCAGACCTTGGGTACTTACGTAGCTCGTGTGTTACTAGGTTATTTTTTCCTATTAACCTACAATTCCCCAAAACCCCTCTTTCAATTAAATTACCTAGTGGATCCATAAGTGGTCGCTCTGCATTAATCAGAATATTCTCACTCCACCTAACCGACATTGGTACATCATACATTTCCCTATATCTCATAGAAAAATTGATTAGCTCATCTGTCATAGATCTATTAGGTAACCAATCTTTGAATTCCAGCGTTATTGGTTCGAATGTAGTATTATCAATAACAGTTACATAGCTATCCTTTAACACAAAAAGTGGGCCTCTTCTATCTACCCTATCAAAGATTCCTTTTATATAACCTACGTCTAAACTTCTGTAAAAATGGTTATATAGAAGGTGTTTTGAATCTTTTATTTCATCAGCTAATTTAGAGACCAGGTTAGTGGCTTTGTGATAACTAGTTATGCATTGTGGTAATTCTCCGCTTTGATTGTATTTCTTTCTGTAAGATTCCTCTATAGATTCAAAGTCTTCTTCCTCAAATGGAAACCAACCTCTAAGTCGTTCAGCCCCACTACTATAGAAAACTCTCTTCTTCCCCTCATCCTCATATTCCTTCTCGACTCTCAGACCGAAGATTATATCATTATCTTCTTCTTTAAATCCGAACTTTGAAGCCAACCAATTTTTTCTAAATCTATCGGTCTCTAATATACCACGAAGGGAAGTCTCAGCACCGTGGATATAAATATACAACTTGCTTATACCACTTAGGTCTAATTTACTGTAATCGCTTCGTAACTCAACCCTCTCTAGTGAAAGAGAACTCTGCTCATCGTAGAAAGATGAACCGTTTATTGTGATAACGAATTCGATGTCAATGTACTGTTTGCAGAATGTAAAATCTATTTCTTCTTCCATCTTATTATTACTATTATGTTAATTTCTTGAAAGAAAATAAAAAGAAAGGAGAGTTAATTTCTATTACTAACTCTCCTTTATTAATTAAACCTCGCTATTTATTTCGTAAACCACTATCGGAATCTCACATTGACTTAGGTATTGTTTGAATAGTAGCTTTATATCATCCTTCACGAGATGCCCTAAACCTGCACCTAATAACGGAAATGCTATCGATTCTATTCCTTGATCTTTGTATGTATTCCTAAATTTATCTAGTCCACTTTTTATAAATTCATAATTACTTGGATTTTTCCAGTGATCTTTAGTCGGGAAATTCAATACCCACTTATCAACCCCTTTCCAAATCCAAAGATTTCCAGGAACTAGCAAACCTTCATCACAATACTTTTTATACAAAGGGAACATGTCAGGATATCTCATCTTAAATTGAAGAGCTAATCCTGCACCCATAACTCCAGCACAATTAACTGGATTTACGATAGTCTGTCCCTCAAAGTCAAATATATTTCCTATCCTATATATCAACATAATTATACACCATAAGGATTAGTGATAATTCCTCTATTTACTAGAAATTCCTTCCTAGCATTTCTATCCTCAACAAGTCTCATAGCATCTACGATTCCTTCTGGAGTAACCCTAACAAGCTTTCTTGTAGCTGGGTTAAAGAAGGAGTCGTATACTTTTTCCTTCGGAATTGAGCCTAGACCTTTCCAACGAGAATAAGGGTGTTTTTGAGGATTACTAAAATCCAAACCTACTGGGAATGTTGTGCCTGGAACCAGAGGATCACCTGGGTAGAAATAGTTACCATCCTGATAATACAAAGGAGCTTTAGCTATATAAATCTTTCCGTGAGTAATCAGGAACGGAGTAAATTTACTGAACAAATACAAAAGAAGGTTCTGAATATGCGAACCATCCGCATCACCATCAGTACATATTACTATCTTATGGAATCTAAGGAACTTATCCAAAGCTGCCTCTTCTTCCTCATAGGTCTTAGCCCCTTCACTAGTTAAACAGTTATTAGCACCAATACCTACACCTAATACTGTAAATATAGTACTGATTTCTTTATTTTGCAATGCTCTAGTTACATCACTCTCCTTTACGTTCAGAATTTTACCTCTTAACGCTAGGATAGCCTGTCTAATACCTCCAATGTTTGTATCAATTTTTCTACCACTCTTCAAACCAGCACCAGCAGAATCACCTTCAACAAGGAATAATTCAGCTAGTTTAGGATCTCTGACTGTACAATTGGCAAACTTTTTCAACTCTAGTCCCTTCGGAATGAATAATCCACTGTTTCTACCAGCAGCCATCATTCTATCTGCCTTTGCTTTTGCAGAAAGGTTGTTCAAGGATTCAGCATATCTAACTAAATTCTCAAAATGCTTACTCCAATACTCAGAATTATTTCTTATATTCTTTGCAAATTCCTGTGATATTGGGGCTAAATCTGCTGACTTTACACCAGGTATACCACCGAGTGACTCCTTTGTTTGAGAACCAAATGAGGTTTCCATACACTGAACTACTACACAGAGTCTTAGTCCGGATGTATAGAGTCTATCGGGTATTTCTATACCTGTCTCTTTTTTCATAGCTGCCTTTATCACATTGGCAAAACATTTCTTAACTGCCTCTATGTGATAACCCTCATTTACTACAAGACCATTTACAGAACCTTTTGTTACATTTTTATAGGGGGCTAAGTCACCCTCTACATCAAATGTTACATAAAAATCTACAAACGGATTTAAAGTAGTATCACTGGGTTTTATTTCCTTTGCGAAATCAAAAGAAAATCCTTCAAAAGAAGAGGAATCCAAAATATTTCCCTCAACAATTATAGTTATTTTCTTTTTTCCGAATTTCTCCTGAGATAAGAGGAAGTATCTGATGTATTCTTCAGGGATATCCATGAGCATACCCATAGTACATCCCTTTTTAATAGCTTCTTCGGCTTTGTACTTGAATATTGTAGGGTCAGGACTGAACATTACTATAGTGCTCATTCCTGTAGGGAGTTCTCTATATTTTGGCATAGATCCGAATAACATTTTCTCTATGTCTGCTTTCTTCATAGCTCCCTCATAGTGCTTTACCCCTTTTTTGTACCAGACAATATAAAACAATTCCTTCTTACTCCTTGGACCACAACTCTCCCACAGCTTTTTAACAGCTGGTATAGATTTATTGTAGTTCTGAGGGGTAATCCAGGACATTAAAATGTAATCATCTGATAGTGCATTTACTGCAGCTGAACCCACTCCGTTCTTTCCTGAAGTGGCAATCATAACTTTCTTTGCTTTGCTATCAGAGTTTATAAACTTGGAACCGGTGTGAAGTGCTGAGATTGATAAGTCTGCTTGTACTTTACCAGTACCATCCTTATCATCTAGGTCAATCTTAATACCACGTCCATTATCTGCTACTAAGATTAAGCCATTAAAATTCCTTTCCAGTATAATAACCGGCTTTGGGTTATCATTTACTGCGGCTTCATCAGTAGAGTTATTAACAATCTCCCTAAATAATGTATTGTAACTGCTTGAACTGTCTTCACTATCTACAGTACCTACATACATTTCGGGTCTTGTTTGAACGCATTCAGGCCACTTTAACTGCCTAATATCATCCTGTTGTTCTAAATTTTCAAATTCACTCATTTTTATTTTCTTTACTTAGATTTAATCATGACTAAGAATTTGACTACTTTTCTCAACTTTTTATCACAATTTAGAATTATTAACTATTTCTTAACATTAAATATTTAGAAATTTTATTCAATTTTCTTAATTTTGCAATCGAAATAAATAATAAACTAAATAAAAATAAAGAAAAATGGAAAATAAAGAAGGAATTTCAATCGATTTTAACGAGCCAAATGAGACTAGTGCTCGTAAAAGTGAAATGTTTGAAGGTGAGGTAGATAGCTTAAAGGATCTAGTAGCTACCTGGCTAAAATATCAACCCCAAAGTAAGGGAAATTCGGTTAAATTCAAACCGAATAAAGACAAATAAAAAGAAGGAACGGTTTTTATTAACCGTTCCTTCTTTTCTTCTATATAATTCCTATGAAAATTTCAATGAAGTCAAATGACTCTTCAACAAATCAACCCAGGGATCTACTTCGTCTATTGAAAGATCCGCTATTAAATTTTTAATATCTACTTGGTTTTTGTTTGTAAAGTCATTAATATTTATCAAATCCAGGAATTTTGATAACTCCATATCCTCCGCTCCTTCCTTGATAGTATAGTTTCTGGAGCCGAGTGAGTTAAAAATCCAAAAAACTCTCTTATGCTTAAGTACTAGATTCTTAGCATCAAAGTAAATTTGGAGATTTGGGGAAGGTTTTATTACTTCCCCATTCTTCCCTTTTGTAATAGACTTGATAAACTTCTTCAATTCTTTACCCCATTTCAAAGTCATGAGGTCTAAGTCGCAAGACTTGGCAATTTTTTCACTAATGAAATCCATTTTAATCTAACTTTCTAAATTGTATTGTGTAACTTGATACGTCCTTCCATACGCAGGTCCCTTTTTCCATAATGAACCTTTGTACTGGATCTTCAATCCACTTATTCACAATATCTTCCCTCTTCATGTTTGCTTCTACTTTTATATCCTCTGAATTAATCAGACGGTCATAAAGGGAAAGTATCTGATAAGCAGATCCTGTGAACTCTAACGTTCTGTCATCTACAACCTTAAGGGGCATAGCACTTTCGTAACCGGTGCCTACAAGAAGGTCAAACAACAATACAATTTTAGGACCATAAGATGCACAATACTCTGTAAAATATTTGTCATAGAATTTGGAAATCTCAAACAAATGATCTACAGGTACATAGTTAGTATTTGAATCGTGAACTACAATAATTGGCTGAAGAGGTAGTTTCCAGTTTTCCTCATAACTCCTCCTGATTGTGTTAAAGAATCCTGAGGCCATGATTACACTAGTACCACCTTGGATAGGCATATTCACACCTAATCTCTTAACTGCCTGCTCTAATTGTCTCTTCTCTCCGGAAGTCTTTGCATATTTATATTGATCCCAGATATCCACCTGCAACTTATCACCTAACATAGTATTCACATATCCGTCATGTGTAAGGGGATATTCTTGCTGACCTGCCACGTAGACTCTAAGTTGTTTAAAGGCATTATAAAGAGATTCAATAATAGTAAGTGCTTCATTGACTGTACAATAAAGTTTACCAGCCAAGGTAGATTTACCCAATCCATAGAGAACACCTAAGAACACTGTCTTAAATTTCTTCCTCCAAGTCTTCCTAGCTGCTTTGTCAAGTGAATCCCACTTAGCATCACCTAAATAAAGCTTAGCAGTATAGATATAAATATCCTCACCATTGACAAACTTCTCAATCAGTTTGGGATCCCCACTAGCAAATCCAGCCGACTTAACCTCTGCAGATGAAATATCATAATAAGTCTCTACACATTCAACTCCTTTCTTCATTTGACCTGTTTCCAAATCAAAATAATAGGCTGGAGGTGTTGTGATTAAGTCCTTAAAATCAGCATGTGAAATTACAGTATGAATATTACTTGACCATCTCTTAGTCTTTTTCATATTCACATCATAATGGAACATACACTTGGCTACTGCACCTGGTTCGTCTGGGTTTGCATGTCTAATAGGAATGTGATATTGATCCTCTATCATCCACACTACCTGTTCTTTGAACATACCATCGATATATGTGGAGAGTACTTTTGAATATTTCTTATAACGAAGATAATTAATATTCAATTTTCTCAAGAAGAACATCCTCTCATCCATGTCAGTCTCTTTGAAGGATTCTCCATACCTAACATACTCATCCCCAATATATTTGAAGAATTGTTGTTGTGTGTTAAATCCATCAAAGTCATCCCAAATTGCTTTCTTTGGATCTTTGGTTTTTCCTACACCTTCTTTTTCAAAGAACCCCTTTTTATATTCACTTGCATATTTATTTACAGTTTCAAAGAGTTCCTCTGGGTAAGTATAGTTATATGTTCTGTTATTATTAACCCATTCATTCATTTCAACCTTGAAGTGATTGAATGCATCTTGAGGTGTATTTATTCCAAGATTTTTATAGAATAATTCCTCTCCATTTAATTTATGAGTAGATACAGACAAACCTGCTAAGTAACAACTTTCCTCAAAGAATACAGAAGACATTTCTAGTATAATCTGTTCATTCTCTTGAGGTGATTTACATTTAAAATAGTCATTACTTACCTCAGATGAATATTCAAGAAGATCTAATTCCCTACCTTTATATTTGACTGTTTTAGGCATATTCTTCCTATCGTTTAATTGATTGGCTGAAATATCCTTAAACATCTCATATACATTCTTATATTTCAAATAAGTTTCAAGGTTTTGGAATTTAGGTGAATCAATTTTTACTTTATCCAGTCCTAAATAAACCTTTAATTTATCTGCAATAATTGAAATTAGTTTCTTCTTAGTTTTTACCCCTTCATCTATCTTAGATGCAATAACTTCATTTGGTGTTGGATTGGCTTTTGTTGCCCTAGGAGTCTTTATCATTTTACACTCCTTCATAGCATCTCTAACAGCTCCTATAAAGAAATCTGGAAAGTTAGAGTCTATTTTGGAGTAATTCATGTAAATATTACCCTCATTAATACCCAACGGATAACAATCAAATGTATCCAAGTTATTGAGCAGTAATCGTTTGGTTATCTCATTAAGATCACCATTACAGAATTCCCCATTAACGAGTAACATTGATACTATAGGATGTAATCTATTGACATTATAGAGGTTATTCTCCAGTAATTTCATCTTAATTACACACCTAGCCGTAGCACAATAGGTTATACTCCAAGCCATTTCCTTTATGCTCTCCTCACGATATCTTAATCTAAGAGGTTCATTTACATAAAGTCCACTGCTATGAATCAAACACCCTAATCTACTATTATCCAAGAATGTTCTCATACAATCCTCAGAATAGTTCTTACTGCCTTCCATTGCTATTTTCAATGTATAAAAAGCATCAAGATTACAGTAATATCCGAGAATGTCTGAGGGAATAACCATATATTTGTTACCCCAATATTCGAGTACTAGGTTGGCAAATTCATCCCTATATTGAGGGTATCTCTTAACAAACTCCTGGAATTCAGCTGTTTGGGTGAAGTTATCCTTAGTTACATCCGGTCTGAATTGTGATATAGTTTTGGTTTTGCTCTTACCATCAGGAACTTCTACATACAGCATTCTCTCTACTATGTCAGAGATTCTATCAAATTCAGAATCCCAAACAGATGCTAATAGAACCCTTTGAGCTGTCCACTTTAGGGAATATTTTTTATTCAAGTGGTAACCATCTACGACGTTTATTACACCTGCATCACAAAGATTATACGGAATGATATGAAACATTCTATGAAGTACCTGGAACTCATACTGTTGGTTATACACCCAGATATGATCCTGTCTCTTCATAACCCATTTAGCTATCCTCTTAATCAGTGCATCATATTTCCTTGGCTGATTAAGATGTCTTAGATCTGTAAATGAGATAAATCCACCGAACTCTAAGGTACAGATACTCACACCGGACATTTCAAATTGAATTTCCAATGGCATACCGGAAGCCTCGAAGTCGAATCCAAAGTTTGTTTCTTTAGGCTGTTTCTCCAACCAAGTCATAAAACTATCTACTTCTTCGTATGTATGACACACTTTGTGATGATAGTTATAACTAATTGGAGTTGTGAAATTTGGGTTATACCAATCATTAAACACTTTGGTTAGTTCTTCGTTATCTCTAGGCGGTTGAGCGAGTACTTTAATAAAAGCACCACCCTCTATTGACAGTCTAAATAATTTAGAACAATCAAAATAGTTTTCACCTCTGACTCCGAAGTGATAGAATTGCCTTAAATAATTAAAAGCATCACTACCAACAACCATAGCGGTATCACCGGGACCTAAATTTACCTTACTTCTTCCCATATCAGGTTCTGCAGACAAAGCCTCTACAGATGTGATTATAACATTCTGGAGACCAAGTCCATAGAACTGAGAAGAGGTAGCAATTTTGTCAGTTATTATAATTCTCATAGTGTTATATATAATATTTTAATTACTATCAATTATTCCCAATATTTAGAAAATCACTACCTTTTAAAAAACCTTATTTCTTTATTACTGTAATAAAATTGATCTGAAAAGATCACTAGTCTAATTATATAAATATATAAAATGTACGCAGTAGAAATTACGACTGAAAAAGGTAGACACGTAGGCCGTGTCCTTGCAGGGCAACTTAGTGAGGAAGCCCTAACAGACAAATCAACAAGGGTAACAATTCCCGGTGCGTTGATGGAAGTGATAGACCCCAGTAAGCACATATTGGTGTGTGATTCACTTGATTGGAGCACTGGTAGAAAAAGTTGGTATATGACGAAACCTAAATTGGTTGAGTTTCCAATAGTTGATAGTTCTCCTATACTTCAGGATATTAAATTTACTAAAGAAGATGAGGAGAGATTTGTAGAAAAATCACTTCTTTCCGAAGTAACTGAAATGTCTGGATCTATTTCCGTTGAAAAAGACGGATATTATGTAAGTGACAGTGTATTTAAGTTCCTTCTCAGAAATTTCAAGAGAAGAGGACAAAGATACATGAATACACTTCTTGTAGGTCCCTCTGGTTGTGGTAAGACTTCTTTGGTAAAAGTTATCTGTGACAAGTTCGGTATACCATTCAGCAAGTTCGACATGGGTGCATGTACTGGTGATGCTAATAGTGTATTGCTAGGTATCCATAGAATCAAGGATGGTAAGTCTATATTTGACTATGCTGACTTTGTTTACAAAATTCAGCAACCCGGAGTTATTTTGCTTGATGAGATAAACAGAGCTGATCAAACAGCTATGAATATTCTTCTTCCTGTGCTTGATGATACTCGAGTATTGAGGCTTGATATCGGAGATGCTGAGGAAAGAAGAGAGATTCCTGTACACCCCGACTGTATATTCGTAGCTACCGCTAATATAGGTAGTGAATATGCCGGTACTAATGAAATGGATGCAGCACTCAAGAACAGGTTCCTCGTAGTAGAAATCGATGACATGCCTGCAAATGAGGAAGCTAAAGTCCTTTCAAAGAAATGTGGAATAGCAAAGACTGAGGCAGATATTATAGTAAAGGTAGCTAATTCAGTTAGAGATATTTACACAAAGGGTCAGGTTTCTTATAAGATCTCAACAAGAGAGACCCAAGCAGTTGGTGACTTGGTTCACGATGGCTTGACTATCAGTGAATCCTTGAAGTGGGTGTTCTGCCCAAAATTCACAGGTACACTTAAGTCAGGTGAGAAGAACCTTGTAAACCAAACAATTGATACATTCTTTTCGGGAAAGAAATAAAAATACAAATACACATGGAAAAATTCACTCATAAGGGTGAAGGAGTTGAACAGAAGGAGTCAAAAACTCCCTCTGTTTCTTCTTTAATTAAACCCGCAAAAACCAAAAAATACGCATGGGAGACTTCTAGGAAATCTAGAAAAAATGCGTTTGGGGAAAGTTATGGATACTACGGATATTACGGAGGCGGCTATAGTTCTTCATATTGGGATGATTACGAGGATGACTGTGTTTATAGCGGAACAACTTACTTCAGTAGAGGTAAAGGTTGGGGTCGTTATGGAACCGGTTCTTCATTGCTTAGTAACTACAATACCTTTAACAACTACTCTGATCTGAAAGATGAAAGGGATATATTGAAAAAAGGTATTTCAAAGGTAAGAGAACTAATAACTATTCTTAATATTCCTAAAAAGGTATTTATCAGAGTATCTCCTCTAATAAAAGAAGATAAAGATGCTGCTGAAAAAGCAGATAGAGACGCAGAATTTTGTGGTGAAGAGGTAAAAAAGAAAACCACTGTATCTAGCTGGTGTAGTGGCTTATTTGATACAAGAACAAGATACTATTCCTCTGATAGACTACAGGGTATTGACTTCAATCCAGACTGCAACTCTGATGATTACGTATCTTTATACCTTCATACAAAAGTTTTGGAAGATAAAACAAAACTTACACAGGATAAAATAAACATAATCACTGCAGAGGGTATTCATGAATGTTCGCACATTCTGTTTACACATTCCAGAACTTTGAACGACTTCTTAATAGCATTGCCTAAGATTCTTCACAAGAGATACATGTCTTTGTCTGGTATTAAGCCTGAATTAAGGTCAGTGTTAGTAGAAGCAACGGAACTTTTCAATATGTCAAGTGGAACGGACCTAGATAACTACACGACAGTAGCGAAAAACAACTTTAGGGTCGCAGCTGGAAATTACTATAAAAGTATAGGAGTAACTGTTCCGTATTCAAAGAGTGGCATAGATAATTTGTATAGACAACAACTTCAATTTGTAAAAGAAGTCTGCCAGCTAATATTCACTTTTGCAAACATCATAGAAGATAGTAGAGCAGAAGAAGGGTTGATTTACGAAAGACCCGGTGTATCAGAGCACCTTGAAATATTGAGGGAGTATAGAGCCGGAGATGTTAATGAATTACTCGAAGACTCGTTGTTTGATCCTTGTATTAACCACAAGGGAAATACTACTGATTCTTGCCCTGAGATACTAGCTAATGTTATACTAACTTTGATGGGTAAAAAGGATAAAGTTACATCCAATTTCCCAATGAAGGATGAAATAGAGGCAGTATTGAGGCCTTCTAACTCAACTATAGATAGTTGTAAGATAGCAGTAGACGTATTCAAAGTAATTGATAACTGGTCAATGGAAACATTCGGTGTTCCTTTCCAGAATATACTCTACTGCCCTGATGATTATTTCAAGAATGAGGCGGAAGGAACCCCAATGAACGGACTGGACAAGCTTACGGGAAAATTTGCTTCTGGTTCAAGTACATTGGCTGATAATGGAGATTCTGGAAAGGGTGAAATCGATGGAGTTAACATAAACAACTCTCTCAGTGACCCAAGAGAAGCATTGAGTGATTTCTATGCATCATTGGCTAATAGTCAGGTAGCTAGTACATTAACAAGTAGAGGTAAAGACCTAATCAACGGTGAGCTTAATGACATAATTGAAAGTCAAAAAGCAATCGATGACGGTAACGTGTACTTTTACGAGGTAAATGGTGAACCTGGAGAATGTTCTACGGGAGTAGCAAATATGAAAAATAGGGCTAAGCTTGTTAGTAGTTATGCTAGTGTTCTTAAGAAATCCATACTTGGTAAATTCAAAAATCAAAAATTCAAGTACTATGGATGTAAATCAGGCACACTAGACCCTGCTAAAATTGTAGAGGCTTATCAGGGAGTAGAAAACGTTTACACTCAACCTGCTGAGTATGTTACATCTAAGATAGTTTTGACCCTATTGCTGGATGAAAGTGGTTCAATGGGTGATTCCGACGGTTGCAAAGTAGACTTAGTAAAGAAAGCAGCAACACTGCTTATTTCAGCATTTGGTAACTCTGAATACGTCGATCTCTACATCTACGGGCATACAGCAGACGTTGCAGCAGTAGGTGATACAGATATTTTGATCTACAAAGAGGGCAGTAAAAAGTCCGATAAAACAATGGTAGACTTAAAAAAGATATCCTATGCAAAAGGTCGTGTGGAGAACCGAGATGGTGTAGCTATCTATGAGGTTGCTAAAAGGGTAGATAAAATGGCATACGGCGCACTGGATAAAGGCAATAAGGAAAAGAAGTCTATTATGGTCGTTATGTCTGATGGAACACCTTGTGCATATAAGTATCACTACACAGAGGGCGTTGCTGACACAAAAGAGAAAGTAGAGAAGGTTAAGGAAGAGTTTGGAACTCAGGTAATTCAATGTACAGTAGAAGAAGTTAGAGATTCTGAAAAGATGTTCGATACTGTAATAAAGCTTGAGGATGACCTTCCTAATTTTGTAAGTAATATAACTAGGGTAATAAATGACCTGTTAGAAAAAAATATTACTACAAAAATCGTCCGTTATTAAAACGCCCAAATTCTAAGAATTGAGTAAGAATGAGTTTAGAAATACAGCAATGTAGTTTTAAACTCATTCTTATTTCTTTTATTATTATACTCTCACCTCCCTAGAAAACATCAGACCTTTTCGTGGTTAGGGGGATAAAAGCATCGCTAAAGCCGAGAAACTAACATGATGCGATTGATTGGTAATTTATTATCAGTCAGGAGTACGAGAATTTATCTTTAGAGCCAATATAAATATTTTTTTTTCATTTTCCCCCTTCGATGGAACAACAACTATACCATCGGAGGGGTTTTTAATTTAATAAAAATAAAACCATGAAACTAAAAGAAATAAAATTAAATGACGAACAACTTAAAATTGTTCGAAGGAATCTTTCAGGAGGAGACCCCACAATGACAAGACTCTCTAGACTGAAACACATAAAAGTGTTTCATACAACAGTACAACAGCTGAAATCTCTCCTTAACGAGGAGAGAAAAACTATAACAGATCAAAACGGTAATGAAATTACTACTGTTATAAATGACTTCTCCCAATATGGGAAGTACAATTACTCTGTTTATTACAGGGAAATAAAAACAGGGGCGTTGGTAGCCTCTGTTGGTACTAGGGTCTATAGTAATAGTAGATCTGCTAGATTAATTCTAGTACAGGATTACCCTTTCTCAGATGAATTTCTTGGAGAAAAGGAATTTTTGGATAATGTAAGTTATTCAAAAGTAGAAGATATATACGCCTTCTTAGACGAGGATGGTGTACTCTCCCATGACTTTTTTTATTATGATGATAAAAAGGGTAAGATTTATGCCAATATAACAACTATGATACTTGACAAGTATTTAGTTAGTTTATTCAAACCAACAAACAACAAGGAAGCTCATCAAAGCTTTACTATTGATGATGTATGTGATAAATTAGAAATTTATTACACTAGCGACAAGTTTGCACTTGTCTTAGAAAAATTAAAAAGAATAATAGTAACTTGTGTGGAACAGGTTAAGATATCTAATCTTAGATACGTATGGAAATCTATAGATAATAATATTCTTCCTGAAAAAGAATATAAAGCACTACAAGATAAGATTGTATTTAATCTTTCTGGAAATGCTGGTTATAAGGAGCATTTATCTAATAATTTAATAAAAAAATTATTAAACGTTTTGTTACAATCTAAGTACCTAAAACACATGCCTATTGAATATATGACAATATTCTATTCAGAAATTTATTGCGAATTGATAGAAAGATTTGTAAGGAATAATCAAAATGGCATGATCAGCGTTAAACCAATAATAACTAACAACGCTGATGTTAATCACGCAGGTGAGGATACTTGGGTAGATAAGGGGAAATACTGTACAATATTACCTCTTACAGATGACTACGAAGTATTAACTCTAGACGTATTAGAGGAATATACCCCTACTTCTATGAAAGAAGGGGAAACGATTCTCTTGAAAGGGAAAGAATTTAATCAATACAAGTACAGTATTGAGTCCCCGAATGTATTTCCTTTAAATGCATTTTCTGTTGAGATAAATGGAAAACAGTATAAGTTATCTGAACTTTGGTGGAAAGGTGAAAAGACCCTGAAGAGTATAAAGTCAGGAAAGGGAATATTCAGACTTCAAAGAATATTCTCACCACGCCCAAAAACGGCATACCTTTACAGAAGGGTACCCTTGGAGGAACCCGAGGAAAATTATCCTTGGATACTTTCTATGTCCGGTTATTACAATATGATGAATGACGAGGACAAACTTGCCTTAACAAACTGGGCAAAAGAACTTGACCCAACACTCACACCTGGGGTTCAAAATCCGTATGAGTATTACAATCCAGTTAACTGGGTTGATTTGGTTAATTATTAGGCCCCTCAAAAGCCTTAATAATGAAGAAGATATAAAATGTTACAGTTCTATATCTTCTTCATTTTATTTTTCACGATGTTTAACATTAAAAAAAAATACAAAATGAATAAAATTCCGTTCTCCCTCTCCGCACAGGCGGAGAGGGTAAAAATGATCTATAAGGCCCTTTCCGACCTTATGAAAAAACTGGGCTTCGAAGCCTGGATTGTCGGGGGCTTCGTAAGAGACCTTATTCTCAATAAGGAAGCCAAAGACGTTGACATTGTTGTAAATGTCGAATCCATCCAAATCTTTTACAAAGCTTTGAAGAAGATTGGATATAAGTCCATTACCTATGATAAAAAGGATAATGAGAATAATATGAAGTTTGAAGTTTTGAAATTCAAACTTATGCTTGAAGATGGCTCAGAAGAAGACATCGATGTAGCTATTCCTAGAAAAGAAACATATAGTGAAGATTCTAGGAAACCTAGCAAAGTAGAATTTGCTAAAGAAGGTATTAAAGAAGATGCCAAAAGACGTGATCTTACTATTAATGCTCTCTATCTCAGATTGGGGATAGGTAATATTGACAAACTGTTCGATAAGGACGGTAAAGTTGATACTACGGTCATTGAAGAATTCGTAGAGGATCCTACTGGAAAAGGCCTGAATAACCTTTACGGTTATGATGGTGATTCCTGGGTAGGTGTTCCTGTCATGAAAATGACCAATAAGCCCGAAGTTCTTTATGGGGATGACCCACTGAGAATACTTCGAGCATATAGATTCTTAACCAAAGGATTTAGATTTGGGGAAGGTATGGAAGAAGCATTGGCTAACAGTAGTCAATACTTCCTCGTAGGAACTAAAATATCCTACGAAAGAATAAGGGATGAATTTTCAAAAATTCTTCTCAAATCATCCTCAGAGCTCAGTTTTGTGGTAGTCGATATCATGGAACAAATGCAAAAGGATGGAATTCTGGAATTATTCCTTCCGGAAATAGCCGAGATGAAGGGTTATAATCAAAATAACCACCACCACATGTTTGACCTTTGGGGTCATACTATGGCTGTTTTGAGATATCTCAAACAGAATGAACAATACTTCAATGAAAAGTGTTGTGAGAAAGCTGGTATTGAAGAGGATGTAATATCCCTTAAAGATGCTGGACTTTCTACAGAAGGCTTACCACTGTATATCTGTTTGTTATTGGCAGGTTTGTTACATGATGTAGCAAAACCTAGGACAATGACAAAAGACGAAAAAGGAGAAAGTCACTACATCGATCATGAAAAGATTGGTGGACAGATGGCAGTGAAAATTCTGGAAAGGTTAAAATACACAAACGATATCCAGAAGCTCGTCAAAGTCATTATTGAGAGACATATGATCCTCAAAGATTTCACTAAGCAAATCGGAAACGACAAACAGCTTAGAAACATTAGGGAAAAATTCATCCTTAATATGCATGGAAAGAAAATAGACATTCAAAATGTCTGTGTTCTGCTTATGAAAGCAGATGATTCTTCCAAAAATGGGAAGTTTAATGATTTGAGTAATATCTTCAACGAAACCTCTTTTGAGGAGAAGTGGGAGAATTACATAGAAAGAATAAAAACTCTTCCTCCTCCCCCTAAATTTGACTTTAATGGAGAAATTGTAGCAGCTCGTTACGGTCTGCCTATGCCCTCTAAAGAATTAGGGAATAAAATAAGGGATCTCAAAGAACTTTTTAGAAAGTTAAACGAGAATCCTTTCTACGACGAAGTAAAATCGTTGGAAGAATTAATGCGGATTTATGACAAAACACAGGAAGTCATAAAGCCAACTTCATCTCCCGAAGAACAAAATGAGATGATAGCAAAATATACACTAGATCAAGTGAGAAAAACGATTGATAACCCAGGCTATACAGATAGGACTAAACTCCATTATATAGACTGGATAATGTCTGATGTACAGGCTGCATATATAGCTGGAATAGCCCGTGTTTCAGTAAAAGGTGAGAAACGAGAAATCGACCTCATCGAGAAAATCAAAGAAGCTGCAGAGGAATATGTCAAGCTCTATGAGCAAGAACGAGCCTCAAGTGGTAAAGTCTTTGATGAATATAGGACCAAAAATAGAAGAGTTTGGCTCTATGATCAGTGGATGCACGACGCTCTTTGGGCTGCATACATCTCTGGTATCGAAGATGTTTTGCACATCCGAGTTATTCACTAATATTGATTAGTGATTAGAAATTAACCGTGAACTGTTAAGTTCACGGTTAATTTTCTTTTCTTTTCTCTTCATTTTTCTTATTAATGTTAATTAATAAATAAAACAGGAAATTATTATGATAATATATAGACAAAGTATTTTCGCTGACAATAGAAGCAGAAAAGAAAAAATAAAAGATGCAATTGATTGGTGGTTTGACAAAATCTCAAAAGGCGAAAAAACATGGGAAGATGCAGAAAAAGACCCTGAATTTAATAAGTACGTAGAAATAGGTAAAAAATTAGGGCTCATAGAGGAAGGGGATACTGTAAAAGATTACTATAGTAAAGTTTCTGCAAAGCAAAAGACCAATCAAGCTAATAATAATTGGTATTACAATCACAACAACAATAATAACAATAATAATACCGGTGGAGGTAGTACTAATGCTAATAATGACCCTTGGGAAGAATTTTGGAAGGAATGGGAGAATTTCGAAAAAGAATACAAAGAACAGCAGGAGCGAGAGAGGGAGTTTGAAGAAAAACGAAGAAAGGAACAAGAAGAAAGACAAAGAAGAGAACAACAAAGAAGGGAACAGGAGGAGCAGAGAAGACGTCAGGAACAACAAAGGGGTGAGAGATTCAGAAACCAAGAACCTGAGGTTGACTTTAAGGCGAGTCATAGGGAGAACAGAGTAAACATTAACGTGAAGCCTGGATTGTTGACTGGATTTGCAAAAGATTTCATAGCACCTTATGCAGCTGCTTCTGCGACATCAAATCTCGCCAGTCAAATTTATTGGAATAAAAAATTAGAAGATACTAAAAAATACATAAATAGTAAAAACATTAAACCTAAATACGACTATAAAAAGAGATTAATAGATGTAAATAGTGATAAAGGGGATATAGAGGCTGGAATATTCTCTGTAGGTTTAGGTGGAAATGCGGGATTAAGAGCTGGAGTAAAAGCTGCTCAAATAGCCGACCTGAGAGGAAACAGTAACAAAACAATCTGGAATAAAGGTTTTAAAACTGCAGAAAGAGTAGGGGCATTAACCGGAGCATTAGAAGGCGCTGCTATTAGTTTACACAACTCAAGAAAGTACGGGAATGGTAAAAAACTAGGCATTCTACTTGATACCGCTAAAGGTGCAATGGTAGGAAGTATAGGTGGAGCTACTGGATCTGCAATAGGTTTTAACTCTAAAATAAAAGATCTCCTCAATAAAAGGGGAAAGTATGGAAAAAATAAATAAAATTATGATAGTAACAGTAAAAAGGAAAAATTATACAGAGAATGACGATAGTACTGATAAAGACCTACTATTAGTAGGTACGGGAGGAGGCGCTGTCGTAGGAGGTGCACTAGGTCGTCATTTAGGTAAAAAAGGTGAAGGAGAAGTTTATGAATCCCTCAATAGAAACAAAGAACGTATAAAAGATTCTATAAAATCATTAGAAAATAGTTTAAAGAACCTAGAGTATGTACGCGAAAAACGTGTTGTAGGAAACGATTTCATAAGCGAACTTTTAGGTAAAATAAATGCTCTTGGATCTAGGCCTACTAAATTGGATATGTCAAAAACTAATATAAACAAACTATTGGAGGAACGTAGGGTAGAATTAGGAACAATTGAAAAAGAATTAAGTAAGCACAAGAGTGTGATTAATAAGAAAACTGCAATCGGTGCAGGAATCGGTGCTGGAGTTGGGCTAGGAGCGACAGCACTACATAACTATTTAAATAAAAAAGAGAAGGATTAATCCTTCTCTTTTTTATTTTTATTCATTCTAGCTTCTTGCTTTAATCTCTGCCTTAGCATTTTTTCTAGCACCGTGAACACCTGCTGCTGTTCCCAGTACATCATGTGCAAGCATTAGAGGAGTAACAGCCTTTGCCCCGACAGCATGTTTAATTGCATTATCGGCAGCTCCTGCAGTAATACTAGCTATTGTTGCATCCCTCAATACTTCTTTGTTAGTCTTGTCTTTACGTATAGCTCTTCTACCTGCAGTCCTACCAGTTAGATAGGCAGCATTACCACCACCATATGTACCTAATAAACCCCAACCTCTACCTTGAGAAGATTTTACAGGTTCATCACCACTACCAAACATTTTCTCGATAGCATAATCTACACCATCTTCAAATGCTTCTGAATACAATTGTTGGTAAATATTGTAATCATAATCAATATTACCTTCCCCTAGTGAGAATACTTTTCTTCTTATATACATTTTAATTTTAATTTTAATTCACTTTCAATAAACTATTACACTAGTAAGAAATATGTGTTAAATTTATAATATTACACTACTCCCTTTAACTTTTCTATATACATTGCTAATCCCTCAAATACGGTTTTAAATTCAAGATCCCCTAAAATCTCTTTCCTATGTTGAGTATCTCCTACGAATCTAACCACATCATAACTTCTTTTATCAGCTACTTTTACTTTTATTTCTTTTTCTAGATACTCTCCTAAAAATCTAACCACAGATTGTAGGCTATTACCTTTCCCTGGACATAAGTGGATAATATCTTTAGTTATTAATCCACTATTCAGTAATTTTATAGAGGTAATTATAGAAGTAACAACATCATCTATATAGGTGAAATCAATAACCTGTTCTCCACCTTCTATCGTAATGACTTCATCTTTAAGAGATTTGTTTACAAATAGAGGCAGAACTCGATTATCCAGATCAAATTCATTACCAAATACATTACTAAACCTGAATATCAAGTACTTATTAATATTATTCTGTACATATTCCTCAGATTGTAACTTACATTTTCCATAAATATTTATTGGATTTTTTGGATCAGTTTCTTTTACCGGCAAATTATCAGGTTCACCGTAAACTTCCCTACTACTTGAGAATATAATCCACGTATTTTGAGGTAATTGATCTACAATATTTTTAGTAGCTTGAAGGTTAGTCTGGATACAATTATCTCTATCATTTTCAGCAACAGCAACTCTACTTACTGCAGCTAAATGAATAACTCCATCAAACTGATTTTCCTTAAAATAATCCTCTACTTTATTCCTATCTCTTAAATCCAATTGAGTGAAGTTTACTTTATTTACGTAACACTCATCCATTTCAATTAAATTGATATCAACTCCATAAAGTTCAAAGGAGTATTTCAAGTCAATAATGGCTTTCACCAAACTTCTACCGATAAAGCCAGATACCCCAGTAATTAGAATTTTTGGTAATTTTCTAACATTACCTTTTTTTATCGTATTTAATATTCTATTGAGTTGTACGGCTTTTGGTGAATTTGGATTATCTATTAGTTCAGTTGCCGAAATCTTATAATCTTCAGGATCTCTGTATTTAGGAATATACTTAATATTATACTCTTTAAGAAGATCTTTAACACCTAAGTCATGCGGGTTTATATCATTGGAAACAAAAAACTTACCAAGTCCAACCCAATCTGATGCCCACTTAGACAAACAAGATTCATTATCATTAATACTATTATTTTTAGTGGAAATATGTGAATAAGATCTAAATCTTTTTTGAATATAGTCTTCCAAACTTCTATAAAAATAATGATGTAAGGTTAATTCATGTTTATAATTCCCTTCGTAATAAGATTTAACAATATCAGACCAATAATCTGGGTGAGAGTAAACAGGTTTACCGTCTGAATTTTCTATCTTCCTAGTTAAGCAGTGAATATCAATGAAATAATCTACTTGATCTTTAACTAATCTACATTGATATATAGACTTACCTCTATAAAAAGGACAGCTCTGTGATATATAGGAGTCACCTTCATCAAAGACGTGAAAAGGGACTATACTTTCACTAAAAGCATCTTTAAGAGATGTATAGTCTATTCTAATATGTCCATTGGCTCCATGTATAGTCCATGGAACAAATACTGCCATTTTATCCTCATTTCTTTTTAGAAATGCCTTCATATCCCCTTCCCATATCTCATCAGTGTCAGTCATTGATACCCATATAGTCTCATCGCCATAAGTATTCAAAAAGTTATTATAAACAGCAACTTGTCTGCCTTCTTCCACCAAGAGTACTTCCTGATCTAACTCATCCTCCTTAACTACTGTTATTGTGCAAAACTCCAATAATTCTGGGTAATTGTTTTTTAGATACTCCTCTACGGGAGTATCACTTTTGTCATCATATATATAAAAATGATCAATACCTGCCTCTATATCACAGGTGATATGTTCGTACAGGTATTGATTTTCATTTTTAATTATGAGACACTCCGATAAATAATATTTTGTGCTCATGTTTTTAATTTAATTAACTTATAAGTGCATAAAAGGCATTATGATTTTATCCGCAGGTAAAAAACAGTTATTTACACCATCCCAAATCTGTCGATGAAATGCTAGGAAGTATTTTTCATCTCCCGAGGCACTCTGATTATTTGGGTCTAATATATTAGTCCTATGCGGTGTATATAGACATTTATTAGTTATATCACCATTGGATGTCTCATCCCATATTAATACATACAAGAATGAAGTATTAGACCTATTCCACCTACTTACATCAATATCAGTACTAAAGTTTATAGGAGTATGTGAAAAATCAGTAGAGAATGGGAAATTATTCCTAGTTAAATTCGGTTCTACAGCAGAACTAGTTGAACTGTAATTTCTATTCATAGCTCCAATCCAAAGATTCCCACCTACTTGGGTAGAAGAATAGGAAGATCTATAGACAGTATTACTATAACTAGTAGGAGTACCTGATTCCTCAATAAAATATTGTGCAGTAAACTTAGCTGAAGAACCCTTTAAATAAGGCCCTACACCGTAACCCCACCCCCACTTTCTTCTCTGTACTGTAAAGAAGAATACAGGCTCATTGTACTCCGGGTCAACTGTGGATAAATCAATACCCTCACTGGACGGTATCTCCTTATCGTAAATACTAGGCATGTAGTTTTTGGCTTCTATACTAGGTCCTCCATATCTAAACCTCATAGAAGACTTACCACTTCGTCTAGGATAGATAATGAAGTGTAAAGTAGTATTTGTCTTCCACTTATAATCACGGTTTACTACATTCTCATCCAGGTTCTTTTCACTATTACCATTATTGTGGTGTGTACCAAAAAACCCTTCCTCTGAATAATTACCACTGGGATTATAAGAGAAAGCTACTTCAAAACAAGTATTCTTATTTGGAGCGTATCCAGTATCGTAAACGTTACCGTTACGATTCATTGGAACCAAATTAACTTCAACTCCATCAACTATTACTTGACTTTGAACTTTTGGGTAAATCAACGTACTACCTAGATAAACCTTACCTACTTGAGTACTGCCTAAATAGAACTTATCATCTAAAGTTTCTATTTTATTTCCATTATACATTATCATTTTCTATAGGAAGTATATATAAGGTATTGCTATCTTTTTGCATACTATCATAATCAGCCTGACTATCAACAAAATAAATCGTAGTAACACCTCTACCGTTTGTCACCTTAGTCTTTAAAGCAGTATCTACTACTTTATTTTGTACGGGGAATAATGACGTCGTACTTAAGGAACTATCCACTTTCGCAGTAATTACATTTCCTGTCAAATCCATATTGGAACCTGCAGTGTATGTAGTACCTCCACTAACTGCAGGAATATCAATACTCTTTCCAGTACTTTGATTTAAAGTAAAGCTACCAAGAGTACTTCCTCCCTGAGTAAGTGTAATAGTGCTATCATAAACGGACGGCATTGAATTTGGATTTGTGGATAACTCTTCAATACTAAATCCATTATTGTAGAATAATTTGTTAGTTATATTATTGAAGTTTAACCTACCGACTCCCATTGCACTAATAGGATCCGCACCAGTTATTACTGTCCAAGCAGCTTGACTTGCATCGTAAGACCAAACCTTAGTATTTACTAAGTCATAGATCAAATTACTACTTGTAATTGATATATTCTCGAACATAGAATCAGCTTGAGATAATGTAGAATAACCCCAAGGACTAGATCCCTTGAACAGATTCAAAACGGAATATGTGCTAGATAATGCATCAAGATCTATAGTTATTTTTGATGCTTCAATCAAATCAGGCGAATTAAATTCAGAACACCACGCTTCAAATACATTACCTGTTCTAACAATTCTAATAACAGTACCATCACCTAATCCTTTCCAACCAGCATTACTATTTCCGGTTATTAAAGTATTTGCAGTGGGGTTTGTTTTTGGTAAATAACCTGAATTAGATGAATTATTTGCAAGAAGTACTTGATTATAATTAGCACTACCCCAATTAAAATCATTATAATCCAGCATACAACCCCAACAGTATACGACACCTCCCGTACTACCTATACCACCACCAGATCTAAGGAAGGACAAGGTATGAATCTTACCATTCGAATCCTTTGCAAAAGCTGCTACAAGACCTATAACATCATCATCTGCATTTGTAGAATACAACCTAACCTTAATATCATAATTAGAGTATGATTCAGGTGATATAAAACCATTATATGGAGTTGAATTTTGTGGTTGTCTAACTCTATCTAGAGTAGAATCGTATATCCATTTTTCAACAGCAACGTCATCTTGCGTATAATTACCAGAAGCTTTTTTATAAGCACCCCAATCATCTCTACCGCCCCAAGTATCAAACCTTCTCCATGTATTAAAGACTGTTTCAAACGATGGTGTATTGTTTTTACAAAGATTTAAATCCTCTGTCGTATTAACCACATAACCACCACTCATTATTTGCTGAGGAATAACTGAAGTTCCGTTATGATACATAACATCCCCATTATTTCCAGTAAGAGTATTCTGTTTTGTAGCTAATTTCGTATTAACCTGATCTGTTGTATCATAATTACTTAAATCTGCAGAAACAACATTATTGTTAACATTAATAACACCGGTACCAGATATAGGATCTTGCTTTCCACTCCAAGTCTGTTTTAAATTAGTGGAATCTGCTAAATCTTTTATATCATAATTACTTGCAGGAGTAACAGAAGGAACTGGTATATTAATCTCAACATTGCTACTTTGATTTGCATTAAAAGTACCTAAATTTGTACCCCCCTGTTTAATAACAAGTGTTCCATCATTAACAGCAGGTGGAACTGGAACTGTTATTTCAGTATTAGTAGCTTGATCTGCTAGGAATGTACCTAAAACCGTACTACCTTGTTTAATAGTTAATTTACCATTATTAGCAGAAGCATTGACTTTGGCAGATATTACACCTTCTTTTGTAATAGTGATATTATTACCTGCTGTAAGTGTAGTAGATACTCTATTAATGCTTATTCCATCATTATAGAATAGCTTATCTGTTATCGTATTATAGCTAAATCTACCAACACCTACTGATTTTATAGGAGTATAACCAGGCTTCTCTTCCCAACTCTTACTTGATGTGTTGTATAATAAGACTTTGTCGTGAACTAAGTCAAAAATCATATTATTAGGGTCAGTTATAGAGATATTCTGATACCTAGAATTAGCTTGAGAATAGGTAGAGTAACCCCAAGGAGATGACCCCTTAAACAGATTAAGGACAGGGAATTGAGTTGTTAATGTGTCATCATTCAAGTCAATAGTAATCAAGCTATTATTAAGCAGCTCTGTTGTTCCAAATTCAGAACACTTAGCTGTGAACACATTACCAGTTCTGGTTATATTGATAGTAGTACCTCCATTACTAGCCCCACCTGCATTAACAGCAGCCCAGTTTGTATTTCTTGTCAAAAATACACTATTCTTATTGGCTAGTATCTGTAATCCATCAACTCCTATCTGACTTTTAGAACCCTGTGCTCTAAAATCAAGCATACAAACCCAACCACAGTCTGTAAAGTTTATACCAGTTCCATTAGTTGTTCTTAGGAAAGATAATGTATGTTCTTTTCCATTAGCATCTTTCGCATAAGCTGCAACCATTCCTATAAAATCATCATCACCGTCATTGGAATAAACCCTTACCGTGATATCATAATTAGAATATGATTTAGGTGATATAAATCCTGTGTATGCTGCAGAGTTATGTGGTTGACTTACTGTGTCTAAATCTGCAATGTATGTCCAGCTGTTATAATCACTAGTCTCTATGTCCTTTTGATAATCATCTACACTACCTTTGTGACTAAACCTTCTCCAGGTACGAAATACAGTATCGAATGAAGGAGAACTATTCTTACACGTATCCAAATCAGCTTGAGTATCGACTACATAACCATCACTCACGATGGTCTGAGATACAATACCGCTTTCAGACAGATAAGCAACTTCGCCCTCACTACCGCTGATTAGGTCCTGTTTAACACTAAGCGCTCTATTTAATTCATCATTAGTACAGTAAGCTGAAAGGTCAACTGAAATTATATTATCTACAATAGATACCTTACCTACTGCGGTTAATACATTTTGTTTTCTATCTAACTTATTATTTACTTCACCCCTAGTATAATAGTCATCAAGATTAACACTCATGGAACCGACAAGTTCCCACTGACCATTGACATAAATATACTCCTCTTTTTGATCTGGTGAAGTAGCACCTTGTTTCGGTACTATATAAATTACATTAAGGTCAATATCAACCGTAGGTAATTGATCTACTACAACAAAGTTATTAGTATTTATAGAATTGATAACGCTACTTATCTTCTCTGAGCTCCAGGTACAATTAGAATCAGTTAAGTTATCATTTATTTCAGTTAATCTTGAAATTATAATTCCCCTACTTGTGTTTTCCAGTTTTATACCAACACCTGCATTGACCGTAACTGTACTTTGGTCGAAAGAATTAATCTCAGAGTTACCTACAATTAGCTTTTTAAAACCACCAGCCCCAGAAGTGACAGCATCGGGAATAATTAGTTTCCAATAATTAGTTATATTCCCTTCTTTTTCAGAAGTAATGTAGACATACATATCACCATTAACTTGAACTAATCCTGAAAACAATTGTCCAGTACATGCATATACACTCCTACCCTCAGAATTAACCCATAATTCTTTGGATACCTTTTTAAGAGTTACTCCTCCAATTGTAGTATGGTCTACTAAAGACTCTAATGCTGCTTGAACGCTAGAGCTTGAATCAGTATATGATGTTACTTTATACTCTGTAACAGGATTACCTACTTTGTATACTTTAGTTCCTTCAACTGTAGGATACTCATAACAATAATACTGTTTTGCATTATCTACAAGAGCAATAGTATCATATACATTTTCTTTAAACGAAAATTTTTTACCTTGTTGGAGTATGTTTGAATTAGAAGTTGTTAGAATACGTCTTACGGGAACACTTTGATCCGTTACTATATATTTGTATAAATAACCATTTACGTAGTCTTCATTAGTTTCACCTGTATATTCTACTATTTCACCCTCAGTAGCCCTTGATGTATAGGAGGTTAAATCCTCTATTTGTTTTAGATATGAACCCTCAACTGCATTTGTATAAAAAGCACCGTGAGTGTATATAATTCTTCTCTCTCTACAGAAAACTAATTCATCATACATAATATCCGGAACACCTACTTGAGGTTGGTTTGGATTACTCCCATAGAAGTATGTTGAATTCTGTTCATTAGCAGAAAATTTCAACCTGTCTAATGTATATCCTGTTTTTATATGTTTGAATATCATTTTAAATATTATTAATTAGATTATTTCATTAATAATAAGAATTTTGTTAAAGATTGAGGTAAATTTTAAAGTAAAAAATATCCCTAGGTAAACAACCTAGGGATTATCTTATTTCTTAGATTCACTTTCAATCTTAGCACTCCAGGAATAAGGGGTGTTATATCCATTTGGTGAATGAGTCATCATATTAACTTTATATTTCTTAAACACTTCATCCACATCTTTTTGATCTAATTTATTGTCTATAAAGAACATCCACATCTGAATAACCAATTTTTCATTTACAGAGCCTCTAAAAATCTTCTTAACAAATTCTTCTAGGCTTCTATAAAAATAATGATGGAGGGTTATATCGCATTCAGGCAAATAAACAGCCTCTTGTGAATGATCCTTAAATACTACAATATGAGCCTGTTGCCTTTCTACTAATTCTGGTTGAACTATTAATTTCTTATAGCTCCACCTTGTAACTATGTGGTCATAATAATTCTCTTTCATAGACTTACCATTCTCCCACACATGACCATTAGCACCATGAACTAAGCCCTCGAATATAAAACCTGGCTTATCTTCATTCTTCTTTAGAAATTCCGGTACGTCCCCTTCCCAAATCTCATCAGTATCAGTAAATGCACACCATTTAGTTTCAGGTCCATAAGTCCTTAAAAAATCTGAATAGACATTTGTTTGTCTCTCAAATTCAGGATTCCAAAACTCATCACATACATTATTAAAGGTACAATATTGGGTAAGTTCAGGGTAATTATTTTTTAAATATTCCTCTACTGGAACATCACTCTTGTCGTCATATACATAAAAATGCTCAATACCTGCTTTCATATTATCTGTAATATGCTCGTACAGGTATTGATTTTCATTTTTTATGACTAAGCATTCAACTAGGTAATATTTAGTCATCATATTTAATTTTTGTTATGTTTTTATTCTGTACCGTAAATATTAGTATAATGCTTCTCTATATTCGGGCTCTTCATCATTTCTCTCTTCCTCAACCAACTAGGCATCCATGTACCTGTGAATTGATGTATAGCATAGGTATTTTCTGTTATATTTGTTTCACCGGTACTTGGATTATAAGCACAAAAATATTCATCTGGGTATATAGTAAGTCCAGCTACTTCTTGTACTTTTCCGTCCCTATTGACTATAAAATCATGCTTTACTAATATCTCTGTCTCTCTTAGTGTACAATTAACCATATTAGGCTGCCCGTGATAAAAGGTATAACTGGAGTTTTCATAAATCTCTTTCAACTCTCTTATAAGAGGCATACCTGGTTCTACAGCTAATATAAGACCACTAGCAAATTTTCCGGCAAGATTCGTACCTCCAAATGGACCTTTTTCGAGAAGAGGTGTAATATCCTTTACTAGCAGCACATCAGTATCTAGGTATACCCCACCCTGTTCATAAAGGATATCATGTCTTGCATAATCAGACACAAAAGCAAAGTCTCTATACTTATAAGCATCCTTCGTAAATGGAATTTTCTTAACATCATAGTTATTCTCATCCCACTTTTTTATTTCAAAATCAGGAAGTATTTGTTTCCAACTTGAAATACAATCATTTACGATCTTTGGAGGTTCATTATCACCAAACCAACAGTAATGTATTATTTTAGGAATTGCCATCTCTCTTATCGTATTTAATTACATCATCTATTTTAAGTCCATATTTCTCCAATACAGCATTCTTATCTTCTTCTGAAATAACATCCCCTTTATTACCCCTGAGCGTAAAGAAATGATTAACCTTATTCATCATTTTAGCTGTAACTCCACCTCTTTTAATCTTCATACACCATTCTTCAAATGATCTGAAATAATAATGATGTAATTGACAGTCCTTATTGCTAGAGGGAATATTAACTAACCAATTATTCATTGGGATATCCTTGGAGTGAAGGTAAGAAAAATGAGCTAATTGAGCTAAAACAAACTCAACTTGAACTACACATTTATAATAGAAAAAGTCATTAAATACGTGATCTTTAAATCTTTCAGTCATCGTTTTAGAGAAATCAGCAAAGGCTTGTCCATTACAGCCATGCATTATCTGCTGAAAACGAATACAAAGATTACCACTGTGCTTTTTACAAAAATCTTTTAAATTTCCTTCAAATATTTCATCTGTATCTATAAAAGCACACCACTTTGTATCTTCTCTATGATCCTCTAGAAATTTATCATAACAATCTACTTGAATTCTATCAGTAGATGGGAATATTTCTATTGTACAATACCCCAAAAGATCTGGTTTATTTTTAGTAAGGTAATCCTCTACACTCTCTACGGACATATTATCATAAATAAAGAAATGTTCGATACCTGACTGAATTCCTTTTGTTAAATGCTCGATTAAGTATTGGTTTTCATCCCTTATAACCAAGCATTCACTTAAAAAATATTTCTTTTCCACTTCTCTGTTTTTTATTGCATTTAATAATGTTTCTTTGAAATTAGGGTCAATTGATTTTTCTACCCTCAGCTTTTTAAAAAAAACATCAAGGTATCCAGATATTTTTTTAAGTGAAGCAAAGTAATGCACTATTTTCGCATTGTCTGTTTTCCCTCCGTTAAAAAACGTTTGCATATTCCATTTATCTGGTAATATGCCCATTATATTACCAAAATCAGTGTTTGTTTTATTTAGACTTGGTTGATCATGCTTTACTCCACTATTCAAACATTGGGTCCATTTGCTATTCCACTCCTTAAAAAAGTCGTGAGCAAGTTCTGTGTCTTTTACATATAACAATCCTCCATTAAAAAAATCAGAGGGTGTTTCTCCATAACCTAAATCAGCATATCTTTTAGTCCACGTATTTTTAGGCGGTGTCTTCTGATTATTTGCTAACACACCAGCAACATCATACTCACAATTTTCAATCTCAGATAGATCATCACATATTATAGTATCCCCATCAATATAAAGAAAATCACCATTAATATGTTCCCTCATTGTTGTTTTCAGATAACGACTTTTTTCAAAGTTATCTTTAAAGGGAACATCAATTACTTTACACTCATCAAACATTACTAATAATTTGACAAAGTAATTAGTAAGATACAAATAAGTATCTCTATCCGTGAGTAAAGATAAAAACGCCTGTGGATTACTATCTTTAAGCGTATATGCTGATAAATATACTTGCTCAGAATAATAATCGTCAGGCGTTGATGTTAATACGTAAAGATATTTTATTTTACTATCCTTCATATCCGTTAAAAACTACTAACTGTATTCGTCATTTCCGCTATTTGCTTCAAAGTCTTGATACATTTGACCAAGCTCGTAAGTAGTAATAGTTGTACCCCTATTTACAGGAACCCAATATGTGAAGGTTTTTATGTAACGATAGTTTCCAGATTGATCAGGGCTATCCCAATTTCCGTCTACTGATCTAGTTCTCTTTATAAACATACAAGCTCTACCTCTAGGAATTGCATCAATAATTTCATCATCTATAATTCCATACATTGGGGAGTTGGGAAAATATACAGTAGGTTCACCATAAGATTCACTTACTGCGCCAGCTGGAATTACTGTTGTATGCTTAGTCATTATATACATTGGGTAACTTGTTCCCCTAGGAGTAGCACCTGAACTAGTAACCTCTACAAGAGCTGTGTAACTAGTCAATTGTTCACCATATGAGGGAACAACCAAAGCCTCGCCCCAACTATCAGAAGTATCACAACTCAATGCAGAATCCCAAGCTTCATTAGTAATGATAACTTGACTTGCATCTCGTACATCTGTACCGGAAATAACAGAATAAGCATCCAAAAGTTCAGGAATTGTTGTATAAGTATATGGATTAGTAAAGGTATATTGAGTATCAGTATATTCTGATCTCTTCATTACCTCATTCCTCAAGTCACTGTCAGCAGAAATTACTAGAACACCGGCATTACTGCTACCTCCACCGGCATCTATAGTATCTATTAATGCTGCATAATCAGACTCAGAAGGTACACTACCTGCTTTAAATCTAGCTTTTAATTCTTCTTTTGTTTCACTAGCCATAATTTATAATTAATTAAGTTTAGAAATTTTGTTTATGATTCACTGAATAGTAGGTTTCCTTGAATTGCTGTACCTACCATAGAAACAACAGGGGTATATCCACCTGAATAATTCATACCGATTTTTACAAACATAATAGAACCACCTGGAGATATCATAAACTGTCTAGCTTCAATAGACGGATTTTGTGGGCTGTAGTAAGTATACTCACTGAAATGATTCTCAACTACAATACCCATTACTTCCTCTAGTGTATTGAATACAATAACACATGTTCCTATAGGAGCATTGTAAAGCTCCGATGTTTGAGGTCCGGTTAATACTGAATAATTTTGTCCTGTATATTGGAACATTTTCAGGCACTTAACACCATTCTCGTCAGTATCATATTCACCATCTTTACCTATCGGAGCTAGTATAATTTTAGTACCCGGTGTGACAGCCGTGTTAACACAGCTGTCTATTAGGTCTGTATAATCAGCTCCAGTCGGGTATTTTCCAGATGAGAATCTACCCTTTAAATATTCACTTGTTTGAACTGCCATGATTTAAATATTTATTAACTTACAACACCCTGTACTGCTGTAGCTACCGCAGATATTGTAGGAACACCCTCATAAGTACTACCTACTTTCACAAAAAGAATAGAACCATTTGGTGCTACAACAAAAGTTTTTTCATGAGGACCGAGATAACTCGGATCCTCTTGGTCAGGATCTGGGAAAGCATATCTCTTTCCAGAATGATCCTCATCAGGTCCATTATCGTAGTTCCCAACCTTTATAAAAAAAGGAGTTGTCTTTTTGTTTGTAATAATAACAGTTGCACCGGCATCAGCACTAGCAAGAGTGTTGTATTGTGCTGTGGTTAATATAGAGTAACTCTGGGCATAGAAATTACCATACTCCCTATCCTCTACTTCGTCATCATATGTTATATTATCTATAAAGGCGTTAATAATCACGGGTCCATCATAACCACCCATACAACTATCAATCAAATCGGCAAAGTCAGTATCCTTCGGCAACATACCTGCTGAAAACTGAGCTTTTAATTGTTCACTTGTTTTTACTGCCATTTTATTTTATATTTTAATTTTCTAATGCTGCAATACGCTGCTCTAGTTCTGATATTTTCTCTTTTAAAGATTTAGTACTTGTTTCAGTTATTGTAGTTTGGCCCGTAGTAGCCTGGCTTCGCATCCACGTATAACTATCTTCATCCCCACTCGCTACATAACCATTGGCGTATGAAGATTCTTTATAAACATTGAAATTGATTAAATACCAATATCCACCATCCAAGCTTTCTAAACCAACATGATCTAATTCAGGCGGGTAAGATTCAGTATCTTCTTTTGCAATATCTACACTTACTCCTTCACTTTCAGTACTACCACAAAATTTCACACAATATGTACCAGAATTCTCGTGAAAAAACTTTTCGTACTCAGAATTTAGTATTATATAGGCTTTATCTTCTCTCATTGAGCTTGGAAGCATTAGAAGATCTACTATATCACCAGAGCCGCCTGCCTGTATAAATGAGTAACTACCAAAATCACTTGCATCTAGCGTTATTATCTCACGCGGTTGTGAACCATCATCTAAATCAACCGCATATACAGTCTTTGTAGTTGTTTCAGTGATTCTAAGCTCGTTATACAACACTTTATTCTGCAAAGCATTTTGAGATGTAGATGAAATAGCACTATCAACTGTACCACCCCCTCCGGAGGGTATAGAATCAATCAATGCACTGTAATCTTCTGTTGAAGGTGTTTTACCTGCACTAAATCTATCTTTTAATTCTTGAGATGTACTCATTTTTATTTCTTATTAAAAATTGAATTACTTCGGGATCTGAAATCCATAGTTAGGTCGTATTTTTCTAGCAAAAAATTTAAATCCTTTTCAGGGACTTCATTTTCTATGAAATATAACTCTAATGGCCAACCACTGGATTCTTTTTGGGATGTTATTCTCCCTCTTTTTAATTTTATACACCACTCCTCAAATGATTTCTGAAAATAGTGGTGAAGTTGAACAATATCTTTTATATCCTCTGCTTTGAATTTCTTCTCCCAATATTCTTTTGGTATTTCTGGATTACTATTCCTAACAACATCTAAATCAAGGAATGTGTGGTGATTAATTTGTTGCATTATATATTTCACCTGACTTACACACTTTATCATGTGTCTTTGTTTCAATACATGATCCTTAAATTGTTCTGTCATTGTTTTAGTGTAATCCGCATAAATAACTCCATTAGACCCGTGCATAATTTGATAGATATCTAAAGATAGGTAATTTTCATGTTCTTTACAAAACTTCTTTAAATCCCCTTCAATTATTTCATCTGTATCAAAAAATGCACACCATATCGTATCGTCTCTGTGGTCTTTTAAAAATTTACTATAACAATCAACCTGAATTCTCCCTGTCCTGGGAAATATTTCAATCTTACACCTATCTAACCAAATAGGGGCATTATTCTTTAAATATTCCTCAACAGGTTGTTCAGATTCATTATCATAAATATAAAAAAATTCAATACCTCCTTGATAATTCTTCTCAAGATGCTCAAGAAGGTATTGATTTTCATTTTTTATAATTAAACATTCACTAAGATAATACATAGTTATCGTTTACACTATTATAGAAGGACTAGAAATTGGTTTAAATCCACTTCCAGTATACCTAAACATTACATCAGCATAAGGTACTCCAGATACAGTGCCATTAACTAAGCTACTGTTATAGTAGAATGAATAGTATAATGTACTAGATAGATCAGTAACAACAACTAAATCATTTACCTGATATCCACTTGTACTTATATTACTCATATCATGCGTAATTGAATCCGCTGATACGAAATGAATAGGAACTATAGTTTGTGGCTGTACATCTATTCTAACCCAACTTTGAGGTCCATATACAACAAGCTCATTAGTCGGATCTACGGTTAAATGACCACTAGTAATTCTTGATATACCAATCAACTTTCCATTATCCCCTATTACTGCAGAAGAATCAGGAGAGCTTACTGTAATATCTGCATCAGATGAGTAATTATAGTAGTTGTACCATGTAGTTATCCTAACTCCAGTTAATACATTCACCCAAATATAAACATCTGTCCAGTGACTATTTATGTAACTTCCATAAGAGCTTATATCACTACTATTTACAGTACTTATATAAGATCCGTTATAAATCTGTGAGTCATTCAGTGTTAAAGGATACCCCCAGACCCTTGCACCCCCTGCCATTACTTCTGAACGCTTATAAGTCTCTGTAGATGGAATATACCAACCGGTTGTATCAACTGTCTCACCGTAAGTAGTAGAGGCAGCGTTTACTTGAAATCTTTTCACATTCGCAGGAAGTGTATAAGAAGTTCCTACCTTTTTGTAAATATACCCATGAGTATAATTACTTGTAGTATTTCCTATATACTGTACTATCTCTCCTGAGGGAGCAGAATTCAAATAGCTATCCAAATTAGAGATCTGCTTCAAACCGGGCACAACTGTAGTAGAGTAAATAGATGTACCATTAACTTTAGCAATTTCGGTACCTGATGTAAGTACTTGAGTTACAGTAGTGGCTGCTGGTATTGAGGGTTTATTTCTAATAAACGCCTTTGATGTTGTATCATTCTCATCCCAATTAGCTTGTACCTGTTCTGGAATAGTAGGCTTGTTTTGAATGTAAGCTTTGGATGTTGTATCCGTTTCTGCCCAGTTAGATTGAACTTGAGCAGCTGGAATAGTAGGCTTGTTTTGAATATATGCCTTTGAGCTTGTATTCGCCTCACTCCAATTGGCCTGTACTTGTTCTGGGATTGTAGGCTTATTCTGAATAAAAGCTTTGGATGTTGTATCTGACTCATTCCAGTCTGATTGTACCTGTTCTGGAATAGTTGGTTTATTTTGAATATATGCCTTTGAGCTTGTATTCTGTTCATTCCAGTCTGACTGTACTTGAGCTGGTGGAATAGTAGGTTTATTTTGGATGTATGCTTTTGATGTTGTATTAGTTTCACCCCAATTAGCCTGTACTTGTTCTGCAGGTATAGACGGTTTATTCTGAATAAATGCCTTGGAAGTTATATCAGCTTCATTCCAATCTGATTGTATCTGTTCAGCAGGAATCGAGGGCTTATTAAGTATATACGCCTTTGAAGAAGTATCTGACTCATTCCAGTTAGATTGAACCTGTTCTGCAGGTATTGAGGGTTTATTTTGAATGTAAGCTTTAGATGTTGTATCTAACTCATTCCAATTAGCCTGAATCTGTGCTGCCGGAATCGTAGGTTTGTTCTGAATATACGCCTTTGATGTAGGCACATTCTCATTCCAATCAGCCTGAACTTGAGCTGGGATTGTTATACTGGCTACTCCATTATTAACAACAGAGCTACCATTAACTTCAACCTCAGAAACAACAGTATCAGCATCTAATGATCTAGAAATCTCAATAATCTCAGATCCATTGTGGTAGAACAATCTATCAGTAGTTCTGTTGAATGAGAATCTACCAACCCCAACTTCATCCATAGGAGTCTTATCTGGAACTGCAACCCAAGCCTCAGATGCACTATTGAATTCCAATACAGAATTTGTCGTCAAATCATAGATATAATGATTCGGGTCTGTTACAAGAATAGTAGTAAACTTAGCACTTGGCTGAGAAAAACATGAATAACCCCAAGGAGCAGAACCCTTAAACAACCTCAACAACGGATTCTGAGCTTCATAAACGTCCAAATCTACCGTAATTACCGTAGAATTATCTATAGAAGTAGAACCAAACTGAGAACATGTTGCAGTAAATACATTACCAGTTCTCCTAACTCTTATTGTAGTTCCTTCCTCTATCGATGCACTATTCCAATTTGTTGTAGTTGAGGGGATTGTAGTAGTTGAAGAATTATCTACAATCATTGCTTGGTTATAAGCAACTGATTCAAAACTACCATTAAAGTCTAATATAGCTGCCCATTTAGGTTTAGCTGTACTACTAGAACCACCTGGAGTCCTGAGGAAGGATAAAGTATGTTCTTTTCCACTTGAATCTACTGCATAAGCAGCTACAATACCTATAGTAGCATCATCAGCACCTGTAGAAAAACACTTAACAATTACTTCATAATTGGAATATGATTTAGCAGAAACTAAACCAACATAAGATTCAGTATCCAATGGCTGAAGGAAAGTATTACTATTAAAAGTCCATGCCTCTATTTCAGCAGATCTAGCATTACTTACTCCATCTAATATACTAAACCTCTTCCAAGTATTTAGAACAATCTCAGGAGCTGTGGTATCATTTTTACATTTATTTAAGTCAGCTGTAGTATTTACTATATATCCCTCATTCATAACCTGTTGAGTGAATACATTAGTACCGTTATGATAAACTACATCACCTAAATTACCTGTTATCTGATTTTGTTTTGTAGATAGTTCATTCTTAGTTGCAAACGTAGAATCTACTTGACCCTTAGTGTAATAGTTAGTTAAATCGGTTTCAGATGCTTTATAGAAAGCACCGTGAGTATATATTAATTTAACTTCCTTACAAAAAACCATGTCATCATATAATACGGATGGGGTTCCTTCTACAATAGAAGTAGGGTCAGCACCTGTAAAGTAAGAATCATTAGTAGGTACTGCAGAGAATCTTGCAGTATTAAAATTACCTACCGTACTTATATGTATAAAATTCATTTTATGTATAATATTATAATTAATCCGTGTAAATAAAAAAGTATGCTCAACGTTTCACAACGCGAGCATACCAACCATAAAGAGCTCCTTTAAATAAAAAACATGAACACAATTATCGGCCGTTTAAAATAAATAAATAATAAATAAAATTATAAAAATGATAAATAAATATAATGTTTAACACAAAAAACCAAATTATAATCAAAACTCACACACTAAATAACACAAAATCAGCGGAGCTCTCTAATTTACTATTTATTTCCCTCATATAATGTCATTCCACTCTTTTTCCAAGATCCCTCAAAATGATGTATAGAATATGTATTCTCTGTTATATTCAATGTATTATTTTTTAGATCTTTTGGACAGAAATATTCCGATGGATATATTTTAAAACCTCTTACCTCTTGAATTTTATTGATTCCAGGTATGAATCCCCACTCTTTAAATAAGCTAGTCCACCTTACAGGACCTACAGTTAAATCAACTAGTCCTTGTTTAGTTACAAATGAAGTATTGTTGTAATACTCCAAAATATCTTTTAAAACATCAGAGTTAGGATAACTTGCCATACCTTGACCTGTTTCAATTTCAAGGGATTCTGGACATTGACAACCCACAAATGGACCCTGTTCTATAATTGGGGTTGGATCTTTTATTAATTCAACGTCAGTATCAAAATAGATACCTCCATATTGATTTAAAACATCAAACCTACAGTAATCACTTACAAAAGCATATTTATCAAATTGATAAGCTTGTATTGTATATAGTGTTTTATATACATTGTAATTACTACTATTCCATTCCTTTATCTCATAGTCGGGTAGGAATTTTTTCCAAGTCTCAATATATTCCTTACAACCCTCTGGTAATGGATCTTTACCAAACCAGCAATAATGAATTATTTTAGGTATCATAAGCTTTATTATTTATTAATTTCACTAATAAAGTAATGAAACCTAGGCTAATGTAAAACAATTATTTCAAAAAATATATCCAAAAGTAAGAAGATTGTTAATATTTTTAATTAACCCAGTACCATTGCATTAAGTCTCCCTCTATTCGCCCTACTACTTCTATCCTCTTTTGTTATTTTATCAAAATCAAACTTAGGACAGTGATGATTTTCATCCTTTTTGCTTGGATCTACTACATCTACTGCAATATCAGGGTGAATACACTCCTTATAATCCCACACAACAGTAGGGTTAGCTATTTTTGTCTTTGCATACGTATTAGCTACATTAAAATTTGCGGGACTTTTAGGGGATCTATTACAATTACAACTGCTACATTTACACATGGCAGTTGTTCTATTTTTACTAGCAAATTTCATAATTAATTTATCTTTTTATCTAATAATTCAGCATAAATATTCCCAGTTCCATTACCAATTATATAATCACAACCTAGTAAATCTGCTAAACCTAAATAAACTTTTGCAGCAATCTCTATTGGGGGTGGATTTAAACCTTTAGCAGATAAGGATCTAAGATGCGACACTTGAATAATTGAATCGTGAAATTTAGTATTATCCATTATTCCAGCAGCTTTCTTCAAACAATATCCATTACCTACTATTACAATTTCTTTATTTTTATCTTTAAATATATTAGTAGGAAGTGTTATATCTTCTCTATAACCCAACATCATACCTACTTTAAAAGACTTCTTAAATATAGTTTTATTATTCAGTATAACAGCTACTTCCGTAGATCCCCCTCCAATATCTACCCCAACTACATATTTATTACTTAAATCTCGTTTAGTAGTTTTTAAGAAAGCTGAGATAGCTCCTACTGCTTCTTCTTCACCTGGTATTATTCTAACTGGCAAGTTTGTAGCTTCCTCTATAATCTTAACACATTCATCAGCATTATTAGCCTCTCTTAACAATGCCGTTGAAACAATACTTATATTTTCTCTTTTAACACCAAATTTAATTAATGCATCAATAGAAAAAAGTACAGCAGGTAGAATAACATCATCAAGGAATTTTAAACTTAACCTTCCATTATGCAATCCTAACCTGCCTGAGTTTGTAAAAATAGAATCGTATAAGTAGTTATCAAAATTAAACTTATTTGATAACTTCTCACCGCCCAAATATTTAACTGCACCTGTACTTATTTCAACAACACCAATTTTACCTGATAGTACATTCGAAAATAACCTTTGTAGAAATATTATCACACTATTTTACAATTTCCATCTTTAAAGGTACCAACTATCAAGCCTGACCTTGGTTTATCCTTTATATCAACTACAATTAAATCTTTCCACGTAAAAACTCTTGTTGGGAATTCTTTTAATTCCACAACAGTAACAACTTTTCCATCCAAACTAACCTGGAAATATACATTAGAGACAGTATATTGATCATTACTACTGATCTTAAACGTATCAAGGTTAGATATTGGAATTGATTTTATTTTAACTTTAGCCCCGATGATACCTGAGTAATCCCAGGTACCTTGTGGGCTATTTATTCTTTTCTCAACTAAATGCTTACTCATAATTATTCTCCCTTAGCCAATTTGTCTACATAGTTATTCCAGTAAGCATCTTTGGAAGCACTACTATTTTGATGGCCTTTAACCCAAACATAGCTCACTTTATTAGTAAGGCCCTGGTCTTTAATTTCTTTCTCGGCACACTCTTTAATTTTAGCTATATAGGATTCTTTCGTTTTCCAATTACCCATCATCCACTCTTTCACACCTAAATAATCTGCATGAAATACAACTGAATCAGCAGTAGATAAAATATCCTTAAATCTCTGTAATGCTATATACAAAGCTGTTAATTCAGCTGAAGGGTTACTACATTTATCAGCCCCAAAATTAGTCTTCATGAAAGAAGGGGTAAGTTCGACTGAGAACTGATCAATAACTTTGTCAGTACTCATATCTACTATCACCCCACCTATACCTAATCTTCCATTATCAGACTGTTTATTTAAATGGCTTCCGTCAATAAAAACGTCTAATTTCATATTAAATATATTTATCTCCGTATTTCAAACTACTTACATGAATAGGTTGGATTGAATTAATTCCAACTTCTTCGGAGAGAAATCCCAACATTAACCCTGTATCAAGTCTGTCTAAGTCTGCAATTATTCTAGTTATATCTTTCTTCTCTCGGCTATCTGTATTTCCATTAAATAATTGATGATCAATAGATGTACAGAAATCAAAAAGATCAATAAATCTAGTAATAAATGTATAATCATCTCTTACCTGACCTGTCTCTGGTATAGTACTATGTAACATCTCTGAACGGACTCTAGAAATAAGTATGTATGGAATACTCTTCTCCAATAAGGAAAATGCGGCAATAAGTTCTATATCAATAGTCATAACTCCACCATCTTCAATATCATACAACCTAGCTGAATTAAGGTCAAATCTAAGAACATAAGTATCCGCAAATAAGGAATCCCCTTTAATATTTTTAATAGCCTCTTGCCTAGTCTTGATTTCTATATCAAGTGAGTCCTGATCTAAACAATCACAAATTGCATCTTTCAGATCTTGTACTGAATTTATTTTAACAGTGACCATTTTTAGTGTGTTTTATTCAATATTTCTGTTTCTAATTCACTTTCCAATAAAGAACCAAACACCTTTAAACTATTTCCATAAAGGATTATAGTTATAGCTGTATAATTGCCTGTGTTTCTATCCTTCTTTATCTTCTTTAAATAACAACTTGTATCTGATATCCACTTACCCCACTTATCCTGAAATGAGTTAAAGGACATTTCATCCGGAAACGAAATGCATAAACCCATATGTATTGCCGGTTGAAATATAGCATTTGTATAGAGAATATAAATTGTATCTATGTTCTTCTCTAAGAAATACTTAAATAACTCTAACTCAAATCCAGGTATATTAGACATTACGGGATCAGAACTAGAACCAGAATAATTCGGCTTTTTAAACTTAACCTTAATTGATTCTAGTAGAGAATTCAATTCTTCTTTTTTCATTATCTACTACCTCCAAATTTTTTATGTGATTTTGTAAATGCTGAGCCAAATCCTTTTTCCCAGTTTCTCGTAGCCATACTATTAAATTTATTATTGGATTTATTAGATCCAAATTTCTGAGTACTTACTGTAAAACCGGAATTGGCTGTCGATAATCTTTTCAATAAATTAGCATTCGATCTAATCATAGTTGACATTGTATAGGAGTCAATATGATAGGAGACCTCTGCTGTATTTAACAAATCATCCTTTATAAATTTCTCTGACTTCAGGAAATCATTAAGCTTCAATAATGACTCACTTAAGGAATTTGTAATAAGTAATGTATCTGAGGTTGGCTCATATACATTAAACATTTCCTTATCCGGGTCAAATTTTATTACTATTTCTACCATAATATTAGTTTATTTTTATATACTACTATTAAGAATAATAATAAAAATAGAAGGAGTTTCTGTTAATTTACAACATATTAGAAACTCCTTCTATCAATTAAAACTTAAATTCTGTAAAATTACCCCACTTAACACCTGATCTTCTGCCTCCATAGTTTATACCATAGAGCTTATAACCTTGAAGTTTATTAGCTTCTCTATTCCAATCTTCAAGATCATCACAGAAATCCGAGATAATAACAAGTGGTGAATCCTTGTCGTAGTGTTGACCAAAGTAATTAATACCGTAAGCGAGAGCTGTACCACCATTACATGGGAATGATGTCAAAGGATTTTTCGGGTCAAGATCCCTATAGTGAGTTGCAAGAGATGTATTCCAAGTGATTACATCATAACGGACTGCAGTACCAATTCTCTTGAGCGAGATTGAGATTGTCTTCAATACTCTATCAATCAAATCAGTATCCATAGATCCAGAGATATCAATCAAGAATACAACTCTAGGACTATTACTCTTCTCCAATTTCATTTGGATTGAAGGAATAATCACTCTACCACTACCAGAACCCATCCTACGATTATGCCTATACATTACATTCCTCTGAGGCTTAACTTTTACAACGGTTTTTCGGTGATCTTTACCAAGCTTTACAAGGAATTGGTCAAGAGGCTCAAGTTCCTGTCTAACCTGTCTGAAGACTGCTGGGATTTCCTGTGTAGATCTACCATTTCCACCCCTCTTTCTAATATTTTTGGGGTCATCTGGATCACCTATAGTACCATCCTGCATATCTTTCAAAAACTCATCCATTGAAGGCGTAGTGTGATCGTCGGATTCTTCATCCTCACCGTCTCCATCGCCGTCTTTATCAGAATCATTCCCGTCTGAATCACTGTCTCCGTCACCGTTGCCATTACTTTCACTATCGCTATCACCCTCACCTTCGCCTTGGCCACTACCACTGCCTTCCTGTTCAAAGTCGCCTTCACCGCTTTGACCTTGACCTTGTCCGCCACCACCTTCAGGTGGATCCAACAGTGATTTTGCAATATCCTCTACGGATTGATTATAACCACTAACGAATTGTTCATTTTCTTGAGGGTAATCCTTGACAGTCTTGCTAGATTTACCAGCAACTCTTTCCTGGTAATCTTTATTTGCCTGACGGTAGCCTCTCTTGTAGTCAAATTCCTCTTGCTGCTTCTGAAGTTCATTGCTAAGATCCTCACTGGACAACTCATCCATGGGTTTACCTAGTCTGAGAGAAGTCAAGAACTTAACAAACTGATCGAGGTGTTCTACAATAAGGCGAAAATACTCGTAATAAGTCTTACCATTCGGAAAAGGAACACCCTGTCCAAGCTCATCTACACCAAGTTTATAGTTGGATGGTAGTACGAACTTAAGCATGACTCTTCTACGAAGTTTTTCCAACTCCTTACGAAGTCTTTCCTTAGTTTCTTTATGGTATTCCTCAACAGCCATGTCCTCCAAGTTACTAACAAGTTTTTCCTTTCTATTATCAAACATGTTAAGTCTCTTGAATTTCTTCGTAATCTCCTGTTCAATATAGTGCATATCGTTATCATTCAATATACAGGTATTTACGGACATATCCATTGAGATATTCAATAGCTGATGCAAAAGATCAGGGTCATCCATAAGTCTAGTCAGCAATTGTTCTGCCAACTCTATATCGATGCCACAGCTCTTTGAAATCTGCTCTGCCAACATTGCACCATCGTTTATGATGGTATTGTACAACTCTTCAATCAAGTAAAGGGGACTGTCATCTCTATCCTGATCATCATTCATGTGGCCTAAAGTAATGTGGCCAATTTCATGCATGATTATGATGAAGTCTGTTATACTAAACTCCTCGCCAGGAGGCGGGGGAGCTATCTGTCCATGATGGATGGAGTATAGTATGTCATCCCCGTGATGGTATACACCACACTTACCAAGACATGAGGTCTGAAGCGGGTAATCTCCACCATTCACAATATGAATTTTACTCTTTCCCCTGTAGATTGACTCAACCCTAGCCTTTATTTTCTTAAGCTCCTCAATGTGAGCTGGGTCAATCGTATACTCAGGTATTGGGGTTACCTGTTCTACTGTCTCTGCCATTTTATTACGTGATTAAAATAAAAAACCCAGTGGTATTGGTTGGATCATAAGTCCAATCCAATCCACCAGGTAATAGATACTAATTAATACTACTTTGACGAATTTCTAAAGAGGAATGATTGTCTGTCGGAATTCAAGCTGAAATCCTTCATAATCGAATCCTCCGTCAAATTATCAAAGAACGGTTTTACACTTGCTGCAAGGTTATCCCTGATAGCCATTTCAGTGTTGATGCTGAACTTCACAACTTTGAAGAAGTGTGTGGCTCTAGACATATACCTTGTTGCCTCTGTTTCAGGCAATATTCCACGGTAGCCGTAACCCTCTTGTCCAAAGGTGTTAACAAACTCGTCAACTACAGACCACCAATCTTTCCAGCGCTTGTAGTCATCTGTGAACTTGCCATTGATATACTCCAACTTTTTATCTTTGTCGAAGTTAGTGAACAAGGATGCAGGTGTACTAGTTGCACTCTCCTTAGATGGGAAGAATAGATAGTTGTCGTCCGACTTTGGAACGTTGATAAGGTACTCGAACAACTTTGCAACTTTCTTCTCCTCAATAGGCTTCTGTACGTCTTTAACGTCAGATCTAAATGAAGTCAAGTAAGTCTTCAAATCGTTGAATACAGTGTCAGAGAGTGATATAGCTTTCTTCTTAGATGCGGTGCTTGTAGTCTCTGCCGTCTTCAAGAAATTCTCAAAGAGTGAGAGTTTCTTCTGAATCTTGTCATCAGACTGAAGTTTGAATGATTCACAGGCTGATTTGATTGATACAAAAATCTCCTGACCAGTCAATACATACTTAACATCGTTAAGTGTACCAGACTTTGTTGCTGCAGGGGCTTGTTCCGGTGCAAGACCTACAAGACCATTAACTACTGCTGCAAATGAATCAGTGCCCAAACTATTAAGGCCCCACATTCTATAATATCCACCTGCCATCTGAACTACTGCATCTACGGTTCTCTTGGAGATGAAGTTATATACATCACCATTAGCTGTAGGTGCCTCAGAATACAGGCTGCTAAGACGCTTATCGTTGATGTTGATCTTTTTGTCCTTATCCATCAAACGACGGATACAACGAACTACCTCGTTGCAAACAAACTTCTCAAGCTGACAACGCTTGTACTTTTCATCTTCGGTTTCGCCGACCATAGCTTTTTCGTGTATATTCCTAATTTTATCTGAATATACATCCAAATAAGCTTCCTCCCATGTATACTGATGATCGGAGTCGTCAATTGAGTTATAACGTCTTTCCATTACAGTAAAGTCGTCCTCACCCGACATTGATACGTTATCACAGATATTCAATATACAGAAACGGTTAAGTACCGGCGCCAAAGGCTGCATGTCGTCTTGGTTCAAATTCTCAAAATAATTGCCGGCTGCAACCATAGTCACAGTATTGGGCAACTTAATACCCTTGAATCTACGCTCCTGGATAAGACCAAGTACAGCTGCCTGTACGTGTGACGGGGCAGTGTTGATCTCATCGAATAGAAGGATTACTTTCTTACCTTCATTTGTCCAATTCTCAATCTTCGTCCAATAATCCGGAGTGATGATCTTAGCGATAATAAATTCACTATCAGCCTCATCGGGAGTATTAGGTGTAGCCATGTAACCCAAAATATCTTCAGGAGATCTTGAAGACACCTCGATATTCAGGAACTCATAGCCCATCAATCCCGCGAAGATTTCCACGAACGCGGATTTTGAGGTACCAGGGTTTCCAAGGATCATTACAGGAACACCCTTTCCGCTCTTTTCTGTCAAGAAGGCTGAAACTGCGATAGCTTCCATCGCGCCTTCCATTGTGCTCTTAAAAACTTTTGTTTTAGCCATTTTAAAATAATAAACTTTTTATAATACTAATTAATATCTATTTTCTTTTTTCGCTATCTTTTGCTATTCGTAAGAAAATCAAGGCTTTAGAATTTCCCCCTTTTTTCAAGCGGATTCTGCATTGAAAAATTAGGCCGTATAGAAAACCATAAGAATCTTACAGATGATAGGTAATATTATTAAAGAAAATCTATTCAATAGTAATAGAGATTCGACAATAATATTATGCTATCCCCTTATTTGAATTTAGTAATTTTTGGTAATTTTATATTTATATATAATGAGAATTATTTAGTGAATAACATAGTTTAAGAGGGACAAAACAGCCAATAAGGAAGTATACCGTTTGAATCGGTATGTATTCACTAAGACAGAATAAATTTATTAGATAAAGTATAAATCAGTTTATACTTTATCACAATTTTTTTGCTCCCGTGAAATTCTTAATGAAGGATTACTAGAACTAATCCATTATAGAATATAAAATAGAATAATCAAAATTACTTAATATTTATAATAATTAATCTTAGAAATGTCTAATGGAAAAGCTAATGAATTTGATTGGTCAGGGCTCATACGAGATGCAATCAAGGTAGTTTCAACTGCATTGGCTGCTGCAGCTGTATGGTTCGGTATAAAAAAAGCAACGGAAACTGTAGATAAGGTAAATAAAGACAGGCCAGATGACCAGAAGATAACTGGAGCTAGAGAGGCGTGTGTTTATACTCAGGCAGCAAATACAAGCTGTCAAAATTTCGGTAAAGTTATGACAGGCGTTACTAGTATTGTAGAAGCTATTAACAGCATAATGAATCCGAATCAATTTCAGAATAATATGATGGGTTTTGGATATAACTCATACGGTTATGGTAACTTCGGACAATTCAGTGGACCTGTAGCAAACCCACTTGGAATGATGTATAATCCACAACCATTTATGAATAACAACAATGGATATAATGGACCTATGGGTATGGTTGATCTAGGAAACAATACTCATATGCAATTTAATCCAGATGGTTCACATAGAATTTACGCACCTGGTGGATCTTATGCCTATTGTACGGGATTTCCATGGGGAAATTAACAGCAACTATTATAAAAGCCTAAAAACCTAATAATAGGAAATGAATATAAACGGTTTAGTTTATATTCATTTTCTTTTTCTAAACCATTATTATTACTCAAAACGAATTAAATATTAACAAACAATAAAAAAATGTAGAAACATGGATGTAATAGGAATAACGGAAGTTATCGTCAACCTTGCAAAAGCTTGTGAGGCTGGTGGTAATTTCTCAAGTACAATGAGTACTGCCCAGGCAGACAAAGAATATGCTGAAGCGAGGGCAAACTCAGAAAAAGAAAAAATCGCCTCCGAACGTGAAATCGGAGTGAAAGCAAAAAAAATTGGCGAATTTTACGCCAATGCGACGAAGATCATAGAAGATCTTCAAAAAGAAATCAAAGACCTCGAGGCTAAAATGATAGCCGAAGAGGACGAAAAGAAATACAAAAGATTAAATGACCTATATAAGGTCAAAATGGATGCACTGGCAAAAGCTCTTGCTGGTACGAATTCTGCTAATAGCTAGCAGAAATACTGAAAAATAAAATGCCTCACATAAAAGGCTAAAAACCTTTAATGTGAGAGTATATAATAATTAAAAAGATTATATATTCTCATTTTATTTTTCACGATAAGATAAAAATAACATAAATAATAACATAAAAAATACATAGAAAAAATGGCAGCAGAAACAACAAAACCTTCGTTGGTCGGAAAGATCTTCAAGGTACTGGGATTCATTGCCGCAGGTGCGGCAGTATTTGCAGCTGGCGTAGAAGCCAGCGACACTACCCTTGGTCGTAAAGTGGACAAGGTGGTAAAGGCCGGAGCCCGCAGGATAGGCCTCGGTAAGGACAAAGGCGAGACCTCAACCTCAAGCTCCGATCAGGAGCGTGACAAGGATCGTCAATAATCCACGAATCCACTCAATAGCTAGATCGGAAGAGCGTCGTGTAGGGAAAGAGTGTAGATCTCG
>ERZ809504.4-NODE-4-length-52757-cov-8.234735_pt1 | contig 52757 bp, 103 predicted proteins | sample MGYA00521273_ERZ809504 | MGnify/ENA primary metagenome ERZ809504 (study PRJEB31581, sample SAMEA3312979) | metagenome | study: EMG produced TPA metagenomics assembly of the PRJEB8939 data set (Metagenomic analyses of Rumen microbiomes reveals...
TTACTTTACTATTGTAAACTTATATTTCGTATTCATTAACAGAATAAACGCATTAATTAAACCTAATACTGAATCAAGAAAATCCTATTTCCAGGAACAAGAGTATATATAGGGAATAATAAAGACACCTAATATATTTCATAAAAATTTTCCCAAAAATTTTAAATCGACAATAGTTCTCCCACTTTTAGCACTATTTAACCCCCCACCCCCAAGGGGGTTACGGAGGTGGGGTAGGTGGGGAGGGTGTGCCCCATGCGTTCCACGTGAAACGCTATGTTAAATAATATTAATTAATATTAATACATAAACAAGTGCAAACAAATGTTAAATACGCTCTCTCAGCCTTTGTTTCTCTGTCGGTGGATAACTGCAAGGGAAGTAATATAAAAACCTCTCAATATGGCTGAAAACGGCTGAATTTGATGTGCTTATGCTTGCTTGCTTTCAGTTGTCGAAAGTGTTTGGTAATGGATAAAAAATCCTCCCTCTATCTATCACAGACTGAGGGAGGTGTTGCGTATGAATTTTTTTACCTAAACAAATATTTTCTAACTTTGTGATTACATTGCGACTGAAACGCTGATTACCTCTCGCTTGTTGTATTGGATTTCGCCACATTTGAAAGCGAGGATATTCTCTTCTGCCACGTTGGTAGGGCGAACCTCATTCTCTCGTGTCAAGCCTTGTGTGTTGGATGGCTTGTGCTTGCTATTCTCGTATTCCTTGATAGCGGTGAGTTGGTACTCGTTGGCAGGCTGACCATTGACGAAATACATTGTCTTGTGCTTTGCACCCTTGAACTCATACATACGGAGGTAGCATTTGCCGTTGTGTGTGATGATTTTCTTAGGAGCGAGCCATTCACCCCAAGGGAGTGGCTTTGCCTTGAATGTAGGTTCTTTGCCCTCTTTCTTTAGGCGGTTGTTCGTTGCTTTTACATAGTCAAGATTGACTAAAACACCTTTGGTAGTAACCTTTGTTACCTCACTGCCTACCATGTATTTCTTTGGTACTGCAACAGATGTGCGAGTTGTGATTGATGCGATTTTGCAACCTTTGAGGTTGATGATTTGTGTCATAAAGTTGGACACCTTGATTACGTTGTTCATAATTGAATTAAATTAAAGTGTTGTCCTCAGAACTATCTCTGATTTCTGATGCAAAGGTACGAATAATATTTGAAACTACCAAATTTCTTAACACATTTTAAGGAAAAAACTTGAAAACTTATCGTTTGTAACACTTGTTAAGGTTTTGAAGTAATGATGAAAGGTTTATTAACATTTGGCTTTAATATATATAATATATAATATAACACGCATATAGGCACAGACACGCAGTTATAAAATTATATCATACCAAATAAGCCGTTTTCAGCCTTTGTTTCTCTGTCTGTGGATAACTGCAAGGGCAAAATAGTAAAAAGCCGTCAGAGTGGCTAAAAACGAGTGAATTTCACTTGTATTGGATGGGTACAAAAAAAGGTAGCCGTTTAGACTACCCAGTTAGTTAATTATTAATTTCAAAGCCAAAGCATAACGGACATTTAACCATGTGAGCTTTTTTGCATCCGTTTTTCAGTTGGAGATAAACTTTCTTGTCTGTGTTCTCACCTCCATCGAAACAGATGTGATGTAACTTTGCATCGTGGTATGACTTGTGATATGTGCGGTCATTGCCTTGATAGTAAACAATAACGTGAGAATCTGTATTTTCTACTGACTTCTCAGCGTTCATGACGATTACTGACATTACGAGAATAACGATGATTGAAATAAACTTTTTCATTTTCTTTAGAGTTTTAATTGTTAAACTTGTTGTTTTGGTTTCTTGATGCAAAGGTATGCAAATTTTCTGTAACTTGCAAGTATTTTTACGATTTTAACACTTTTTTAACACTTCGGCTTAATGTTAATATATAATATATATAATAAAAAAAGCACCCACCACAAAGGTGAGTGCAGAAAGGTTTTTGTTAGGAGTTTTATTTGATGTATGTTTTCTTGCCGTTGATGATGTAGATACCACTCTGTGTGATTTCCTTGACCTTAACACCATTGAGAGTGTATATTTCCTTGTCGCTTGATGTATTCTCAATCTCATTGATACCTGTGGTGTCCTCTATCTTCTTCCAAGAGCCATAAAGGTGGAAATCTTTAGTCTTGAATATATAATTTTCATGAATTTCCACGCCCCAACTCTCTTGATAAAAGACTTTGATGTTCTTTGTCTCGTCATAAAAGCCGACAAACTCGTAACCCTCGCAAGTTGGGAACTCGTAATCGTTCTTGAAGAAATGACGTTCTGACTTTGTTGCATCGGTGTAATACCAATCATTCAAGACCTCACCATTCACCCAAATGCTATCATTAACTTCCTCCTTGTTTCCGTTTGGATAGTTGTGGTGGAGATACAGATAACTATCAGCGTTAGCGTTAAGGCTGAACATTGTCACTACTGCTAAGATGTAAAATAACTTTTTCATAATTGTGATGTTTAAATTGTTATACGTTTGTTTTTTATTTCTGATGCAAAGATACGAACTTTTTTTGAAACCGCCAAATATTTTGAAGTATTTAACACTTTTTTAACACTTCAATTTAATATTAATATATAATATATATAACAAAAAGGGTAGCCATTGCTGACTACCCAAATTGCATTTGTGTCGTACACTTTATTTGACCATTACTTTTTTGCCGTTGATGATATACAGACCTGGCTTTGTGACCTCTTTGACCTTGACACCATTGAGAGTATATATGTCTTTATTACTTGATGTGCTTTCGACCTCATTGATAGCGGTGGTATCATCGCTTACCTTTTCCCAATAGCCATATAAATGGAAGTCTGTATGTTTAGTTATAAAATAACTTTTGATGTTGCAAGATTGCTCCCCTTTAATCAAAGGGCACGTTCCTTCTTTTCTTTCATAAAAGCCATAGAATCTGTATCCCTCACAAGTTGGGAAAGGGAAATCTCTGATAAAATAGTGAGATTCCGTCCTTGTTTCGTCTGTATAATATTTTCCCTCTTTGGCATCTATATCCACCCAAATGACTGCATGGATTTCTTCCTCGTCTCCGTTAGGATAATTGAAGTGAATATACCAATAGCTATCAGCCATTGCATTAAGGCTGAACATCGTCACCATTGCCAAGATGTAAAGTAACTTTTTCATTTTCTTTAGAGTTTAATTGTTAAACTTGTTGTTATTAATTTCTAAGTGCAAAGGTAAGGAGAATATTTGAAATCTCCAAACCTTTTAACACTTTTAACACATTAAAATGTGAATATTGCCTTGATTCTATATTTCTTCCTAAAGTCAGTACAACCGCATCCGCTACATTCCCAAGTGCCGACTCTAAAACCGAATAGTGCAAACATTTTTGCATCCACGTCTTTTCTGAGGGTGTTTCCTGTCTTTGGGTTGATATAATCCAAGTATTTTGTGAAACTATCATCCTTGAATGGATATTCCTCGTCACCATCGCAACTATCAAGCAACTCTTGACAGAAATCATTGAGAGAATCCTCACAATCACCATGACGGACAGCCTCAACCCATATTTCTTTGTTGTATTCCTTGCAACCCTCAAGACTTTGTAGTTCTTCTAATCGCTCCGTTGAAACTGGTCTGATGTTGTAGTAATGTGTACCCTTTTTATCGTTGATAACGAGATATAATTCCTTATCACTGCAAAGGTATGCTTTATTTGCCTGCTTTGCTTCTTTTGTTTCGTTTGCCATAATTGAATTAAATTAAAGTTATTGTTGTCCTCAGCACTATTGCTGATTTCTGAGTGCAAAGTTAAGCAATTTATTTCATTCCACCAAAACTTTTTTCAATTTTAACACTTTTTTAACACTTGCAATTAATATAATTAATATAATATATACAACAAAAAACTCCCCTCTATCTGTCGCAGACGGAGGGAAGAAGTAATTAAATTATATCATTACCATTAACTGAGTATCTAATCTAAGTCGAAGAATATCTCACTGTTATCAAAATCATCCAACGCATCGGGGTCAAGACCATTGTTTAAGGCGAAGTCGCTTTTTAGCTCGTCAATCGCATCGTTGATTAATGGTGATGCAGATGATATCGGACAACGCCATCTCTCTATATTATTCCATGCGGAACGTTCCTCGGATTCAGACCATGTCTTGTTTTCGTTGATGTGGCTGAGAAGTTGGTTGTATAGCTTATTCATAATTGAATTAATTTGTTTAGTTGTCATCAGCACTATTACTGATTTCCTGATGCAAAGATACGAATAATATTTGGAATCTCCAAAGGTTTTTTCGTATTTAACATTTAATTAACATATTACGCCTATGGTACTTTTTTTAGTATCAGCCATAAAGAAAAACCTCCCCCACTCTTTTGGAGTGAGGGAGTTATCTGTTAGACTGCGAGTTTGATTAACTCACTGAAACATCTCTGCTGCTTGTCGTAGGCAGTGCCTTCCATAATGCTTTTGAACTGCTTTTCGTTGTCCTTATTACGAGCCACGTTGTCAAGATAGCAAGTCAAGCCATTGTAAACATGGAGGGCGGTATTTGTTTCCAAAATGTTCTGACCTACACCGCCATAGATTGTGTCCATAAGTGCGTGGTATTGGTTCTTTGTCTTTGTGGAAATATCGTCACTCTCGATATTGTAACCGCTATTGACATAGACTTTCCAAATATCGTCACTAACGAGGGAACGGACTGCGAAACGCTTTACTTCGTTGTCGGTGAGGTGTACCTTTGCAAGGAGTGACATCTTATCCTCAAACTCAGCCTTATAGACATCATAGAGGTTCAAGGCTCTGGTTGCTTCTGCGACATTTGCAAGGCGGTTGTTCACGTTGGTAGTGTGGCGAACATTCCATCGTCCCGAATTGTTATGGAATGCAGCGTTGAGTGTGTTGTTACATACTACTCGAATAGGTGTAACCATTGCGGTAACTGCGCCCTTGCCATCGTGTGACGTTGTGAAAACGATATACATTTCAACAAGGTCGTTATCCTTATGAGCCAAGCGGATAGGTTCGGGGAACTTTGCGGTGACAAACACTCTCTCGCCCATACCGAGCACACCTGCACTCTCGATACATGGAGTACCCTCTCCACCCGTACAGAGATTGTCTATGAATGCAAACGCATCCTCATTCTGTACTACTCCGTAGCTATCGCCTACGATGCCAAGAGTTTCGTTGCGGTCTGTGCGCATTGTAGCGACTGAGTTCTGAATTATCATGTCTCGTAGGATAGACATATTAGCGAACTTACCATCCTCCATCATAGCTACCATTTCGGGAGTGAGTGCAACGATAGGTTGTTTCTGTACCTTGAAGTTAGCGTGGCTCTCTTCGAGTGCTACCTTTGTTGTCAATGGTGCATCAAACACCTTACCTAAGTTGTGCCATTCAACCTGTGTTGAAACGAAACTTGCACCATTTTCACGAATTTCAATATTTGCTGCCATAGTTGTAAAAAATTAAATTGTTAAACTTGTTGTTATTGATTTCTGATGCAAAGGTACAAACTTTTTCTGAATACTCCAAATATTTTCCAAGAAAAAATCAATTCATTTTAAATCTCTTGACATAAATCAAGTGAAATGGGTATTTTAGGGTATAATTGCTGAAATGAGCATGTTTTTAAGGAAAATTGAATTGGAATGAGATTGGGAGTGAAATTAATTAATATAATATATAATAACAAGAAAAACGCCCCTCTATCTGTCACAGACTGAGGAGCGTTGCCTAAATAACTAAAACCTAATTCTCTATAATTTATGTCCAACAATCAATATCTTTAGTATTTGATACCTACTGCATACTCAATGCTAATTCTTAGAGCCTTAAAGCACCTTGCAGACCTTTGATAGGTATGTCCCATGAAAGAGAAGTCTGCTATGTACTTTCCCTTTGACTTTCTGAGAGAACCGATTGGGAGTAGGTTGTACTTGATTTCTGTGCTATCCTCACTCATAGTGAGTATTCCGAACTTTGCCATATTGTTTAGAAGTTTTAGGTTGTCCTCTGCACTATTGCTTTGGATTTCTGATGCAAAGGTAGTGATTTTATTTCAAACCACCAAACTTTTGCGAGACTTTAACACTATTTTAACATTTGCAATTAATATATTTATTACGATACGTTCATGCATATAATGCCTCTGGTACTTTTAAAAGTATCTCTATTAGTACCAAATAGTCAAAGCCTTATATATGTCGGAAGTCTTCTTTGGGTTGTATTCGAAACATAGTTTGAAGAGCAATGCTTTTTCTATTGCCATCTTATGCTCATACTGACACCCTGCAACAACAATTTTCCGACTGCTGATAACATGATAAGCGCAACCTTTTTCTGAGATTATCTTTTTAAATGACTCAAAAATTTCCTTTTTATTTTTCATAATTGAATTGTTTTTAAGTGTTACTCTCAGCACGATTACTGATTTCTGATGCAAAGGTAATGAAAAAAACTGAGACCTCCAAAGAAATCTCAGTTTTTAACACTTATTTAACACTTTAATTGATTTGTGAAAAACTTTCCAAAGTCTTTTTTCTCACCTCAACCTCGCTTTCAGCTATGACAGAGCAAGCCTTTAGTATCTCCTTAAACCAATCGTCTTCGGGGAGTTCTGTTTGTGACAGGTAGTCATTAATGCCCTTGATACAATCCTCTGCGGACTTAGTGTGCAAGTCAATGATTGCAAGATAAATGTCGGGCATGTCAAGCAACTCAACCGCTAATTCGTAGTTAATGGCGATTGTTCCGTCTGTCTGCACATAAGGTATTGCATTAACCTCGTATCGGTTTATTCTATTATCCTCCTTGAACATGCTATCAAAGCAGAAAGGAACAGATAAATCATTTGATGTAATTCTAATCATTGTCTTTCCTCCATTCTTTTATTTCTACAACTTCATATCCAACATATTTCTTTTCAAAATAGTCTTTAGCACCTTGCTCTGTGGTTGCTCTGACAAGTTTCTCCAAACAATCATCATCGCCACCCTCATGACCGAAAGCGCAAATATAAAATACTTTCTTGTCCATAATTGTTGTTATTAGTCCCAAATGTCTCTCCTATAATCTAATCTATCCATTGTGATTTGTCTGAAAATCTCCTTCTCAGTCTCTTTGACCTCATAGCAAACACCACCAACATGGAGTATTGTGTAGCGATTACACTCACTTGCTTTTGCAAATTCCTTGTCAGTTCTAAGGTCTTTTATGGTCTCAATCTTTTTTATGTTGATATTGACCTTTGCATTTCCTTTACGTTCTGTTAAACGAATAAAATCCATAATTGAACTAAGTTTAAAGTGTTGTCCTCAGCATTATTACTGATTTCTGAGTGCAAAGTTAATGCTTTTTCTTGAAACCGCCAAATGTTTTTCCAACTTTAACATAATTTTAACATTTGAATTTAATATATTAATATTATATATAATAACACATGGGCATTAAGGAAAATCGCTCTGTGAGCCGTTGTTTTGTCGCTTATGGTGTATTAGTCCACAAAAGGAAAATGCAAGCGTAGGAGCTTGTTTTTGGCTATTACAAGTGTCCCAGCTTGCATTGCTATGGAAAGTGTCGGAATGTCTAATCAATAAGCATAGAAAGAACCATTCTCGATAGCGTAACCGATGTTTGTTAGTTTTCGGTTGAAAAGGTTCTTTGGCAGTAGCTTTTGTTTTGTGCCATCAATCTCGTTGGTGATAGAGAAATGCTTTCCGTCAAAGTCGAGATACTTCGAACTTCTACCCCCACCATTCAAACAGATGAAGAAATCGTGATGAAATCCTCCCTGCTCTGACATCAATTCAATCAGATGTTCTAATGATTTTACTTTGATAAAATTTTCCATAATTGTAAAATGGTTAAGTTGTTAATATAAATGTTATGTTATATAATGCCTATGGTACTTTATAAAGTATCAGACCTTTTTCTTTTTGCAACTCTGTACCAAGTTCACGAATGATAGTAACAGAGTAACGACAAACAATCCCATTGCAAGGAACAAAAACGCAAGGGCAGTCTTTGATAGATTAAAGAACGTGCAACTTGTTGCTATTACTACGGCAAGGATAATGCCGACATAAAGATATGTAATGAATGTGTCTAATTTCATAATTGAATTGAATTAATTTGTTTACAAGTGCAAAGGTAAGGAAATTATTTCTAATCTCCAAACCTTTTAACACTTTTAACACTTTAATTTGTATGTATCATTTCTAAAATCCTATCATAGCTTATACCCAAATCCAAACCCATTTCACCGAGTTTATTATCAACTTCTTGTAGGCTGGTATGACCAAATTGTCTGATTTTCAACAAGTCTTTGGGGCGATATTGCACCAAGTCACCTATTGTTTCAATATCAAGTCGTTTCAAACAAGTTGCTGTTCTCGTACTAAAACCCATATTCACAATACGTGTTTTGAATTTTTCATACACTTCCATATTGATTGGTTTTTGTTTGAGGTTTTTTCTTTTCTCAAACTTAGCCAGATGTTTGTCTTGCTCTTCAATATGGTTTAACAACTCCTTGATGTGTAGGTGTTGCCTTTGATTTCTCTCCTGCAACTTATGGTATTCCTGCTCTATCTGCAACAAGTCGTTTAGTCGCTCGTCTGCCTTGATTAAGGTTCTTGTTATCAACTGCATGATACGAGACTCTGAGACGAACATATCTTCTAACCTGTCTGCTCTTACAGGATAGAAATAGTCGTGCATCAAATCAACTGCATCCTCACGATAATCTATCTTTAACGTCTTGAATGTGTCCATAAGTCTGCGCATAGCGTTCATGTAATAGAGTGGCTTGTTGCCTAATACACTCTCACGACCTCTTTTTACACTTTCCTTATATTCACGATACACCTTTTCAAGTTCCTGCTTATAATCTTCGATAGCATTCTCTAAGCGTACAACCTCTTTGATTTCGGGGAGTTTATCAAACATCGTTTCCTTGTTGATATAAACCATGCACCCGATACGCTTTGTATCGAAAAAACCTCTCTCCACATAGTTTGAGATTGTCTGTGGTGTAACACCCAAAATCTCTGCTACCTCTTTACGACCTATGTATTTGTAATTTGCCATAATTGAATTAAATTAAAGTGATTAATAATGTTTTGATGATGCAAAGGTACAAAGAAAAAGTGGAAGAACCAAATAATTCTCCCACTTTAACATTTATTTAACACTTACAAACGCATCCACTCTTTTATCTCTGCATCACTCATACCTAGCCACAAACCATACTCTTCCACAAAGTCTTTAGCACTTCTTGCGCTTATTTTTCCAAGTCTTTTTATTCTTGTTAAGTCTCGATAAGAGAGTTTCACCAAATCCCAAATGGTGTAGATGTGCTCTTCATTCAAAGGGTTAATAAGACATCCCGATAAGTTTGTAGAACTCAATGGAGTATGTATGAGTTGGGATTTTTCGGGGTTGTAATTGCAACTTGAAGATGTGTTAACATCCTCTTCTCCATCCTCGATGATGTTTGTCAACTTTTCATCTACCGCAGCGAGTTCGTCTTGGATGTGTTCAAGCAAGTCAAGAACAACACAATTCACTTCCCTGCACTCTGCTTTCCTTGCAAGGGCGATTACTCTCTGTCGGATGTCGATTACTTCTTCCCTTGTGAGTTCAAGTCCCACCATTCCGTTTCTTGTTAATTTTGCCATAGTAACTAAAATTGAATTGTTTATAAACTAGATTGCATTTGTCGCCTGATACTCTTCAAGGCTCATAAGCCAAAGTTTCAGCCCAGTAATCTGTTTGCCTTTCTTGACAAGTTGGGTTTTAACGTATTTCAAACCACTTTCTGCCTTTTTCTCCTCTACTGCCTTTTTGTCAAGACCCTTACGGACTTCTTCTTCTGTGAATTTTCCAACGTAAATCATAATTGAATTAATTTTAATGTGCGTTATTGTAAATCTTTGGATTGCTTGATACGTTATAGATGTAGCTGCCACATCTAACGAGCAACGCATTCTCACCATAGAACTGCCGTTTCATTCCTATAACACTTCCACTACGATGAAAGTTAGGATAGTTACCAATGCCATGTTTAGCACCCTGCTCGATTGTCATTGTTTTAACTCGTGCCATAATTGAATTAAGTTTAAAGTGTTGTCCTCAGAACTATTTCTGATTTCTTGATGCAAAGGTACAAAGAAAAATCGGTATCTCCAAAGGATTTACCGATTTTAACACATATTTAACACTTTCAAGATAGCCAACTGCAACACGTTTGTATTGAGTCTTCTAATTCAGCCATGTTCTTGATGGTTATTTCTGTATGACCACAACCGCAAGCACATGAATCTAACTTAAAGTCTCCGCATCCGTTTTGGTATATTTTGATATATCCAATTTGAGAGCCGTTGTCTAAGACCACTATTGCAGGAGCCACTTTTGGGTCTGCTTGACTGCATCCTACACGTAACTCTGCCTTGTAATCTGGGTTATTGGCTTGATAATACTTTTGTGCCATATCCAAGCAGGTTTTTTGGAACTCGTCAAAGTGTTCTATCCAATAGGCATTGTTTTCGGCAGTCTCTTTGCGCTTTTTGAGCAAATCCAAGCCGTATGCGTAAACCCCATTCTCTATTTCTTCCGTTGCTAATTTTTCATTTTTCTTTAGGTCGCCATATTTTTGTCGGCGCATAAAAACGCCCTTTGAAAGAATATAACGCTTATCCAATATATTACCTAAGTGATATCTTAACTGAAAGCCATCCGAACCGAAATATACCTCATGAACTCCATAAGGGTATATTCCGTCCCTATGCTTTTTCTCGTCCAATCCAATAACCTTATCCAAAGGTATCACAGAGTCCCAACATTGGAAAATGTTAATTCTAAAATTCTCTAACGCATCTGATAATGCCTTGAAATCCCTCTTTTCTTGGAGTTCTGCGATAGTCTCTTCCAATAGAGAAATCTGTTCTTTTAATTCTTCTAACATAATTGAATTAAGTTTAAAGTGTTGTCCTCAGAACTATTTCTGATTTCTGATGCAAAGGTACGAAGAATATTTGAAACCTCCAAATTTTTGCGCTTAAAAAGTGTTAATTTATTATTAAAAAGTGATGCTCTTTTTTTGAGCACCACCTTTAGTTATCTACATATTAGACAAAGGGAACTACGTCTATACGTACCTTGTAGTACCAACCATCGCCCTCTAATTCCCAAGGAATTGTGTCGAAAGCTTGCCAATCAATTCCTTGTTGTTCGCACATGGAAACGATTTGACTAGTACAAAATTCACCAGCCTCCTGATGGCTTCTGCAAGGGAAAGCGTTTGCGCCAAACTTACCATCTGTACCTAAAAATTCTTCAATTACTAAATAAATGTTTTTATCTTCCATATTGAATTGAATTAAAAGTTATTAATGTTTTCTATATATCTCCCATTATCTTAAAGGTTGCATCGTTCAAACTATCTTGTGTGACACATACACAATCGTAAACTCTTTTCTTGTAGGTCTCATTCTCCCACTTTGCTGAGTTACCGATAAATCTCTTTAGATATCTTTCCACGTCTGCACACTTGTCACCATCGCCAATAATGACACATCTGTAAACGGGGCATTTTGCAGTTCCCATTTGGAGACTTGTCTTGTTGGATAGGTAGGCATAAGCCACAATATCATTGCCCTCTTGAACGAGGTATGTCCCATTGATTGCAACCGCTCTGCGATACACTCTGTTTGGGTTGCCATTTCTCTTTGTAAATCGTACAAACATAATTGAATTGTTTTTAAGTGATTAATATTGTTTTGTTACTGCAAAGGTACAAAGAAAAAGCGAAACCACCAAATCTTTGTACCTTTTTAACACTATTTTAACAATTCAGATATTCTGTTTTGCATTTGAACAACAGTCTCATAACACTTACCCTTTAACTCGCCATCTGCGTAGGCTTTCTTGATAAGTTGTTTACCTGTGCCATAGAAACATCCTACCGACCACTTATCATTTGAACGAGTCCAAGTAAAATATCGCCCACTACTCCAAGTGTTTTTGAAAACGGCATAATCTTTGGTTTCTTTAATAACTGCATCACCACTTAATACTGCTTCACCAAAAACATGTGCGTTACCACCGACCTTTGCATCATCAGAGAGTAGTGCATTACCATAGACCTGTGCATCGCCAAAGACCCATGCATAACCACGGATATCTGCATAACCATAGACCTTTGCATGACCACCGACCTTTGCATTATCACAGACCCATCCCCAACCATAGACCACTGCACGACCATATACCTTTGCATTATCCTTAACTACTGCATTGCCATAGACCTTTGCTTTACCATATACCTCTGCATAATCACTGACCGTTGCATTATCAGATACCTTTGCATTGCCAAAAACCTTTGCTTCATCAGATACCCAACAATCGTTATCTTGAGACAGATTGTCCTCATTTTCAATCCAACCGCCAAGTTCACCAACCTCGACATCGCCAAATGACCTTAACGCCTTGATTCGATGGAGAGTGTGACCATTCCATGATAAGGTCTCATCTGTAAGTTCATATTTCTTTATTTTCATAATTGAATTGTTTTTAAAGTGTTAAACTTGTTGCTTACTGATTTCTGATGCAAAGGTACAACAAAAAATCGAGAACTCCAAAGGAATCCTCGATTTTAACTATTTTTTAACACTTTCAAGAGTTAAAATACAACAACTTTAACTTCATTGTCTGCAATACATTCCTCGTAGGTATCGTAATACTTTCGGGTTTCTTTCTCGGCTGAATCCCTCAAATCACAATGCCATCCGTTCTCGTCACAAATAAAGTTAAACTCGAATGCAGCCAAACTGATGCGCTTTGGTTGATATCCGTCCCATATGAACTTCCAACACCCCCAATATCCCATACCGATATTATTACATATCGATTCGACTTTCATGTCACAACGTTCGGCAAGGTCTTTTTCTGTCATGATACTACTCTCAACAGAGTTGGAATTTTTGATACAATCCTCGATTGTGCGGTAGAACTTCGTGGTCTTATTGTTGAGAAACATCCTTTGAGGTTCATTCCCTTCACTTGCAATCAAAAACCAAGCAAAGACACCATTACCGCAAGATGGGGTTGGTGTTCCGCAAAGGAGTTTTACTAACTTAACGGCAACTACTTTGCCATCTTTTCTCATGTAAAGAACGTCACCGATGTTGGCATTTAATACTGCAAATTTGTAAAACATAATTGAATTGTTTTTAAAGTTGTTATCCTCCGCACTATTGCTTTGGATTTCTGATGCAAAGGTACAAAGAAATTTCCATATCTCCAAATGTTTTTTCAATTTTAACAAAACTTTAACAATTCGATTTAATTAATATATTATATAATAATAAAAAGACTCTCCCCCATCCTTGACGGATAAAGAGAGAGTCCAAACACTTATTTAACACTTTAACTAACCAACTATGGTCTTCTTGTCGTTCTTGAATAAGCCACCATACAAGCCTTATTACTTGTTTCCTTACCAAACTCCCTACCTTGCGTATAAAAACCGCTTAGAGAGCTGATATGACGGCAAATATCATCAAAGTCATGACTTTGGTAGATGGACTTCAATGACTTATCTCTTACTTGATAGAGATTTCCGCATTTCTGTAGCTTCAATCCCTTTTTCGCAAGAAAAGTCTCACATTCTTGTCTTGTCATAGGTTTTCAACTTTAAGCCGTGAACTATACATGGCATGGGTACTACAACAATCCTCCAATATTGAGATTTTATAATCAGAGACTTTGTTTCCGTCAATATCTGAATTGATATGCTTTTGCAGGGCATCTATATCTGTCCCTCCCTTACCAATCCAAATGCCAGGACGTTCCAAGAAAAGAAACACTCTGTTATTAACGACAAACATATCTGTGAATGTCATTAAATGAGGATGTTTTTGAAAGAATACATGATTGTAATGAAAAGATGCAACATCCCAAGCAAGGTTTTTGTTTAGCCATTTGTCTGTAATGAGTTCCGCAATCAGCCTAACAAGAATGTATCTTGCATAATTCTTCTTTAGGTTGGAACGATGATTATCAATATACTTGATAAGCCAATCACCGATTATTTTCTTTATTCTCTGTTTCATATCATCTCATAATTTTCTTCATTACTTTCAAGTCTGTATATTCACAGACATTCACAAGTTCATCGTACAATTCCTTGTATTCCTCTTCCGTTGCAGGTTTGGTATCATACACGATACTTCTGTCAGTATTAGAGTGTTGTCCGATGTGCATATAGGACATGATATAGTGTCCGTCCTTAATATCGGGGAATAGAGCGATTATCTGCCCATCCTTGAATTTGCGAAATACTACTTTAGTCATAATTGAAGCTTTTAAAGTGTTGTCCTCAGCATTATTACTGATTTCTGATGCAAAGTTAAGGAAAAAAAATGAGAACTCCAAATAAATCCTCAGTTTTAACACTTATTTAACACATTTAATAGTCAAATCCCTCCAACCAAGTTTCAGGACATAGCCAAAGACATTCCTGAAAACATCCTTCTACGGTTGGATAATTGTCTTCATCAACGTCAAGTTCTCCAAGTTCAATATAGTCACCTATCAACTTCTCAAAGTCCTTGCGAGTATAAAGCATATTATCATCAACCTTGTAGTAGTCCTCTCCGTCAAATCGAACTGCATCCTTATCGTCAAATGCTGCCTCTGGAACATAACATACTTCATTGGGATTGTTCTCAAAAGCCTCTTCATCCTTGTAGAAGCAACCCTCACTCATTCCGTCACTAAAATAGTCGGGACAGATATAGGTCACTCCATTAATGACTTTCTTCTTGCCAATTTTGAAATACTCTTTTTTCATAATTGAATTAAATTAAAGTGTTGTCACCTACATCATTGCAGGTTTCTTGGTACAAAGGTACAAATAATCTCTGAGACTACCAAATCTTTTTTTAGCTTTAACGTTATTTTAACATTTCAGCTTAATATTAATATATTATATATAATAACAAAAAAATCCCCCTCTATCTGTCACAGACGGAGGGAGAAACGACCTGTTTAAATGAAAATATAAATTGTATACTAAGAAACTCATTTAAGAAGAACGTCAGAAGACTGGTTTGTTTTTACTTCAACCTTATAGCCTTATTTGCGGTGGGCGAAGAATCCACCTTTCAACCACAGACGTTCTTGATATTCTGTTTATACACCACCACTAAATTGATACGGGTCGTCTTCCATACCAGAATCTTCGGGGTAGTTATTCCAACTATTTATCTCTCGTTGGCGTTCAATTTTTTCGCTTATTTCAGCAAGGTCACATGCTGCCCATTCGTCAGAACGTTGTGAAGCCTCATAATATTCTTTATATAAATTTGCCATAATACTTATTGTTTATTAATTCTTGATGCAAAGTTAGTGAATTTATTTTATATCACCAAATCTTTTAACACTTTTAACACATATAATGCCTATGGTACTTTTTAAAGTACCTAACAGAAATATGTTATCTGCCAATCCTCGCAAAGGTCACGAAGTTGTGTTCTCCTAAAAGCAAGAGGATTGCATCCGCAAGGAGTGAACAAATGACAATTATGTGCCTCGTCACGATAGCCACTCTTAAAGTCACCCAGCCAAGCATATAAATTATGCTCTATTGCATCCCTGCTGACTTCTGCGTTATTATCCTTGAAGAACTGCAAAGCTTGATTGATAATGCTTTCCTGCTTTTTCTCGTCCCTTAGACTTGACGGATAGATGTCTCTGTAAAACTCCATCTCGTCATAGCAGAAAACCTCCTTACCCTTACCATCTGCGATAAGGTCATTAAAGGTCGTAGTTTCCACACCATCGGGAGCATCTTCGCCATAGTCACAATATGTGCCATTGACCAAATCGAGCCGTGTTGCGAAATTGATAATCATCTTACCATTCTCATACATGGGAATAACCCTGCCATCTTCAAGTTGAAGACCACGCTCTGTATCGAATCTTGAATTAACAAAAGGAATCTGTTTCATAATTGAATTGTATTTTAATTGTTTACCAACTTTTTTCGTCTGCAATGTTCCAAGCCATAAGCCATAGGAGAATCACAATGAAATCCTCTCTTGTTTCGTTGCCATTAAGAGTGACCGCATAACTTTTGACTGCATCTGCAATCTTATCTGTTGATACGTTTTCCAACTGCCTTTGGATGTATTTCTTTTTGGCAACCATTTCGCAAGCATCTGTATTGTCACAACATGGTTGTGCTATTGCTACGACATCTTGCTTTGTCAAGCCAAGTTCAATACTCTCAATGTAGTCATAATTTAATCGTGCCATAATTGAATCGAGTTAAAGTGTTGTCACCCACACCATTGTAGGTTTCTGATGCAAAGGTACAAAGAAAAAGTGAGACTACCAAAAAATATTCTCACTTTAACATTTATTTAACACTTGTTCTTACATTGCTTGTGAATTGCATCTACAATATCACCGATTTCTAATTCATTTAAGTCAAGTTCATTGACTATCACATCAGCCTTCTGAAAAACAGAGAGAAGTGTGAGAACGATACGACCATCTGCCAAATAACCAATGGCTTCTACAGGACTATCATGGAACTTAAACTGGTTTTTCTTATGTAACTTGATTTTCCACATAGTTCCATTGTAATCGCCATGACGTTTCAATTCATTCTCGATGAATTTCATGCAACCTTGCTTAAACATGACGTAAGTCTGTGTTGTAGCCTTTTCAAGATACTCTCTGTGAGACTTTAGGTCTTGTATTTCCTTATAATCCATAATTGAATTGTTTTTAAAGTTGTCTCAGGAACTATTTCCTAATTCTAATGCAAAGGTACAAAGAAAATTTCAATTCTCCAAATGTTTTCTTGCTTTTAACACTTTTTTAACACAAAAAGCACTCTCTATCTATCACAGACGGAGAGTGCTCAATATTATAATTGATAATTAATAAGATGAAAAATCTATTGGGGGAGGTTAAGAATGGTGTTTTGAACACCAATCCTCTGCCTGTGTCTTGGACTTGAATCGTCTTTCGATTGCCTGTCCGTCTGCCTGTACTCGGAAATCACCTTTAGCCATCTTAACGATGTTGAAGGCCTTATACAGCTTGACATTGCTATTGAACTGAACCTGTGAAGGCTTCTGTTCTGCCATCTTTGTTACGACCTTACGAAGAGTATTCTCTTCACGTTTCTCACTGATTGTCTGACAATAGTTTCTTGCATCTGAAAGAACTCTGTCTGCGTGGCGCATTTTCTTGTTCATAATTGAATTGTTTTTAAAGCGTTATTGATATTGTTATTGATTTCTGAGTGCAAAGGTAAGCATTTTATTTTAGACTGCCAATTTTTTTTACACTTTTTAAGAAAAATCTTCTAATGTTTCGATTAGTTTCATGTAAACTCTCAACAAGCCATCTGTATCCATTTTGCATATATCACCCTCGTGTAATGATATACGGATTGTGTCACGTGATGGTCTTTCAAGCACACAACCGAATCTTACATAGCCAGCTTCATCAAGACAGACCGAATCAATAGAATTTTTACCCGATGGCAAATAGACCATTGGTCGTATCATTGCAGGTATCTTCACTTCCTTGCCTTGAACTTCGTTCAGCAAAGCCTTGATAGAATCAAGAATCTCGTGGCGTATCACATTGAGATTCTTTGAAATTGAATTGTATTTACTTTTGTCCATGATTAAGATGTTTTAATACATTATTCGTTATTCATGTCGGAGAAATCCATTGGGTAGTAGTCTCCATCTTCTTTGAGCGCATCTATGATAGCTTTTGATTTCTTGCAAGCATATTCATTTCTGCCGTCATACTGACCTTTCTCACATTTCTCTGCAAGGAGCTGAATGAAAAATATTGCAATGATGAAGAGCTTGTGTTGCAGATAACGATGAGCATAATTTGCCATGTAAAAGGCACATCTCTTCTCGCTGAAACCACAATCATTAATGAGGTCTTCCAACTTCTCTTCTGTCTCGAAAAACTTTCTGTTTAGCATAATTGAATTGTTTTTAAAGTGATTAATAATGTTTTCTTGATGCAAAGGTAGTGATTTATTTTGAAACCACCAAACCTTTGCAAGACTTTAACACTTATTTAACATTTCTAATTCTTTCCTTTTATCGAAAAACGCATCAGGTGTACATCGTTTAGCAGAGCCTGTTAAATTACCCCATAAATCTGCCAACATTAAATTTTCCCATTTTTTCATTTGGCTTGGCTTAAATTCATTTTTGCTAATAAAAGTCTTGTACACACAATATTTGTCATTGACATATCTTACACAAAGCATTCCATCAGGAATACAAGCACAAGCATCATACCAATCTTTATGTGTAAGAGAGAAATCACCCACATTCCTTTCCCATAGAATGCGTCCATCATTCTTGGAGGTAATGGCGAAAAATGCTAACAGAAATTTCTCTATACTAAAATCTTCCAAAAAGGCATTGATACCCATCCTCTCTAAGAATCTGTCCATAAAATGACGAGTGATTAGATTTGCGTTTTTCCCATCTGTGCTTATTTGTAAAATCCCATCATCAAGCAACACATAAAAGGTTTTACATAGACGTGAACGAAACGCATCTATTGGCTGAGTAAATGTAGCATAGAAAAATTCTACTCCGTATTTACTTACCACCCTGCGTGGCTTATAGGCAATGAAATCATCATATTCAGCAACAAAGGCATTCTTTTGTTCCTGCTTTGAATGAAGTTTATTCGCATAGTATTGTGCCTTACTCATTAGGGTGTTCTCTATCTGCTTATATTCAGATAAGATAAAGGCTACTCTATCTCGTTGCTTTCTATCTTCTTTATTCATAATTGAATTGATTTTAAAGTGTTATTGTTATGTTTACTGATGCAAAAGTACGCAAAATATTTGACATCACCAAACATTTTCAAGCTTTTAACACTTATTTAACACTTCTATCTAATTGATAGTAATCATTGATATGAATTGAGTTATATGTAGCCTCATCCACAGGAATGCTCATTGTATCTCCCTTGAACTCCACTACAATATCATAGCTCTCTGGAATCTTCTCTATGGATTTAATACCGTTCTCCCAGATTTCCATTGATGATTGTCTGGAGTGGTATTTGTGAAGAATCCTGCCACCCATTTCTGGATGACAGGAAACAACAAAACAACTTATAACTAATCCAATTACGTTACTCTTCTTCATCTTTGTCCATAAATTTACTATATGGTACGTTTTCTGTGTATATATCCCTTTCAGTAGGGTATTTCTCTGATGACATAAGCTCTGACAAAGTAAAATACCCTGGCTCTTTCTCGAAACCGTGTACCATGCCATAGAACTCCCAGTCACCGTTTTCAAGCTTCTTACCCTCAAAGACAAACCAAGTCCAACCGTTATAAACGTTAAAGAACTTGACAATTACCGTTCTATCCTTTAAAGGAGTGCCGTCTGTGGAATAAAGTGGATGTTTGAGCAAGGCTTGCTCGATTTTCTTTGTTATCATTTTCTGTTTCATAGCTGAATTGGTTTAATTGTAATAACCCTCCTTATGCATTTCGTGATACACACAAACCTCCGTTGAAGTCATTGGCTTGATTTCAGTTTTTGACTTGTGATATCGCCCATCGCCATTATACCAAGCCTTTTCACGCCTAATAGCTTCTGCACAAGACGAGCAATGTTGTATTATCGGTGTCCCATCTTCAAGAGTGATAATTAGTTTTGTCGGTTTTCCTGCCATAACGTAAATTGAGTTAAAGTGTTGTCCTCAGCACTATTGCTGATTTCTGAGTGCAAAGGTACGAAGAAAATCTGAACCCACCAAATATTTTCGCACCTTTAACACTTTTTTAACACTTCTTTCCCTTGTCTATCAGCTTTTGGAGGTCGTTTTGAATTTCAACAAACATATCCCTGTATTCGTCCATGTCTGCTACAACATCTTCATAGAGGTCAGGTGCACCATTTGCGCCATGTTTCACCATGACAAGGTCGCCATCCTCATCTTCTTCTTCCTCCTCAATACACCATATATCGGCTTTTTCCTCACTATCCCAATTCTCGGTAAACCATTTGATTTCCTCAATTAGCTTCTCTTTGTCAAGGCTGTCTAAGTCAAATTCTTCCTCTACATCTTGACCAAATGAAGTATAACCGCTAAATGCCACACAAACCTTATCGTCTGACATACTTACTGATACACTCATTTCGTTCTCGTCTGCTATCTTTTGTAGCCACTTTGGAACTTTAATCTTATTATCTTTCATAATTGAATTGAATTTAAAAGTTATTATGATGCGTAATATGCCTATGGTACTTTTTAAAGTATCTCCCCAAAGGCTTTGGGGTATTTCTTGCGAAGTCTTTTGTTTCTTCTCTGAATTGTGAATTGTCTCAGTGCGATTGCTATATTACAATCGACACAATCAATGTCCTCGGTCTCTATCTTATACTGAACCTTATCATATCCCAAAGCTTTAATTGCTTGTTGGGCAGTTCTGCGAGACGGAAAATATCGTATCTCAACTTCACCCGAACCACGCAAGCTTGTTTTCAAAAGTGTAGGAATCGCTTTCATAACTGAATTGATTTAATGTTATTATTCTAAATTTACATCGTGGATAACTGAGTATTCAATACATTTAGCCTTATGGGATGTGTCGTAGTCTTCCCACATTTCCTCTTCTGTGGCATAAGTTCCATACGTTTCTTCTACGACTTTTCCACTCTTGTACTTCGTTTCGACATCGAAGATTAATCTCTCCTCTTTAGCCACTTTCTTTTCTAACTTCTTTGCCATTCGTTTGAATGGAGCAACCCAGATAAGTCTTGACTGCATCTTATCCAAAGGCGCATCCATGTAAGCAGTTGAGTCTTCTATCGTCCTGATAAGGCTTTGCATTTCCTCTAACAAATATTGCTTTGCATAAAGACTATACACTTCAATTTCAGCTTCAAAATCTTCTCCGATTGAAGTCGGGTAGGTGAATTTGATACGGAAATTAGTCTCATAGTACTGAGGAAGATGGCTAATCTCTACATTCACTTTGCATGATTGGGAAAGATTCTCTAACCATTGCGGACTTTTACGTTTTCTCATAATTGAATTAATTTTAAGTTATACTTGTTGTTTGTTGATGCAAAGATACAAAGAAAAAGTGAGAACGCCAAATGTTTTCCCACTTTTAACTATTTTTTAACACTTATGAGTACCGATAAGGCTCACTCCATGTGTAACCTTTCCTAAGCTTTGGAAAATGAATTTGCTTCTGTGAAATCAATTTAGACAAACGCCTATCGCTGATTTCTCCGTAATAGTCAGCATTTAATCGTAGAGTATGCCACCATTTTGACACTTTACCTGTTGGAGTATAAGCAAACCAAAAGACGATTGTGTCAGCAGGTCTGTCATATCTAGCATGGGTGCAGAAGTAAATGCGACCTTTCTGCTTTTCATATGGGCATCCAATAAATCTTTTCATAATTGAATTGGTTTTTAAATGTTGTCACCTACACTATCGTAGGTTTCTTGATGCAAAGGTACAACAAAAAATCGGAAACTCCAAAAGAATCTCCGATTTTAACACTATTTTAACACTACTCTTCATTGAATACGTTATCTTTCCATCCAATGAAATTGAGTATGATTTCCAAGTCACTATCGTCACAAACATTCTCCAAAATCATGTGGGCATTAGCCATAGCATCTTCGGGAGTTTTGATGATGCAATCGAAATTGTCTTTTATCTCCTTTGCATCCCTCTGTGCAATCGCATACAGAATATGTGCAAAATTGGACTGATAGATAGACAATGACCAAGCAACATTGATTTTATAGACTAACTCTTTATTGTGGCAATTAAGAGTGTCCATGATGGCATTTTCAACAATCTTAGAGGAAATGTTGTCAAGGTAGCAAGGCATGATTTCCTTTTCTTGCAATAGGATAACTTCATTTGTCGCAACATCCTTGACATTCATTGAGAGTTCCCCTGCATCACTTCTCATTACACTCAATACTTGTACTATCATGCCACTTCCCTCGATGTCGAATGTGATGTTCTTGTTTTCACACTCATACTTCAAATTCTCCATAAGGGATAACATATCCATCAACTCCTTGTATTGATAGCTACAATGTAGGATTGCAACAAGAAGATGGTCTCTGAATCTTCTTAACTCGTCAGTATCATCCTCCTTCACTTGAATAAACGCTGTATTTTCGATGGTCTCCCATCTCATAGTAACCTTGCCATATTCAACCCAATAATTTGAGACACGGCGATGTGGGTAAGGATATTCTTTCAACAGAGACGTAACATCGTAGTCATTTTGTATCGTTGTCAAGTCTGTAAGAACCATTACACGTCCTACTTCGTTAGGGGTAGGGAGAGCCTCTATAACCTTACTCAACTCACCATAGGCGAACTTGGTGCATTCCCATTCTACATTTCCCTCCATGAAAACGACAAACTTGTCATTGTCAAGTTTAATGTCAGTAATCTGTATCACAGAGCCTTGATGTGCAGTCATTCCTATCGGCTTCTCGAAATGCCATGTGTCACGCTGATGTCCGTAGCGTACATCGTACTGCTTTTTTAAGAAGTCCACGATAACATCACGCTCATTGTACATTATCTCATTGTAGTCTTCATAAAAATTATGTTCCATAACTGAATTGTTTTTAAATTGGTTAAACTTGTTGTTTCTAATTCTGAGTGCAAAGTTACCAAAAAAGTCTGAAACCACCAAACATTTTTCTGTTTTTAACACTTTTTTAACAGAAACAACCTTGTTCTGAAACGTATGGCAATAAATTCAATAAAGCATTACGCCTTTTTTCTGTGTACCTACCCACAAGTCTGAAATCAATCAAGTTATGATGATAATCCGTCAAAACATAAGACCAGACCTGCGAATGATGGTTTTTGTCAAAGATATTAAACTCATACAGAATATAGTAATCCCTGCGGTTGATGTCTCTGAGCTTTGCCAATATAGTTGATGGGACTTTCCTGAAAGGCTTTAAATCAACCTCCATTAAGTGACCCTCTGGAAATGTAAAGCCGTTACATTCAGTCATTGAATAAGGACGTACAAAGAGGCTCAACTGAGTATCGCTAAAGACATTACCTGTGGAGATAAGTTTAACTTGTTTGTCAAACGTCTTCCAACCTGTATCGATAATCATCCTTGTGCCTGTTTTGTTATATTCTGCTTTCTTCATAATTGAATTTCTATTTGATTGTTATACATAAGGAACAGACGGAGGGAGGGGTTTGCTTTAACGTCTGCCTTATCCTCCTTTTGCGATGGGCGACACTCCATCTTTCAATCACACCGCCTAATTCCTACTGCAAAGGTACGCATTTATTTTGAGCCTACCAAATATTTTTGCGACTTTAACATTTATTTAACGTTTCTTCTTACGCTTACCATAAATTAGTCTCCCATTCTTTATCAAGTTGTCCGATAGCATTGTCAAGTACAAGCATCAAGTCACTTGTGCTAACATCATCAAACGCCATTTCGCCACCATCCCAAGAATTGATTTCCTTGTATCTGAAAACAAGCATATCAAACTCATTGAAATGTATGTTTACAAGTTCAACATTCTCAGTTGCATTGTCTGGTGCTTCTACCTTTACATTATACATTAAAGGCAAAACCTCATTACCACAAGCCGTATAAGTCTTTGCAGCTTTACATAATTGCTTATAGATGTCATTTCGGAGTTTTGTTTCCTTGTCCTCCAACTTTGCCTTAGATACGTTCATTTTCTTTACGAACTCTAACTTTTGTTCCTTTGTTATTGTCTTTGCCATAATCGATTTGTTTAAAGTTGTCTCCTACACCATTGTAGGTTTCTGAGTGCAAAGGTACAACAAGTTTTTGAATCTACCAAATAATTTCTCGTTTTTAACACAATTTTAACATTTCAAATTAATATATTATTAATATTATATATAATACAAAAAAGCTCTCTGAGGCGTTGTTTTGTTCTGTCTGGTATCTTCTTCAATGCTTATTGCTAAAAGCTCTCACAGAGCCTGTAATACATGAAAAACACCCACTGGTCTCACGACTAATGGGTGCTTATGAAATAAATTTTTAAAAATGATAAAATTTTTAACAATGCTTCTATTTCAATCTTCACAGACTAAAACAGAAAGAAAAAATAATCAATATATTTTTAGATTTACAAAAGTTGTGCGTTACATTATGCCTATGGTACTTTTTAAAGTATCAGAAAAAGTCCTCGGCACGAATTGTCTCTTTAGGGACACCTGTCGGTGTGCTGACATGAATCATAAAGGACTTGTGATATGTTCCCTTATCAAAAATGTCGATTCCCTCAATACTGAGATAGTTCTTTGATTTCCTTGCAGACTTCAATTGAGTGAGTATTGCCTTACAATCATGTGGATAATTGCAAAGGTAGTCTCTGTAAGTCAATTCCTTAAATTCGCCCTCTGCTGCTGGGTCTCTCATGCATGCTACATTATAATAATCCCAATCACCAAGAGTAAAACCACCATACTTCTTGAGATACTTGTTAAGCATCAAGAACTCCTTGCATGGCTCTGCAAACACCCTTACGATGATACTCTTCGTACTCTCTATGTAGGTGATTGTATATTTGTGGTCAGTACCCTGCATCCATGTATTGAGCCATTCCATAATATCTTCCAATGACCAAACAACTGCGGTCTCACAGATGTTGTCACCAATCCAAAGGTATGTATGGTTTTCAACCTGTTCTACTTCAATACAAAAGAAATCCGTAGGTCTTGACTGCTTCCTGCGTAGAGTCTTACCATTGACTTCAATCTCGTCATAGTAATAGAGAGACTTGATAACCATTTTGACCTCTTTGAGGAAAATCCTCGAAAACCTTGGGACTGATATGTTTTTAATGCTTTTAATTCCTTTCATTTCTTAATTGAATTATATTGATTTAACTTTCTGAGTGCAAAGGTAAGAAGAAATTTTGGATTCTCCAAACCTTTTTTGCACTTTAACACTTATTTAACATTTCTCGCTTCTTTCGTTCTTCTCTAAGAGAAAGCTCATGATATTTTTCTTCCCTTGCAGTCAACCTGCTTGCAGTGTACCAATCCGCATCGTCAAAACCATCAGCTCTGCCACAATGAATATAATGGCTACCACTATTCAGAACAAAACGTTCTCCGAATTTGGATAACCCCTTACAATGAATAATCATGTGTCTATGGGCTTTATCTGTATGCTCAACATATCCCCTGTTTCCTGTGAGTACAAGAGCACACGCATATAGCTCAGACAGATTGTTGTCTGGTGGGGTAAATGTTTTTATTAACTGACAAAGGATTGTACCCATTTCGTCTCGTGGCACACCATCTGTCTTTTCCTGCTCTTTCTCTTTCTCTATCATTTGCTTTGATGCTTCCAAATAGTCCAAGAACTTCTGAACATCATTTTTGTCCTTACATGGCTGCCACGAACTTGTTGGGTCATTCTTTTTCGTGATGATATATTTCCATTTAGCCCAGTTGGGAGTCCAATCAGAACAATCCTCGACCTTGTACCCGAAACTATCTAATTTCTTAATTAGTTCTTCCATATTTGAATCTGTTTTAAAAACTGATTTCTGTGGATTGAATCAGCTTGTCGTAAATGTTAATTAAGGTATCTGTGGGAATAATACCTAACTTGTTTTCTGTGATAAAAAGGACTCTACCAAGATGGTCTGAGATTGGTTGACACTTAATGACCAAATCCCCTGTCCCTTTGTGGGTAAGGTAAGCCATTTGAACCATACACTTACCTGATGGGAAATCAACAATCGGATTTGGAACTCGGTTTGAGGATATTTCCAAATGTCCATTTTTGACTTTGAGGAGTAAATCCTTGATACCATCCACAATTTCATGTCTCACCTCGTTGAGGTGGTTTGATGTTATGATGTATTTTGCTCTGTTCATAGCTGAATCTATTTTAATTGTTCTTTTTGATGAAAAACGTATAGTCACACTCCGTAAAGGAAATTGAATCTATGTCAATTTTCATAATGTCCGTATCTGTGCAGTCCTTATGGAATCTCTTTATAAGCCAATGCCATAAGCCATAAACGTCCCAAGCTTCTCTCACAAGTCCCCATTCGTGGTCTCCTGTGACCTTGATTTTCAGCTTTGTTGCATCAATCAGCTCACCCCATTCGTTGATGGTATGAACAACCTCTGTGCTGACTTTCTTTGCATTGACACAGCCATATCCTGCAAAATGTTTTATTTTCATAATTGAATCTATTTTAAGTGATTAAACTTGTTGTTTACTAATTCTGTTGCAAAGGTACAAAGAAAAATCGAGAACTCCAAAAGAATCCTCGATTTTAACATTAGTTTAACACTTCTAATCAAATATGACCTTACTTACTTCAACCAATTCTTTCTTGATAGAATCATTCTGGTGAATAATCCTCTCATTCTGTTTGATGATTTCATGCTGATTGTTCTCTAAGATGCTAATGCCTATAAAAAGCATTATACCTAGGACTACAGAATCCCAATAATTCTCGACTATAAAGCCAAGATAATAATCAGAGTTGTATCTAATTTTTTTCATCATATTACTCTTTGTCCTCCTTGTTTTCCTGTTCAAGTGGAAACACTTCATCCACTTCTTTAATCATCTGTTTAATTGATTTGTTCACAAAGTCCTCAATTCTGTAAGCCTTGGCATTGTCCCCAGGCGCATATACATCCTTGATGAAATCCACGAAATTGTCATAGATACGCCAATCGTCTTGATTTACCGCATCCCAGAAGATATCTGAACATCTTTCCTTTGGCTTGCAATAGACTGATGATACGCCCATCTTAATCAAGTCGGCTTCTGTGAACTTAGGGTTCTCGCCCTCGATTGCATCATCTACATAACGGCATCCATAGATATAGAACTTTAAGTCACCATTGTTGGAAAGAATAATATTTCCCTTGATAATGTTCTCTACCTTGGCATAGCCAATCCCAGAGGCATAGACAAGTGAGCCGATTTGCACTTTGCTTGTTTTCTGAATGTACTCCATAGTTATGTTATTTTGTTAATTGTTACATATCATCCAAACGCCAAAAGCCATGCAGAGCAAGCCGATAAAGAATGCAATGCAACTCCAGACAGAACCCCATTTGAGAGACTTCTTGGTAAATGGTATGTGAATCACTACTTTCATATTGATGATTTTTTTACAATGCAAAGGTACGAATAAAATCCGAATCTTGCAAATATTTTCACACTTTTTAATAAAAAAAGCTCACCCTATCTTCACAGACTGAGTGAGCATAAGAAAATACAATTCTTTGATTTATATAGCTTATGAATACTACTTTCTCTTTTTCCTCTTCTTGTTGAGCAAACCCTGTCCGAACTCTTTTGGAGTACTCCACCGAGAAATGATATCATCCGTTCTTGGGAGATTGTAATATGGATTCGCCAACTCATACTCTCTTACCACCTCGTTCATAGCCTTATCCGTTTTGATGGTTAAACACTCGGACACGATAATCTTCACCGAACTGAATGAAAGCCGTTTCCAAACTCTTTTCAGAATCGACACACACTTTCAAAGTGTGGTCATCGTCCATGAAAACAAGCTTTTCACACATTGTCTCTGAAAGCTGATAAACTGAATCGTCATAAGAATCAGTCATAAAGCCAATTAATACTATTTTCATATCCTGATGATTTTTAGATTTGTTTAATGTAAGCGTAGTCTAAACCTTGCTTGCGCTTTACTATATTTCTCTGAAAAGCAAATGCTTTCTGATAGTCCTCGAAGTCCTTGACTTTTTCTTCTTGACCATCGTATTTCCAAATTACCTTTGTTATCATAGTCATTAGCCATTAGAGAATATTACACTTGGTTTACCCTCCCAATCAAAGCCATAAAGGGTTTTTGGCTCGTCTTGTCGCTGATACTTGCGGAATGCTTCTGAATAGTCCTCAAAGTTTTCATTCACTTCTCCGTATTCAGCCACCAACTGATATCTTGCATATTTTCTCATAATTGAATTGATTTTGAATTGTTAAACTTTCTGTTTGTTGATGCAAAGGTACGAATAAAATCTGAATCCACCAAATCTTTTCGTACCTTTAACATTTATTTAACACTTGGATTGTGTCCTAACGTTGCAATACACGCCAACTATAGACACACCATCCGTAATTGTCTGAAAGCCAATCAGCTACATCATAATCTTCAATTTCGTTAGGAACGGCAATAGTTGTAGGTAAGTCTTTGACATCCTCACCATCAGTGTCCCATTCGACAGAAACCATGAACGTGCTAGTCTTTGCTTCACCCACCTCTGGCTCGTCAATAATCCTTATGTAGCTTTCTGACGGATATAATAGGTTGTCGGCATTCCAATCGAATTGAAAGTTTTCCAAACTATTGTACACTTGCACATTGTATGGGTCGGTCTCAACGAGTTTTTTGATTTCCTCATTGGTAAGGTCTTTGAAAGACCTTTTATCCAAAATCTTCGCATGTGCGGAAACAATATAAACCTTTAGCATATTCTGATTGATTTATTTAACAAAATTTCCAACAATTCACGCAATAGTCATAATGGTCTGAAAGCCAATCAGCCATGTCTTCTGATAACACTTTAGCAGGTACTTCAACCTCTACTGGGAGGTCATGATTCGGTATGCCATCTGTGTCCCACTCTACAGAGACTTTACGAGTGTCTATTATCCTTACGTACCACTTCTTTGGTGATGGAAGAGCTTCGGTTTCATAAGCATAGCAGAATGCTTGGAGACCATTGAACACCATTACCTTGTTGGACTTCGCAGTTGATGCCAATTTCAAAATGTCTTCATCTGACCAAGAGCCAAAATCACGACAACTTCCAATGACAACCTTTACATTAACTAAAAAGACTTTTTCCATAATTCTGATTTTTTAAGTGATTAAACATGTTGTTTCTAATTCTGATGCAAAGATAGGCAATTTTCTTGAAACTACCAAATCTTTGCACCATTTTAACACTATTTTAACACTCGTAAGTTATCTTATCTCCATTTGTAAGGTAGAAAGTCAAATTAGTTGGGTCAAAGTCTTCACCAGACCTTATTATATTTGCCTCATCCTCATCCCATTCATAAGTGTCTGGGTCTTCGGAGGTAAAGGTAATATTGATTTTCTCATCGTCTATGTCATACCAAAGCGACACAAGATAACGCTGATTATCGGAATATACACCAGACACATTACTTTCATAGCCATCTTTACAACTGAAAATGTCTGTCATGGGGCAGCCTCCCATTGGAACAGAGACTTTGTGCTCACCCCAATTAAATTCAATATGGTCAATATACCTGTCCTCACACTTATCTCCACATTCCACTGTATCGACTAACTTACAATACAAGTCACCATCAAACATAATGTGCCTTGCAAGTTTTGGAAAGCCGATGAAATCCTCCTTTAACTGCTGCGCAATATATTTTCGGAATGCTATGTAATAAGGAGTTTTATCATCCGAATCCATATTATCTAAAACGAAGTCAAGCCAAAAACCGCCAGCATCATACTCTGGTGCGATTATAGTTGAAAATATAGTGTGGTTATCATTATTATCCACAATATAATCAATCGAAGCATTTACAACTTGTTTTATATACTCTTCAAATTTCATAACTGAATTGTTTTTAAATTGTTAAACTTGTTATTTCTTGATGCAAAGATAATAAGAAAAAACGAGAAAACCAAATAATTTCCTCGTTTTAACATTATTTTAACACTTTACTCTGGCTTATTTGTGAAAAATGGTTTCCTTTCACCATCAACATACCATTCGTTAGTGGCTATGCCACCATTATTCTCAGGTTGTTCCAATGTAAGAGTATTATATTCTATTTCGCTATTACCATAGTCTATATCTCCATCTTCCAAGCAATAAGCATCCTTACCATATGACTTAATGAGTTCCTTTGCATCTTCCAAAGAATCAGCCTCAACGGAAACTTCACTTGTTTCCCATACCTTAATGAGGTTTTTTTGAATAAAATCAAATCTTGCCATAACTTAGTCGTTTTGCTTTTGTGAATCATATATAAACTCTGCGATACTTACCACATCATCCCAATTAATGCGGTCAATTCCATATTCCTCACAATCCTCTATTTCAAGACAAATATTGCCCTGCTCATTAAGGAAAACGGCATGAATTGTGCTGAACGGATTGGAATCGTATTCGGGATGGCGACCACCATCATAAGTAACACAAAGATAGCCACTCTCTTCCTCGTCTATTTCAATACGCTTTCCCTCTGCTTCTTCCAAAACCTTTTTAAGGTAGGCTTCTGAACGCTGACGAGCTTCTGTTTGCAAAGGACGAATCTGTCCTAAAATCTCTTTTACTCTTTCCATAACTGAATTGTATTTTAATTGATTAAACTTCACCCTCATTATCGGGGTCTTCTTCTACATAATCATAACACTCTGTTTGCTGAATGTCAAGGGTCTTGTTGCCATGAGCATCAAAGAACTTTTCCTCAGCCTCTTCTCGGTTCTCTGCCATGATGTCCACAAAAGCGGATAGATAGAAACGATATTTCTTCATAATTGAATTGATTTTTATTGATTAAACTTATTGTTTGTTATTTCTTGGTACAAAGGTACAAAGAAAAGTTGAAACCACCAAATCTTTGTACCTTTTTAACACTTATTTAACACTTCCTACAAACTTCTGAAATTCTTCCCAACGTTTTTTGTCAACCTTGATAGTGACAAACTTGTTTTGATTGTCTTTCTTTGCCTTTCCGTTTAAACGAATTACATCTAATTTAGGGAAATGATTGATTGCATCCTTTTTGGTAGCGTAACAAGTTAGTTCTTCCAATTCTTTGACATATACACTCAATTCGCCATTGTCATTGAAATAGTAATTGAAATCGGCTCTTAGTTGCCTTAGTTCTTGATTTTCCACACTCCAAACCAAGACACGAGAACGTTTGTTACACCCCAATATTTCAACTGACGGATAGCATTTTGCCATAACTTCTGAAAATGGTATTTCCTTATAAAGTTTATTTATTGGAGTACACCATGTGTTGAATTGTGCATCTGCCTCACTACAAAAGAGACATCCTATTTCCTTGCCATTTACATATATTCGGCCATTACTGGTCAAAATGCCCGATTCTGTAAATCCAGCAATTTCCCAACGAGCACCCAACTGAATGTCAGGTTCATCCTCGACACCTATGCATCTGCATTCTCTGATGCATCCCTCTTTTTCACGAAGATAGGCGATTGTATTAAAAGGAATGTAACTTACTATTTGATATGTATAAACCATAATTAAATTGTTTTTAAGTTGTTACCAGAACTATTTCTGATTTCTGATGCAAAGGTACAAAGAAAAAGTGAGAACACCAAATCTTTACGCCATTTTAACACTTATTTAACACTTTACTTCTTATACGTTATCTTATCTCCGTTGGTGAGATTGAATGTTACTTCGTCACCTAACTTGAATCCATTGCCACTTGACAAAGATTTTTCCCAATCCCAATCAATACCATCTGTATCTGTTGGAACAAGTGTAACAGATAATTTTCTGTCTTCTAAGAGATAGCCGACTTGACAATAGTATTCAGTACCATCAACCTCAACGCTATCCTGCAAAATTGCATCTGAATAGTCATCATCCCACTCAAAGACGTTTACCATACAATCGGGCACTTCAAATTCGACATGAGCTTTTTGCCACTTTGTTCCCCCATCTATAAGGAAATCAAAATCAATGGACTCAACTTTCAAAGCCTCTCCGTCAAGAGAATCAAACAACTCTGCATCTTTGAAATCGGGAATTGATTTCCACAAGTCGTTAAAAGACAATGAATCCGCACCCTCTTTAAGCCTGTCCCTTACATAGTCACGAATTTCATCACACATTAAAACGGTAGAATAACTTTTCTCAAAACAATCCTCAATGAAATCCTGCCAAAAATCAAACGTGTAGTTTGGACGGATGATTTTCTCGTTAATTTCAGTATTGGTATAGTTGTTCAATATGAAATCAATAGTTGCCCATCTTACTTGTTCTATGTACTCTTTAAACCTCATAATTGAATTGATTTTATTTTATTAATTTCTTTCTCCATGAAATAACTTTATCGAATGCTTCTCTATATTTAGGCAAATCTTGAAGCGGTATATATGCCCATCCACAACAATACTGCCTATAATAATCAGCTCTTGCAATCTCTGCCGTTGTTGGTCTCTGTTCCATAATTGGATTGATTTAATATATTACTAACCAAGAAAACGTCTGCAAATGCAGTGCCATCATCGCACAATTTCCCTACGACTTTCTTCTGACTTTCAAAGGCTTCTTTAGCTTCTTCATAGGTCTTATAAAAACCCATTTGCTGATAGCCTACTAAGCCATTGTCATAATCGACAATACAACCACGACCCCAGTGTGTTTCAACACGCCAACCTTTGTCCTCTTTGACTTCGGTATATAATACGGCATAATTACGCTCATTCCCATAAAATCCTTTAGCCACATTACAAATGTGTTCCTTGTTGTCTTTTTCGGGTGTGTAGTAATTTTTATCTACCTTGAAAGTGTATTTCTTTCCGTTGGTAGCCTTTGCAGTTCTTATTCCTGTAAACTCCATATTTGTAATTTTTTAAAGTTGTCACCAAGACTATTCTTGATTTCTGTTGCAAAGGTAAGGAAAAAATCTGAAACCTCCAAAGAAATTTCAGATTTTAACACTATTTTAACACTTCTTTAGCCAATCCGTATTCACTTTACCATCCTCAATTCGGTAGAAGTTGATGTAATCAGTACCAAATGTCATACTTGCATCAGACAATTCTATTGAGAAGTCGGGATACATATAATCCTCACCAAAACCACTTCTGAAACTGCTTATATAGAAGTAGAGATACTGACCTGGCTTTACAGGATGTGGAGGTACGCCACCAAAGGTATTAACCCACCATTCCTCATTTTGCTCAAATGTTTCTTCTCCCTCTTCTGGGACATCTATGATGTTAAGAAACTCTCCGTTAATGGATTCTTTGATAATCCATTCTAAAATCTCTATTGTTTTCATAATTAGCTTTCTTCTATGGCATCAATTGCCTCATGTTTAACATAATGGGTGAAATCTTTGGCATAATAGTAAGGATTATCTTCAATCGCCTTGTTTACTTGGTTGATTGCATCCTCTTCGCTTTCAGCCATAACTTCAACATTGCGTGACATCGTAATGTCCACCGATACAATATAATTAGCTTTCTTCATAATTGAATTGTTTTTTAAGTGTTGTCACCAAGACTATTCTTGATTAATATGTTACTATTCCTTTATTAAACTTTGCAATCATAAAACCCATCGTTTTTCCCATTTTTAGGGCATATAAAAGGTTTCCACTTTCCATGTTCTTGTCCTCCCATTCGCAAAGACTTTCGTATTCGTCCCAAGTCATTTGACCATTCTGATAACGTTTGTAGGCTCTGTCTTTGGAGTCTTGTGCGTTCTTTGCGAGTTTGTCTTGGGTTTCCTTTGGTAAGTCTTTGAATTTTGGAAAACTATTTAGAAACTCCTCAAAAGTTTGTTCATTCTTTGCCATAATTGCTTTAGTGTTAAATTGTCATCAGCACTATTACTGATTTCTGATGCAAAGGTAATGAAAAAATCTGAAACCTCCAAAGAAATTTCAGATTTTAACACTATTTTAACAATAAACCTTGTAATCTTTCAACTCAAATTTGCCGTTCTGCCAACGCATACGACCATACCAAAATATCATGCCACGACCATCCCAATTGCAGAGAATCTTACGTGTGTACTCTGGATAATGCTTGTATGCTCCCACATGATGGATGCACTTCTTGAAAATACGTTTCTTCATTATTAGTCCTCCTATGTTTAATTATCCAAATCAGTAATATCCCCACCATTAACGGGGTCATGAATTGTACCAGTATTGTCCCATATTCTTAGGAGATTATCTTCATCGTTACGCAGCCCTCTCCTCTTAATGAAATTGAGACAAGCTCTAATGGATTTATACATTGCGATGTAACAACCATTATATTCCACGTAAAACAATGTCGGCTTATCCATAGCTAGTCCTCCATTATTGATTTCTCAAACTCGTCAAACAAAACCAACTTTGTCAAACGTGTGCTCTTCTTTGAATCTGAATACACCACACACTTGGTTGTCCCATCACTTACCCACATGAAGCGGATGTAAGGGTTCTTATGGTTTTCTCTCAATTTGGCGATTACATTGAACAGGCGAGAGTGCTCTATCTCGTGTGCACGATTACCACCACCAACGATATACACGTTATAGTTTGTGTACTTATCAAATGACTTTGGTATGAACATATCTATTCCTCCAAGTTAAATTGTTATTAATTGATTAAACTTTCTTGGTGCAAAGGTACAAAGAAAAATCGGAAACTCCAAAAGAATTTCCGACTTTAACACTATTTTAACACTTACTCTTCAACACCGAACTTGTTGAACAGAACTCTCCTAATGGCGATTAATACATCATCATTGTTGAAAACAACATCGGCGCATTCCTCTATGTCCTGACAGATTTCTTTTTCCATCTTTGCATACAGAGCATTACAATCACGCTCATCCATCCAATTGAATGTTTCTTTGAATATCTCAAAGACAACTTCTTTGTCATTTTTAGTCATAATTGAATTGATTTTTAATGAAGTAAAACTGTATTGAACTTTTCTGCATATTCCTGTGCTGACATAATACGCCTTTCCCTCTTATGTGTGAGTTTACCACAAGTATTAATGCGCAGGTAATTGTACCCCTCAAGGGAATAGGCATCCATGGCAACTTCCATTGCTTGTTCTTTTGAACTACACTCAACTGCATAGTATTCCGTTTTGCAACGTCCTATAGCCATAGCCAAAAAACTTGGCTTTGATTGGAATGTAACGTATATCGGTTTCTTTTCCATAATTGAATTGTTTTTATTGATTAAACTTTCTGGATGCAAAATTAGTGAAATATTTTCATATATCCAAATCTTTTTCGCCTTTTAACATAACTTTAACATTTCAACTTAATATATTATATTAATATTATATATAGCAAAACCCCTTTCTAAGCCTCTGATTAACCTCCAGTAGCATGATTGTTCACCATGCAAGCGAAAGCCTCTCAGAGAGCCTAAAAAGGGGAGACTATGAAACAAGAAAAAACATCCTACTGACTATAGCTTACCGCTTCTAAATTGATTGATAAGCATTACAAATGGAATCAAAATCCCTCTGTGCCATAATATATGTTACGTTACACCCCTATGGTACTTTTTAAAGTATCATTTCAAGTATGTAAACTCGAACTTGACATCATACCTGTTAATCATTACGGCTGATAGTCTGTCCTTTCCATAGAACACCAAACCTTTGTCATACCAGACGAAAAGGCTGTTGCCATTAACCAGAGGGAACTCTATAGCCACCCTCTTGTATGACGGATATGATTGAGTGTCAATGACATTGTAAGGCTTCATTACGCCAGACTCCATAGACCAGATGCGAGTCTTACCCAGGCTGACTTTAAGCTTTCTCTCTTTAAGCTTGTCATCCTTGAATATGGCTCTGATTGATATATCCTTTCTTAGGATAAAATCAGCAACTTCTTTCAATTCATTTGACTTGAAACTAATCCAATGCCTACCACTATCGGTGAATCCGAACAGGTTTGTCTTCTTGTTATACTTGAAACTATATGCTTTCATATTATTCAGCATTTTTCAATTGAATTTAAATGGGTTTGTAAGTCTTTTTCTCTATAGGCGACTGCTCTATGTGCACGACACAAGGTTCTCCATACCTCATCTCACAATATGCATAATAGCCTATCGTCTTACAAGTTTGGGCAATTACCCTAGCATCCCCGTAGGAATTAACGTTTACAGGGTAATCCTTGTTCCTCTCATCCCAGTTGAGAGTACACTTACCATGAGAAATAAGTTCCTCAACAACCTTTCTATATAGTTTGTTCTTATTCATAAATTTTAACTTAAATTGTTTACTAGTGCAAAGGTACGAATAAAATCTGATATCACCAAATCTTTTCGTACCTTTAACATTTGTTTAACACTTATCCATGATAAGTTTTGTAATCCTCCTTGAAACGATGTTTGAACTCCTTGTAACCCTCTGGCTTAGTGTCAGATACTCTGATAAGGTCTCTCGCCCAAGAACCTACAAGGCGCATATTCTTGCCCCAATAATCTCCACCGCCTCTACTATTTCCCTCTGCAAGCAATAGCATGAGTGGATGAATGCGCCCTCCATCGTCACTGATATTGCCATCTGCATCCAAATCGACAAACATCTTCTTGTCCTCATTGATTGCATAACGACGATGTGGCTCAGCAATTTTCTTCTCCTCTACTGCTTTCATGTAAGCTGCAAAGTCTTCCTCTCGGTTGTCTTTGTGCTCATACTGAATATAAGGAGTTTCATCCTCTTTATTGAGCTTCCGTGACCAATCATAGAGATTATCCTTAACACTCTCTCCAACCTCGTTCTTGTAGGTCTGAGGCTCTTCATCCGCATAGTCACCTGCGACAACGATTCTCTGTGGATTCTCAAACAGAATGTTCTCTACTCGTCTTGTTGTGAGGTAGTCAATAAAACTGAACATCATCAACTTGATACTACCGCAAGGATAGAAACTCGTAATGATTTTCTTGTCGTTCCTCACCCTTTTGTCTCTTGTTGAGAGTAAAATGATTTTATAACCTTGTCCCATAACTGAATTGTTTTGAAATGTTTAACATTTGAACGATTAAGAAAAAATGACAGAGGGGAACTTGTCAGCCTCACACCAAATGAGGGGAGGGGAACTTGTCAGCCTCTGTCACCAAGTTTAATCAATCGTTCAGTTATTGTCAAGAATCTGTACACTATCTGGAGTGATATCACAGATGACATTCTCGTAAATCTCTTGTTCACTACCTTGCAAGTAGTCACTCAGATTGTCACTAATCTCGTCAAAGACTTCCTCTTCTGAAAGGTCTTCGGGCACTTGAACCGTAATTGAAGTTGTAAGATAAACAACTACTTCTTTGTAATTTGCCATAATTGAATTGTTTTTTAAGTGGTTAAACTTCTTGTTGATTTCTGATTGCAAAGGTAGCTATTTTTCCTGAGACTACCAAATGTTTTTCAGAGTTTAACACTTATTTAACATTTCCATTGCTTCAACTATTATTTTATATTTGTCTCCGCTTTCCTTGCTGTCTTTGTAGGCTTTAATAATAAGTTCATCACCTGTGCCGTAAAAGCAGCCGACCCTCCACATATTGTTGGAACGTGTCCAAGTAAAAAACCTGCCACTACTCCAAATATTTTGAAAAACTATGTAATCAGCCATTTCCTTGACTATTGCATTGCCAGTTATTAGTGCATGACTTTTAACCTCTGCATGGTCACAGACTATTGCATCATGATATACGAATGCGTTGCCATAAACCCTTGCATTGTCATAAACCTTTGCACAACCGCCAACACAAGCAAAATGATAGACCCATGCATGACCGCAGACCAATGCGTTGTCTGAGACATTTGCATTGTCATAGACCTCTGCATAGTCACGGACTATTGCATTATGATATACAAATGCATTGCCATAAACCTTTGCATTGCCTGATACCATTGCATTATGATATACCAATGCATTGCCGTAAACTTTTGCATCTCCAAAGACCTTTGCTTCATTCGCAACCCAACAGTTACCCTCATGGGACAGGTTTTCTTCTTTCTCAACCCAGCCACCTAAGTCACCTGCCTTGACATCACCAAAGTCTATTAAAGCCTTGATACAATGAAGAATATGACCTTTATAGGTTAAGGTTTCTTCCGTAAATTCGTATTTCTTCATAATTGAATTGTTTTTTAAATTGTCATAGGAAATAGTTCCTATTTTTGTTTACAAAGGTACGAAGAAAAAATGAGAATACCAAAAGAAATTCTCATTTTAACACTTATTTAACATTTCAAACCTCTTTCATGTAATGCATTACCTCCATGAATATTTCACTTGACCTCTGCTTAGTACCTCCATGAACCAGAAAGGTCTTGTAATGGTTCAGATATACATCCGTGGGATTTGTTCCCTTGCTCAAAGCAATTGCACAGAGGTCTGCAAAATCAAATTCAAAGTGGTCAGAATATACCTCTTGAAGATGACCCATCACATCTGCATTGTATTTCTTAAATTTTGCCATAATCCAATTGTATTTTAATTGTTAATTTTCCTTGATGATTAAATGGTCCTGAGATTCATAGAAGTCGGCAAAGACAGGTATGTCACATTTGCGCAAACCACCGACATTCAGTACTTCGTCCTCTTTCCCTACAGTCTGCCTTACCATAAGGTAATCTATCTTTCTTGCATTAAAAGCAAGAAGTTTGTTTGATTCCTTTGAGTATGCAAAGCCGATTCCCATCTGTTCAGCTTCTGCCATCTTCTTGAACAACTCATCTACGACACCATCCTGTAAAGGTGTAAGCTTGTAAAGATGTTCACTCTCGTTCTGACAGAAAGTCTCCAAAACCTCTTGCAGGAAATCCAAACGGTAGAAATCCTCCTTGACTTCCAACCAGCTATGGAAACAGACATTGTTTACTTGGATTCCGTTGTGGAAAAGAGTAACCATGACCTCACCCACATTCTTCGAAACAGAATCCATTGCACGGCCTATTATCTGTAACTTGAACTTGACCTGTCCGTACTTGCTGTGGTCAACATCAACAAATGTTAAGTCTGGCAGCTCTTCAAAGCCTCCCTCACATTCTTCGATATTTGCATCATCGACATTGTAGTCATAGGACTCAAGCCACTCCTCGGCTTCTTCTCTTGTGCTGAATACATCACCCTCCTCAAGCTCTGTAGGCTTATACCATCCTATATTTGTTCCATCATCAGAATAAATGGAAACCTCGTAATATACTATCTTTTCTGCATTCATAATAGATTTTTTTAAATTAGTTAAAACCAACTCCAATGAACGTAGCCACTAGTCTTGTCGGCATCGTTGTAGAGCTTTTCGAGAACCATGATGAACAAATCCCAATCGTTTTCTGTTTCAAGTGGTAGTGGACACTCGTTCACATAGTCAACTCTTTTCACTTGGTCTTTCAAACCCTCTATGAGCTTTTTGAGGCTATCAGCATTTACTTCACACTCTGACTGATATTCAGCACCATCATCCCAATATCCCTCCGTGTTGGCTTGTAGGAACATATTGAATTGTTCTTGTGTGAGAACGTTAGGCAATGCATCGCCCATCTTGACCTCATGCTTGATATGTGGATAAATTCTAACTGCCATAATTTTTCTTTTTTAATTGATTAAACCTTGATTTCTTATTTCTGATGCAAAGGTACAAAGAAAAGGTGAAACCACCAAATCTTTGTTACCCTTTAACATTTTTTTAACACTTCAATCCCAATCTTTGAAACTCTCGTAGATTAGAATATTATCCATTGAGAGTATAGTGCCATCCTGTCCGTCCATTGCATCGGCAAAGTTTGTCGCCTCAATACTTATGCTCTGCACCTCATTCTCATAATAGTATATGTCTATATCATAGATATATCCACTCAATTCAAAGGAAATGTGGTGTATAACATCAAGCAGCTCACAATATGCCATCCATTTGTTTGCCTTGACATCGATTCTGAGACCATTGTGTTGGAAGACAACACGAACACCGCAAGGGGGTACGATTACCTTTTCCATCTTATCTACGTGTTCAATCTCTTCCACAACACTTGTATGATGACGAGAGCCGAAGAAAGGATTGCGAACGTGTTCACCTCCCTCAGTTGCTTCAACTCTAAGCTTCCATTCGATTTTATTTTCCATAACTGAATCGATTTTAAATTGATTAAACTATTCTATCCATGCCAAGAACTTCTGTAATCCTAAAGTCGTGGAATGAATTTTTCTTGCAGAGTGCATAAAGCTCTTTCCAACTTCCGCAGTAGTAAAGTACCTCGTCATCATTGACTTCACTTTCGTCTTTCATGCGGATGGTCTGACACTCATTTGTATCTCCGTCTTGCCAAACAACATTGACATATATCTCCTGTGGCTCTGTGCCATTGTCGGCGATATACTCTTTTTTCATTTGCTTTATTTCAGCAATTAATGATTTCTTGTTCATAACTGAATTAATTTAATTGATTAAACTTATTTACGATTGCAAAGGTAATGAAAAAATCTGAGAACTCCAAACATTTCCCAGATTTTAACATTTATTTAACACTTATCCTCTTATTTCTTTGGCTTAGAAATCTTCAATTCGATTTCTATCGGCTCTTTATCTTCCCAACTTGGATTGATACCCTTTGGTAAGTCATTACTTGTAATTCGTATATAGTCCTCACTTTCCCATGAGCCGAAAAATTCGCTTTTACTTGGCTTCTGAAAATGGATTTGTATTGAATCAAATGCAGTCCTTACAACATAAGCTTTCATAGTTTTATCCTCCTGTGATTAATCCTCGTTTCCAAAATCGTTGGCAATCGCCTTTGCTACCATCACCTTGTCAGTCGTTGAGAGATTGCGGAAAGGTATGTCATGCAGATATTCAGCATTGACATATATTCTGTTGTTCTCCTTTTTGACTGATTCAACACGACCACAATAACAAGTGTTAGTATCAACATCGGAATACTCCAACACGTTATCATCATCAATGAAATATTCGTTGTTGCCAAGTGTATTGAGAAGATAAGCCTCTGTCTCCATGGCTAACTTCTCCCTAACGGCACGATATGCCTCGTAACCCAACTTAATGTTTTCAAATTTATTATCCATAACTGAATTGTTTTTAATGATTGAACTTATCTTAAAACTCTAACATTCCTTATATAGCCATGTCTCTCTCCGTTTTGGCTATCATACTGAACAACCAAACCAGACATTTGAGGGCAACCGATTTCATCCGTGTTACCATGAATGACAAATGAATCTGTATTTGTGTCATCATTATCTTCATATCCCAAGTCACCAATCCATGTCCCAAGGATGATGTCACATAACTCATAGACGGGACGGACGTAGTTTATTCCCTTGTAGGTGAAAGCAACACTCCTGCCCTCAACCATATTTCTCATTTCCTCTGTTATTACCATAATTGAATTGTTTTTATTGATTAAACTTTCTGAGTGCAAAGGTAATTAAAAAAAGTGAGAACTCCAAATAAATTCCCACTTTTAACATTATTTTAACACTTTAATCCCAATCGTAAAACTCACCAAAGGAAACAAGGTCTTTGATTGGTAAAAGCTCACCCTCACAACCTTGCTCAAAGTCTGCAAAAGGTGTGGCTTCTATATTGAGAGATTCTATTGCACCATTGTCGTTATAGAAAATGGTCACATCAAAAACGTAGCCATTTATGTTGAATAATAGACTATGATAGTCTCCAGTACCTGCCTCCAAGCTATCTGTGTTTTTGCTCATTCTGTGTACCATCCACTTGTTAGCCTTGACAACATAAGTATTACCATCATGCGTAAAGGTGAATACTATGCCACATGGAGCAACTTCCATGCCCTCCATCTTTTCCACCTTTTGATGTTTCTCCACTATATCAGTAACTTCTACGTTACCGAAAACAGAGCTATTAACCCATGTGCGAATACACTCAACTCTCAATTTCCATTCTTTGATATTCTTTTCCATAACTGAATTGAATTTAATTGTGTAATGAACCTGTTAAATCTGCTCTAAGGTTGCAAGCTGCATCCATGAGAAGTAACATATATAATGTTTCCTTATCATCTTCGTCCGCAACTTCAATGCCACTATCGACAAGAGTATCAACAATATCCATTTTGCTAATACTATTCAACTGCCTACGGATATAGCCTTTTTTAGACACACTCTTCACATCCTCACTTACATCACCACCATGAGAGCAAGCATAAATATCCTCTTCTTTGAGAGTGATATTGAAGTCTTCGTACCTGCAAGTGTGACCATCAGATTCCTTTTCTTCTACTTCATAGACATCAGTCTCTTCATCCTCATCCTGATAGACATAGAAGTTATTGTTATTGTAGAAATCCAACTCGCCACTACTATGCAACTTATGCAACTTGTTGATTGCCTTGTTGATTGCCTCTTCTTTGTTGGTTGCATTAACCTCGATTGGCAGAGATACTACGACATCAAGTGTCATGCCAAATGTTTTTAACTCATTCTTTTTCATAACTGAATTAATTTTAATGGTTAAACTTGTTTACGAGTGCAAAGGTACAAAGAAAAGTTGAAACCCCCAAATGTTTTCGTGTTTTTAACACTAATTTAACATTTCTGTGCTACAACTTAATTTCACATGGCTTCATCCACTAAGTTTAACTGATATTTCTGGATTTCCTCTTCTGTGTACCAATAACGACTTTTTATCGGCTTAAAAGAAAATACCATTTCCATGTAGGTGTAACGATGTTCGATGCTATCAATATATTCCTGATGTATATCGTAGCCCATCCACAAACGTTGAACAAACAACTGATTTCTGTAGGCAAATACTTGATTGTTACGCCAAGCAAAATAGAAACAGAAACCAACTAATAGAAATAATAGTATATAAAAACGTTTCATATTAAATCCTCCATTTTAAGCTCTATAAGACTTTAAAAGTGAGGTGGAGTACAATTATCCCACCTCACCTATTTTAACCTACCACGCAACGTATCTCGTGTTCTTTGTGACAATAAAATCAGTCTGTGGCATTTGGAACACACCATCTTTGTAGTTATTTGCCGTTCTCTTGAACTTTAACATACAAACGTGATTTATGTCTTGTGGACGATAGTCACTTCTATCTCCGTCTTCTGTTTTGTAGCCATACCAAGCCTTTGGCATATCTTTGTCATCGTCATAGACAACGGCTACTCTACCACCTCTTTCAAGGAACTTTAAGCCGACAACCTTATTTTTCCAAGAACCATCAATACTCCAAGTTAAATCATAATTGGGGTATTTGTCAAGCAATTCAAGTCGCTTTGGAACTTTGGTATAGTCATAGAACGACACATTAGGAAACATCTGTAAGATGTTCTTACCATCCAAGACGAATGCAGTTGGAGAAATGTCACTTGTGCAGTTGAGACGAACTGAGAAGAAATGACCGATAATCTTTGCACGTTTCATTGCATTGTTGATTTCGTGAACTACAAGTCTCATAAACACCTCTCTGTTGGCGAAGAAAAGACGTGTTTTCAGAATGCGAGCAAGATTGATGTCACTATCACTAAAGTCTTCTCCTGTCTCTTGAGCCTTTGCTCTCTTTGCAAGCAATTCAACCTTGTTGTGACCGCTCTCATTAAGGCAATTTTCTTTGCAATAGTCTGAGTTTGGGCAAACATTGAAACCGCTTAATGTTGACGGAGCAAGGTAAATGCCATAAGTGGAAACTTGATGATAGTATGAGTGACGGAGCTTTGCACTCTGTGCCACATTGCCCAAATAGGATATACCTATCTCTTTGAGTGTGCGTGTGTAGCCTTTCCACTTGATTTCTTTGAGACGAGCCATTTCTGTGTTGAACTCCGCAAACTCTTCTTTTGTCATTGTTTTTTTCTGATTCTCCATTTTGAATTGATTAAACTTGTTGTTATCAGCACCATTACTGATTTCTGAGTGCAAAGGTACATAAAAAATCGGAAACCTCCAAAGAAATTTCCGATTTTAACATTACTTTAACATTTCAAGTGTTTTAAGTATTTTGTTGGCACGAGTGGAAATTGCCATCTTTGCACCTGTACTTTCCGTCAGATAGGAACGGAAACCGAACACAGACTGCTCTTGCATCCTCATTGCTTTGCGTGTCTTGAAGTCCATTCTGCGAGTGTCTTGTGGTAGTGTCTTCTCGTCACTAAATGAGAACGTATTAGCACCCAACCTCGTAAGGAACTCATTTGATGGATTGAGGTGGAAAGCACCCGTATTCAACTCTACTCCATAGCCAGGGAAATCCGTATTGTTAGTGCCTATCAAAAAAGCATTGTCACCGCCCTTTGGCTTATAGAGAAAACAATCTTGATTGTAGTATTCTGATAGCTTGAAAATGTTTTGCTTGAACTCCGCATCATTATTCAAGTTTACCACGAAAATACTTTCTTCTCCAAGCTCCTGTGCATTGATTGTACCGAAACCCTCGATATAATTGCCTTGAACATTGGTGACACCATATCCCATTTTCATGAGACAAGCCTTTAAGTCGTGATTTCTCAACTTGTTTTCTTGCTTTGAGTACACATAAGGCTCATTAGGCTTTAAATTGGTTGGTGCAAGGGTATTGTCCGTTGCATCAGCAAAAGAGCCTCTGAATGCGGTTACGATGGCAATATCATGGCTGTCCATCCACTGCATAAGCCTTGTTACGGAACTTTCATTGATGGTGTTCTTAACAAACCTGTCAACTACTTCTTTGATTATGTTTACTATATGTTTCATATCTTATAAATATTTTTACGAGTGCAAAGTTAGTAATAAAAATCGAGAACTCCAAAAGAATCCCCGATTTTAACACTATTTTAACACTTGATTACTACATTATCATCTGTGATAATCTGTAAATTGTCACAAGTGAACTCCAGATTCCTATCCATAGTCATTGAAGTGTTCTGAAACCACTCATCTGAATCTTGATTAAATTCACATGGTACAATTTGCATCTGAATACCCAAGAGTGGAGAATCGATATTGTACCATATCTGGAAATCGGCAACTCTCCGTAAGCCTTTGTCTATTGAACTCCAAGTTTCAGCATCATCGTAATCGTCAGAGACAAAGAGATTGGTTAATGGAGTGTCTTTATAATTATTAAGTTCTATATGATGCACCTTATCGAACTTGACACCCATATACTCTGCTGAGTTCTCGTCTTTGAACACCAAATCAAATTTGATACTCTTGATAAGTCGTTTCTTCCCATCAACCAGACCAAACTCGTCTTCAACACCTCGACAACTCAGAACATTGCTTAGTGTCTCGATTAGCCAATTTCTTGACAGAACTTCATCCCGATTGTCTTTGTGCTTCTCCATGTAATTGAAGAAGTCCTCATAAATGCCTTTGTCACAATTCTTATCCAATACACGCTTCAATTCCAAGATATCGTTACCTGCTTTGGAAAAGATAGAGTGTCGCTTAATCTGTGTGATTAACTCATCGAATGTCATTGCTTTCATCTCCATAATTGAATTGATTTTTAAATTGATTAAACCTTGATTTGTTATTTCTGTTGCAAAGGTAATAAGAAAAAATGGAACAAACAAATATTTGCTCCATTTTAACACTATTTTAACACTTTATAGCTTGTCTGCCCAAAGAATGCCGTATTTCTCACGAATCTCCTCTATCAATGAATCATGGAGGGTCTTGTCAATTTGACCATCATCGACATAACCTGCCTCAAGCATTTCGATGTAATCTTCTTCGAATACATCAAACAAGTGCTCATCGCCCTTTTCAATTGCCCAAATGCCAATTTTATCACTATCCTTTGTTTCTACTTTCCAAACAGGATAGAAAAGAATATGCTGATAACGCAAAGTCTTCTCCTTGTAGGTATCAATGTAATTGTAGCCCTCTTCAAGAGAAGTGAAAGCAAAAGCATATCTTTCACATTCAGAACCCTCGCAACAAGCCATACCCTCTTTCATTTCGTTGAGTGCATCTTGTCTTGTATATACACACTTGTCAATTACAACCAAGTCTTTTTCATTTGTGCCATAGGTCACGACATCATAGTCACTCTCTTCACATTCATGATTGCACAACTCGGCTGCTTTAGCCATTTCTCCCTGTTGCATTTCTTTCAGAGCCTTGTCAGCAACTTCATTACTAACATAGAATGTCATTGTTACTTTTTTCATAATTGAATCTGTTTTTATTGATTAAACTTGTTTACGAGTACAAAGGTACAAAGAAAAAATGGAACAAACAAATATTTGTCCCACTTTAACATTAATTTAACACATTTCCTTTCTCAACCATTTTCCTATCCTGTCGTACAATGTGTACATGATTTCGTCACGAACCTCATCATACCAATACTCATCGTCCCCCTCATAAGGGCAACCAAGCTCATCCTCAACCTCGTTGATAAGTTCACCGACTTTGGCGTGTACCATTGAATACACATCATCCTCGAAATTGACTTCCTCGGCTTTTCTTCTCAGAAGTTTTCTTGCTTCTAGAATCTTTTCCATAGTGTTATTGCTTTCCATATCTGAATTGAATTTAGATGTCTCCTGTCATTTGTGTATATATTTGGTCATATATCTCAACCAAATCATCAATATAGAAGTCCGTAGCATTGTAATCTTCTTCAAACTCAAAATCAGATGCTTTCCAAGCAGCCTCAATAAAAAGGCAGTCTTGTGTTTCATCTGTGCTTAACACATCCACATATACTCCAAAGACCTTACCCTCGTTGGAAAAATCATCGTTATTACATACGGCAATAGGACTCTCAAAACGAAAATGGCTCAAATCATTACTTTTCAGTATTTCAATGATACTCTTTTCGATTCTATCTCTAAGGCTTCTCTCCTCTTTGTAAAGCCTATCCAAGACTTTTGCAAACTTCTTTTGCTTTTTCATAATTGAATCTATTCTAAATGATTAAACTAATATAACCGAATAAAAATCATCCCCAATAAAAGCTTCATTGAAGTCAATATTGAAGTCGATGACATCTCCTGGCTTGTCAAAGTCATATACTACCAACTCGTCTTCTTGCAGGAGATTCAGCTTTTCTAATAAAGCCTCTCTATCTAATCCGTTGAGCTTAGTCGGCGTATAATCCTGTGAATTGTTTACTTTGTAAAATGCTATTGACATAACTTACTTGATTTTAAATGATTAAACTTACTGTTTTCTAATTCTGAGTGCAAAATTACAACAATTCTCTCAAACTACCAAATGAATTAAACTTTTTAACACTTCTTTAACACTTCACACAAAGAACTACTTATCTTTGATATTATATATATTATTATATTAATTTTAATTCTTAATAACTATTAACTTAATAACTATATTACTCTATATAGTGTTTATTATATCAAAAGAGAACATTAACAACCCATACCAATTTAACATCCATTAACTTAATCAATATTACAAACATATCAACAAAATCATAACTACCTCTATCTCAATGATATAGCAATTTATTGAAAGAAAAGAATATCTTTTTTTAACAATTTTTTAACACTGACATGAAATATATTCTTAAAAACTGTTAATAAATTTGGTCAAATAAAATAAATGTTATACCTTTGCACACAGATTCACCCCTATGGTACTTTTTAAAGTATCAGACAATAGGGATAAGACATAAATGTTTAATTCAAATAATAAGTTTAATATGAATTCAATTTTCAATGACACTTCCTTCTCACTAACCGACATACTATTCCTGTATATCGTCATATCAATGTTCTGTATGGCTAAACTGTACAACCTCGGAGTTGACGGGATAACCATAGACCCTACATTCAAGAGATGGTCGGAAAGAAACACCCTCAAGGAAAAAGTTGCATTCATTGGAACTGGTATAGGATTCCTGGTTCTCTCAATGCTGCTGGGATTCCTCTGGCCTCTGTTTCTCCTCATGCTCATATGGAATGTACTCTTCAAGACAAGAGATGATTATGATGACAATGACGATGAGGATGAAAACGGCTCTTCTGGAGGTCTTGCAGCCTCGTAATGGATAATGTACCAGCAGCCAGGAGAAAGGCCCACAGAGTGGCTGAAATGCAGGAAAAATCAAATGTAATTTATCTATGGTACTTTTAAAAGTATTGAATCATGGTTAATATCACTCTTATATCACTCAATTATTCAAACAGAAAATATCATGTCGGATATATTCCTGATGTCCCTGACAGACACTTATCAATATATAAACAGTTAACTGATAGGCATTTGGGACACATAGTCCTCTGCCATTTTCAGGCAGAACCCGTCTTGCTTCCGTATAAAATGTAGGTTGTTATCTATTTATATTATGACAGCTCCCCATATGGGGGTGTTGGTACTTTTTTAAGTATTAGATTGTATATAATTAACTCATAACAACAATGCAAATATTCCTAACAGTAAACGAGTACAAGACAAGACTCATCAACACTCTTGTCAAGACGGCTGCAAGTCTTCCTGATGTGGAAGATAGTAAAGACTATAAAAACAGCGAAAAATACCATAGATATCTACAACTTGCATTCCATGCAGTCTACGGTGCATATACAACACCAGTAGGCTTATACAAGCTGTGTGACGATATATTTGCCGTGGATAAGAACGGTAATAAATTCACTGATGAAACATACAAAAGCATCAATAAGGAAGAATGTGAAGAATTCAACCAGCAATTGTTCTATATGAGGAAAAGGCTGGAAGCTTATATGGATAAAATCGCTGACGTACCTGCTGAGCTTAAACCGTATAGCAAAAGACAGAAGGTGGAGAAATATAAATCAGAGATTATGAAAGTCCTTACATTGCCTTTCAGAGGAAACTTAGAAGAAATAGCTAAAGAAGCATACGAGCTTGCCAAACAAGCCCCAAAAGAGTGATTTTACCCCCTATGGTACTTTTTAAAGTATCTGGAGGATAAGGTAGGGGCTATACATAAAAGCTTCTACCTTTTTTCGTTATATAATATTTATAATTCAATCAATATAATAATATTATGGACCCATATCTGGCAAAACAAACCATCAAGGAAACCCAGGAACAATTCTCTGTTCTAAGGCAAAACCTCCTGAACTATATTAAAAGATATGTGGATACTCTCAATGCTATCCCACATCCATCACAATATCTGGTCATAGCTGCCAATAGGCTGCCATTCACACTCACACTGTCACAGCTCAGTGTTTTCCAAGTAAACCTGGATACATCAAATGGCGTGAAAATAATCCTGGCTGACCAGGAAACACAAATCCCAATAGATAACCTCCCATTAGAGGACCTGTTGCAGTTATATAAAAAAATATACTATCAATAATAAAAAAAATGTTAATAAATTTGGTAGTATCAAAAATTATTAGTAACTTTGCAACGGATTTCAAAAATACCCCCTATGGTACTTTTTTAAGTATTATATAAGGGATATATGCAGGAGTGGTGGAATTGGTAGACACGGAAGCTTCAAAACCTTCTGCTTAATTGCGTGAGAGTTCAAGTCTCTCTTCCTGTACCAAATGTAACCTCTGATGGTGGAATTGGTAGACACGTCAGATTTAAGTCCTGATGGCCAGTCGGCTGTGCGAGTTCGAGTCTCGCTCGGAGGACTACAATGTCCCATGGTGTAATGGTAGCACAACAGGTTTTGGTTCTGTTTGACAAGGTTCAAATCCTTGTGGGACAACAAATATAATAGGGCCAATTTAACCCTAACTTAAGACACTTACAATATCAAATTAGTAACAAACTTTTAATTTGTCCCACTACAACCAGTGTCTTTTTATTAGCTCTTTGAAATATTGAAAATAAAAGGGAATCACAGTTAAAGGACTGTAGAGTTGAAACTACGTTAAAAAACGTGTCATAACTGATGATTCCTGTCACATATATCAACCATAGCCTTTTCTGGTTTGTCAAGGCTGCACCTTTCAAATCGGGCAACCCTAAGTGAGAACAAGCTCTAAGGGCGAGTGAGCAAATTGGTTCAGGTCATGGTTGAATTACATTAAAAGGAGTGCATAACTAAAAAGTAGACAGCAATGTCGGGCGAGAAATCCCCTATGCATAAGTTACCCTAATTCGGTGGAAATCCTTTTAATCAAACAGATGGGTAAACTGGATTTGAACATGAACTTATGCAGAATAGACTACCAATTATCAAATCTATTATATAGATTTTGGCGGTCACTTGGCTACCATTCAAGAGTATTGGAGTTATAGCCTAACATACATAAATGCATAGACCCAGATGTTAGACTGTTTGAACACTAATCAATAATGTGTAAGGATTATACCGAACTAAAATGAGAGTATAAGGGTAACGAATGGAAAAAAGTTACAGATATGATGTGTCCTAACCAACCACCTACTCTCATAAACGTGTAGAGAACATAGAGGTACAGCCTAAGTTGAAATTGTGTAGACTGTCAAATAAGTAGGTATTTATTAGACTACTATCACTGAAACAGACACTACTTGCGCAAGAATTTCATATGGTTATAATATGTTCCAGAAAGTCCTTAAGATTCTCCTAACTTAAGGCATTTAAGCCTCCTTAGTTCAGTGAATAGAACAACAGATTTCTAATCTGTGGGTCATTGGTTTGAATCCAATAGGAGGTACTAAAATTTAAATAATACTTTCAGTCCAGACCACAACAAACAGTAAAGACAGTAGTGATTCGGCTGCTGCGTGGGTTAAAAGGTCCATGTGCCCTTGGTTGAAGTCCAAGTACTGTTTGGGGGTCCAAGGCTGCTTCCGTAACTCAGTTGGTAGAGTACTACACTTTTAATGTAGGAGTCCTGGGTTCGAGTCCCAGCGGATGCACCAAAAAAAATCAAAAATAGTTACTGAAAAATTTGGTAATATCAAAAATTATTAGTAACTTTGCAAACGAAAACAACAACAAATTATACAATACAGCATCGACGTGCCTCAGCTATATTACAGCAGACTTGGCTCGCCTGTTGCTAAACAGAGATTGGCAGCATATAACTCGCCCTTCTCACGTGAGTGGGACTAACGACGGGGGCCTTCGCCCTTCCCTCCTTTCCAAGCGGACTTACACCCCCTTGTCCCTCTCACTTTTTAGGAAATATTATCACGATTATATCGTGGAGTGGTGTAATGGTAGCATGCCAGGCTCATAACCTGGAGACTAGATACAGGGTTCGAATCCCTCCTCCACAACAACGAAGTCACTTACAAATCTTCGGATTAATGTACACACAGATTAACGTACCACGTCAATCAACTCTATCTTTTAGTGGCTTTTTAATGGTCTTATAGTTCAATGGACAGATATAACAAAGACGAACTTGAAAGACTTATTCTTCAAGACAAAAAGTCTTACGAAGCAATTGGTCGATATTATGGAGTAACTGGAAATGCTATTAAAAAAGCAGCAAAGAAAATGGGAATAAATCTTTTGCCTAAACGAAAGGTAAACCCCAAAGAACAGTTTGTCCATATCAAAACACAGAGAACTGACAACATAAAAGTTTGTCATAACTGTGGTAAACAATTTAAGGCGAAAAAGTCTTCTCTTGGTATATATTGTTCTCAACGATGTCAATTAGAATATCAGTACAAAGATTATATTACCAAGTGGAAAAATGGAGAAGTAAATGGAATTATTGGTGGATATAGTATGTCACACCATATAAGAAAATACTTCTTTGATAAATATAATTGCAAATGCCAAAAGTGTGGATGGGGGAAAATAAACCCCCACACAAATAAAGTCCCTCTGCAATTGCATCATATTGATGGGAATTCCTTAAACAACAAAGAGGAGAACCTTCAATTACTTTGTCCAAACTGTCATTCTCTTACGGAGAATTTTGGTAGTAGAAACAAAAACGCAACAACAGGCAGAAGTTCTTATTTTGGCAAAAGTAAATAATTTTGGCCCCATAGTTAAACTGAATATAACTCATGAGTCCTAATCATAGGTTGGAGGTTTGAGTCCTCCTGGGGTCACATTTTATACTCTGTATTTATAATAAAACCTGGCCCCCTCGTCTATCGGTTAGGACGAGAGATTTTCATTCTCTAAAGAGGAGTTCGATTCTCCTGGGGGCTACAAATAGAAAACATTGGACAAAGATAGGTAGCTTCAGTCCTCAATGGTGAGTAGGTTGGCCTGTGCCGTGGTACCATAGCACAAACTGAAGAACTCCCTCAAATGGGGGAGACAGACCAGATAATGGATTGTGGAATGTCATTATTGACAAGGTGAAAAGTCCACCTTACGTGAGTTATCCTAATCGTGTACAACAACAAGAACGCAACGACCAAGCTGGCTCCTGACTTGAAAGCCTAACAACCTCATAAGCCTGGCCAGTGATAAGGGGTTGTTCTCGCTTGTACTTAAGCTCTACGTCTATCGTCAATGTTTTCTTAATGGAGAGTTGGGTGAGCGGTTTAAACCACCTTCCTGCTAAGAAGGCAATCGTCACAAGCGGTTCACAGGTTCAAATCCTGTACTCTCCGCAAAACTTCTTGGGATGAAGAAAAAAGCACCCTGGTGGAAGACTTCCGTAGTAGAGTGGTTTACCACTCCGCTAACTCCTCCTGGCAACTTGGATTAAAGTTGCAACCTGGACATTTAGCTCAGTTGGTTATAGCACATGACTGTTAATCATGAGGTCGTAGGTTCGAGGCCTACAGTGTCCGCACATACAAACTATACATAATTGAATTTTGATTAAACTTGTTTTATTACAGGGATGATTGCTTGGGAAAGTAGTCATCCTTTTTTTTATTCCCGTAAAATTTATGAACATAAAATTATAAATCAAGGTGATATAAACATGGTTATATTTTCTATACAGGTATTATACAATGTGTTTAAAAATATTTAACAAAGTTTAACATTCCGTAATAGTATTAAAAATTGTTAAAATAAAGTTTGAGAAC